>Ga0131853_10012778_pt1 | contig 15384 bp, 7 predicted proteins | sample TergutLab28metaG_FD_92764 | JGI IMG/M metagenome (GOLD analysis project Ga0131853, IMG submission 92764) | Labiotermes labralis P1 segment gut microbial communities from Petit-Saut dam, French Guiana - Lab288 P1 (version 2) (version 2) | ecosystem: Host-associated > Arthropoda: Insects >...
GTAGTAGTAGGAGGAGTAGTAGTAGTAGTAGTAGTAGTAGTATCCTTGTTATAACCTTCATGCAGGGTATTTAGAATTATACACCTGTAACAAACCATATTTCTGTGGTATATAGTGTTGCAGCCGTTATTCATTTCCAATTTGTGTTACATATAACGTTATTTCGCCCGTGAAATATGTTGTGTATTATTATTATTAGTAGTAGTAGTAGTAGTAGTAGTAGCAGTATTCTTTCATGTTTTAACTTAACAATTCTAACACCATTTACGCAGTTTGTTACCTGATTTGATATCTCTTTTCCATGCGTTCTCGCTTGTGAGTTGTTAAATGACATACTCTTTCTCTCACGCTCTGTGCTCTTCTGCAATTGGCCTTATGCCTGTTGTGCCAAAACACCACAGTAAAGAAATGTACTGAACTGAATTACTGTATTTAGATTTTGCGTAAAACTTAATTACTTGCAGACAATATGTGACGTTTGCCTGATACAGCCATAAAATTTCTCATCGTTGCCATATTAGTAACTGTTGGCTTACAAATCATATTTCTCGCGGGATGTTCAAGGTATGTTTGCTATCAAGCTCTGTGCCAATGCCCCACACAGAGAATTAGGTACTGTCATCGAAATGCAAGCTATAGAAGATTATGGAACGGGAGATACATACTAATTTTTTTTTACGTTGTTCGACAGCCCTAGTGTCCCTAGGCCTCCTCACAGTTGAGGTTTCGAGATCACGCTCATACAAGACACACTACACTCGGTACGACTCCTACGTACGAGTGATCAGTCCGACGCACAGACCTCCCTCATGCCAAACAACACTCACAAGAGACAGACATCGATCCCTCTGGCGTGATTCGAACTCACAAACCCAGCAAACAAGCGACCGCAGTCCCACGCCCTAGACCGCGAGGCCAGTTGCATATCTGTTCAAGATCTATTAGATTCCATATGTCACTTCAGGATCCTAAACCGACTTAATGTTGCTCGCGCCTTAAAAGTTAGGGCACCCGCATGTTATTACTGAATGCAGTCAGAACGTCTGAACTTCGTGCGACCACCAGTGGCAGTACGTTAACACCTAGCTTCGACAAAATTGATTTATTCTTCAGACATGTGAAACTGAGAGAATACTCGAGCGCGCGCTATGGTGATTCCATTAGCATATTTCGTTTCCCATTTTAAGTAAGGAAAGCAAGTAAACATATACATATACCAGTTTCACGCAAAACAAAAACACACTTTGACAGTCAACATGAAGCAGAATTAAATTACTATGACTACTCTAAACGTGGGTCACACTAATGCCAATAAAAAATTTCGTCATTGTCCGTTAATGCCTTGAACTTGTGCAAATGTTTCGTATTGAACACCCTCGGGTACAGGGCGCCAATGACCTCCGCATTATTCGTTCACTCTGTGAAGACAGAAAAACACTTTAAGAGGCTGTTCCTCTTACTACACACATGGAACTGCGGCCAGCTGCGACGCAAACCTATATTCTGAATATTAAATTTTCTTGGATATAAAGTTACAAAACTCATTAACAGGACGACATTTCTAAGTTACGAACGACAACTTTCAGTGCCCTATAATAATTTATAACTTACGCTGGCCCTTCTACGAAGGCGAAGCACAATAAAAGGATAGCGGTTTTCCCGGAAATGTTAAATTTCTACTTACATTTCTCACCTTTATAAAATGCGTCCAAATGAGTGGAATTTCAGAAGCATATTTCTCTCTTTGACTTCCAACGAATCCTACACAAGCTCTACTCATTCTGTCTCCTCGTAAAGCATATGTAACATATGTCATAACCGTGTGAGCCAATTTTAACTTCCACAGCACCCTAAACGATTACAGGGCTCCGTTATATTGGCAACAGGAAATTTTATTAAAATAAATATATCTCACATTCGCAGACTGCTTGTATACATAGTGTAAACAAAACCGTCCCCTGAATTGCGTTCTGGTTTTCAAACGGGGGTATTAATCACGGGCTATTAGGGCATTCAATGCACTACTAATACTACGTTATTCTATGATTTTATGTTACTCGTTTCAGTTACTTGCGGATGGCAACTGCACATGTCGGATGAAATTTTAAACACTGTGGCAATTGGGGGTACGTACCCAAGCACTGCTAAGTTCTACCATTGTTGTGGGACATTTCATGCAACCCCCAACACGTGAAGGAAAAGCATTTTAAGAAGCAAATAAAAAATCACTTTCTCATATCCTAATGGTTGCTAAAGACCGTCAGCAAATAGAATTTGAACTCACAGACCAACATTCTGGTAAAGTTTGATTTGTCCTACAATTGCATCTAGAAATGGTCATTCAAATTATTGCATAAGGGCAGATATAACCTATCGTAGTCGTCTTTTTTTGTTGTTGTTTTCTCAACAGAATTAACGACAAAATCACGCCATAAAGACAGAAAATAAAACCTTTGAAAACGTGGTAAAGTACAGATATTTTATAAGAAGTTTAGAAGCCAAATTTCGTGCATGAAGAAATTAGCAGCAGATCAGATGCAAGAAATGTCTGCTATCGCTCGGTCCTGAATGTTTTGTCTTCCCGTCTTCAACGTGAAAGTTCATGTAAATATACCAACTATAGTTCTAGTTGTAGTTAAAGTTTTATACGGGCCTGAAGCTTGGTCTCTCACGTACAGAAAAGAGCATGCTCTAAAAGTGCTCAAGCTTGTGGAGCTGAAGAACACATTTGGGTCTAAGGGGAGGCGGCTACAGCAGAATGGAGAAAGTTGCATAGTGAGAAGCTTTATGATTTGTATTCCTCATCAAGTATCATTCGATTGACCAGACCAAGAAGGATGAGACGAGGCGAGTACGGGGGACATCAGAAATTCATTCCAAGTTTTGGTGGTCAGACTTGAAGGAAGGAGGCCACTTGCAACAGCTAGGCGTAGATACGAGGATAATCTAAAATGAATGTTAAAGGGCGGCACTTAGGGTTGTGTAGGGACATATGGCGGGCTCTTTTGGTGACGTCATGAAACATGGGTTTCCATTAAAGATCAGCTGGGAAACTATTACCTTCTCAAGAATGATTCGGTTCCATGCACTAAGGAAGTAATTTGGTTTTTGTTTTGTCATCAGAAAATCTGTTCCAAGGAGAATAATAAAGCCAACTTTCGTACTGCATAGACATACGAACGTATCACTTAGTGCTACTGTTGTTCCATCGTATTTTTGCAAAACACCCAAATACACGTCCTCTCGGTATTAAGTATATTGTATATAACCTCAAACTTTCGCTTCGTCGCCATATTTGTAAATGCAGACCTACAAATTGTATTCCGCACACAACGTGCAGGTAGATTAACCTTCTGGCGCCGGAATGATTTTTTAATTTTAGCACATCCTGTATATAAAATGTGAATAATACAGGAACAAAATATGTTATAATTATGAAACAAACTGCATTTTGAAAAGAAAAATACGGAGAGTATACACCATGTTTAAAATATTCGGTACCTATATTTGTTGAATAAATATATAAAATGCAACTTTGGAGGTTAGCGGTGCGGTACGTCAACTATAGTTGACTTCAGGCGTCTAAAGTTTAACGAAACATCGCCGCACCTGACTTCACAGGAACTGCCCCAGTGGAGCACTACTGATTTCCACAAAATTGAATAAACTGTCACGCGGTTGACACGCAGTTCCTTCACGCTCCACAAAAATGCAGCATCAATACATGTCCAATATTTTCATAAGACCTGCGACAACTTGTCATTAAAGGCGCCTGAAGTTACGTGCGATTCCCCCTCATTATTAACTAACGTTTACGCTGTTCTTAGTAACTGACCAGCTTAATGCACAAATTTTGTTTTATAACAAGTTTATTATATTCCTCTACATGTTTCAAGCACTGCTGTGTTCATCATCAGGGGGTCAAAATTGTATTATACAGCATCTGTTATCATCACACTCTGTAGGTGGACGTCCGGTGCACCGGAAGGTCACCTATAGAGTGTGATGATACCAGATGCTGTATAATACAAATTTGACCTCCTGATGATGAGCACAACAGTAATCGAAACATGTAGAGGAATATAATAAGCTTATTATAAAACAAGAATTTGTACATTAAGTTGTTCAATTACTAAGATTATACTGAGATGCAAGGTCAGCAAAACATAAAAAAAAAGTTTACGCTGTTGTCAATATCAGCTGTATGAAATTTAAGGAAAAAATACGGTGTTAAGAGTGGCCTCCAACTATGTAACGTTTTTACTGTTCCGTGAATATCGGTCAACTGATTCAAAACATGAGATGGGGATGCCTAAGCCGAAAGCATGGTAATTTCATACGCCTACTTAATTCCCTCCCAAGTAAAGTTACCAGACATCCTACGCCCAAACACACGTCAACCTAATTAATACCAGTGTCCATCTACTGGTCGGTTGAAACCAACTTAAAGGACTAGAGCTGACGTTTCCCCACCCTTCATACAAATGGAGCAGCTCTAACCAACGGGAGTCGAAGTGACATGCAACAACGCCAGCCAGACGGACAATGAAGAGGTCAACCAGCTATTACAAACCTGCAAAATTGCACAAGCAGCCAGACACTCGAGCTTCCACTGCAGAACTGTGTGAGCTACACAACAGCCCACAGCAAATTCTGAACGCTAGGCATGATGGTGACGCATTGCACAAGAGGTAAAGGTGGCTGAACACTTCCCCAGTTTTGTTACGTTGGCCATACTGCAACTCTCTACAAGACACTGACCGAGGGAAGACTATAAATACGACTTTAACTCACACACCAGTTTACAGAAACGTGATTTCTTTCTTCCATATGAAAATCGCCACTATGACGAAGAAGGGTCACCAAAATTTGAGCGACAAACAAGCAGGAGCTTATCACTAAAGAGAGGAATGTATGAATTTACCAAAGGGATGCGAAACTACATAATTATATTACGAATAGTTGTGCGCTCTGTATTCTCACACCAGATTCCAGAACGCAGTCGTGGCACATTACAGCTCACAAAAAAATACCTAACGAATTTTCTTATTAAATTGTACCAATACTTACATCTGAATCTCTCGATTTATGCAACACATAATCACAAGTGTTTAGAACTCTTCAGCACTCGACAGGTATCAAGAAAACAGCAAATAAGGATCAGAAGCAAAAAGCAAATAAAGCTAGGGGGCAACAAGGCATAAGTTACCAGAAGGTGTGGGGGGGAAGGACTTAGGGTAAAATATCGCTAAACTCACTCAAAGATCAGGAATATAAAAAATTTACGTATCCTGTTAATACGAAGACTTACTAATTTCAAGATGCGGAGAGGCGTGAAAAATTTAACTTTGTGGAGAGATGAGGGACGGCTTTCACAAAGAGTCAACATCACGAAACGTCAAGCAACTCGACGACTTTGCTATGTTACACATAATGAAGTTTTATGATGGTCATCAAACTTACGTCACGTCCCCTGCGACTGTTTCATACTCTAACATTTAAGTACAGCCATATACAAATATAAACAAAAGCATTTACACTGAAAAGGCTCTTTTACAACTTTTTCCATTAGCCTTACAGTCGCTGGCTGCAATGTCTGAACTTCCAGTTCTTCTACCGACGTTCTCATTATTTAATGTAACTATACAGATACACGAACACTATCCTAAGTAGCCTGTAATCAAGTTACTCCAGAAATTCTCCGCCTTTATGTTGCCCGCAAGTTCTTTACAGTATTCACAAGAGGCCCTTACCGGCCCCAATTCTGAGCCAGATAAATCCAACCCACAACCATCAATTCAGTACCACAGAGATCCACTCACATTAACCTCCCACTTACGCCTGGATATTCCAAATGGTCTCTTTCTTCCCACCGTGTTTAACCTTTTGGCGCCGGAATTATTTTTTTTAAATTTTAGCACATTCTGTATATAAAATGTGAATAATACAGGAACCAAACACGTTAGAATTATGAAACAAACTGCGTTTTGAAGAGAAAAAAAACGGAAAGTATATACCATGTTTAAAATATTCAGTACCTATATTTATTGAATAAATATATAAAATGCAACTTTAGAGGTTAGCGATGCGGTACGACCACTATAGCTGACATTAGGCGTCAAAAGGTTAATCCCTCTCACGGGCAGCTTTGAACATTTCACTGTCATCTACTTCATCGTCCTAGCATGGCGAAAACTACTTCCGAATAATATGTTCCCCTCACAACATCTACACATCAATGTTTCAATCAGATATGGGGAAGTGACCGCCCCTACACCACTCTCCAGACACATTCAGCCTTCGTTTAGCGCCTATGGAACTTAACATTAAATTTCCTAAGTGAAAACATACAAAGGTTCGTGAAAACGCAGCTGAGAAGCAACACACAGATGCTTCAGAGATGCACTGCTCTTGACAGCACGTACAGTAGGTCCACCTCTCAATCCTTTTGATGCCGTTAACGGACAGATACGGTTTCCACTATGTGACACGTGGTTTGTGACAGTATGTTTGGCCTCTTGTCGAAAATAAGGTGCGAATTAAATCTGAGTATCGGGGTTCATCATTACACAACTGGCCGGACAGTAAATTCGGTATATCGGCTAGGCTACGTGCTGGAAGAGGAATCTAGGTTTGATTCCCGGCAGGCGACAGAGATTTTTCTCTTCTATCAGCTATAGGACCCACTCCAACACCTCATCTAGACGGTAGTAGGGGCTCCTTTAAGTGTGGTAAAGTGGCCAAGGGTGTAAACCCGATCATTCACCGCCATCTAGACAGAGTTTAATGATGCAATGAGCTATCCCCTACTCCCTTATATTCTCTCGTGGTGTCGGTCTTAATTACACATGACAACTTTACCTTTAACGTCATGAAGGTATATGAGACTGGGTACAAGAAACAGAAGCTTACAAGATGTTGACAAGAGTGACAAAAAACAGGGATAACAGGAGCTACACAACATGTCAAAAGAGAAATCACTAGACCTTGGCCTAGAAGGCATCCTCTTACCAATCCCATGAGTGATTTGGAAGTCTGAAGTCCGAACTCGCAGACAATGATGACGAGATGTCGCAACGTTATCCACTGCAACGTTGTACTTTTAGTCAAACACTGCTGCTAAGTCGATTACTAAGGTTAGGCCTTGGCTAACACAATGAAGACCTAACGACATACTGAAACACACCTACTGTTAATTCATAACTGTTAAGAAGATACCCATAATTATGGAATAATTCCAAATTCATTGCGCCTGTTTTTATAAACTAAAGCTCGTCACACATTCAAAATCACGCTGTCCCGCAGGGATTACAATACTTACGAATATTCAGTTTCATTTATATTGCATTCAATCCGCTGTTTACAGATAAATATTTAAATTTTCACCAAGTAATAATCTGCAAAAGTTGACAGCCAATTTGCGATATCTCTTTCATGTTATTTAAAAAAAAAAGGGGGGGGGGTCTTCTATGTTGCTGGGATTCGGTGAGATCAATAACCATAATTTCCTCGCAGACTTGCGAGACAGCAGGACATGCAAAAACAGACAGTAGGACTACTTCATGTCCTGAACATTAGACAACACAAAACACACTCCACCACCAGTTACGTACATCACAGTAACATGTGTGCCTCAGATGCCAATGTTTTGAAGTCAATAACTGCGTTACGAGCAGAGCAATCATTGAAAATGGCTCTTGTTTCAGCTCACCTCTCAGCCAGTCATTCCCACTAAAGAGCTGTGACCTTTCCATGAGCCTAATGCTTAATTAAAGGCATAGGATGGTAATTAAAACAAGGTACATTGTTGTTTCACATGAAATGTTACAAATACTAGCAACACTTCGGAATTAATTCAACAGCCAATTCACAACAGCATCCAATTACGTAAATAACCATCGTTTTTAGGCAAATCAAACAGAACCTTGAGAGTAAACTGCCGAGCCCCAATGCTGGGAAATGACAACTTCAAAAATGTTCCCTGAATTAACGCATTTGTATATGTCGATCTAGCGAACTTCGCAACTTGTCGTTTTGTCTCCGTACCTTCTTACTACATCACCGACTGCGAGGTGTTTACCTCACAAGACGCGCATTATTAACCAATAAATTCTGTACAATCCCACAGCAAAACAAACAGTTCTTCAAAATACTATGTACCTGAACTACTTCGTTGTTTGTTTTGAACTGTCACAGACACAGACCATTACGAACCACTATGAAACATGGCTTGCCTAAATGCACCTACCTGTCTAATATAGCGACATGGCTTGCCTAAATGCACCTACCTGTCTAATATAGCGCCTTGGCTCAAAGCCAGAAACAACTTCAATCAACAGACATGAAGGAAGCTTTTGGGCTTTCGTAGCGGCGAAGACGAGGCCTTCGTTCATGCGGGATGTCGCGCCGTGTCACTGGGCCCTACGTTTCGAGACATCCTAGAGATCTCAATAAAATCTTATCAGGCTGACAGATGAATAATGTCGCCGAAAAAAACTTCAAGACATACAACCAAGCGGTCTCATTCTCAATGTGAATATAACAGGTCTTCCTGAAGGGCGGTCTGTGCTGTTCTGATGATCACCATCAGAAACGCCTTAGAAAAGAAAACTATTACAATGCAGAGGAACTCGCCTCTTTATAGCCTATTTAACTAAGATCCACTTAACACTATCCTCCCACTTACATTTCTTATTCATGTAATTTTCTAGTACTCGGTTCCAGAATTCTTCTTGTAATTCCCAATTTTGGGCCTAGCTAACATGTGGTCGAACAATGCAAAATAAAACACTTAACGAAAGAAGTCTGCCAGTTAAAATCGACTGGACGCAGATTCTCTGTAACCCCAGAGCTGATGTTTATGTCTGGGCTGGGACGATTTTCCCCTCGTTGTAAAAGTTCAGTGCCATAAATTCATTCCGCCTCCGCGCGTTTTCATTGCGGGCAACGCTCGTTCAACAAACACACCTATTGTCATAGCTGTTTATTGTGCTGGTACAAAAGTCATCCTTGCGTCTCCCTCAAGTTACCATAATTGTTTATCTTGTGGCAGAGAACATTACGAGTAAACATTTGATAGCGTGAAGTGCCTAACCCTTCTTACTTTGCCCAAATTGCAATTACCTTTAGTCATCAGAGCAGTTATCAGCAAATTAGGGTTACATGTTCAGACTGCACTGGGATACTATGCATTAGTGACGGCAAAAATCGGGGATAAGTTGGGATAAAGTCTGTCAACACTGAGGTACAAGCACAAACTCCGTCGTGATGGAAATTATTCAGAGACATGACTCACGAAGCGGTACACTTAATTACTTCAAAGTCTTAATAATCTCGTCATTACAGACTGGAACACCTAACAAAACAGGAGTCGTAATTTTTTTTTAACTTTTCCCTTTGACAGGTGGGAGGACACCTGCACAAGAACTGTGATCTGGATCTCCGTCGGATATACTTCGTTTAATTCATATCACAGATGTAACAAACGTTCGTCCTAATACTGAGGAATTTCAGTTATTTACCTAGTACAAAAATCTTCCGTCTTCAAAGATCTCTCCATCTCTAGTGTGTTTGCTAGAAGACAAGAATAAGTTCCGTAGCACATAAGCGATCTACGAAGGTGGGCTGATAAGTTTTGTCTCCACTGTAATGTTTTATTTACATTAGACATATCTGGATAAAACTGTTTCAGTGTAGTTGCATGGTATAGCTCTTCGATCATACTTCACCTTGAACACACACATGCTTACAGTCCTCACCCAGTGCACATCGAAATGGAAGAGTTTTCAGACGTTCGGTTCAAACAGCGTGCTGTTACTGAATTCTTAACCGCGTAAAAACTTCCTACAACTGAAATTCACAGGCGAATGCAAGCAGTTTATGGTGATCAGTGTCTTGATTGAGTACAGTAAGACGCTAAGTAAGGCGGTTGAAGATGTGAAGTCTTCACTGAGGAAACGGTTTCAAAAACAAAACACCAATCTTTTTAAGGACGTATTTCAAAAACTAGTGCAGCGTTGGCGGAAGTGTATTGAAGTGCGTGGTGATTTTGTAGAAAAATAATTATGCAGCTTTGAAAATAATTGATGTAGGCATATTTCTTTTTTCATTATTATTAAAATATCCTTTCCCGTTCATTTCCTATTTAAGTGGAGGCAAAACTTATCAGCCAAACCTCGTATATCCACCACTGTGTCGTACCTTGGTAACTGCTTAATGCAAAAAGCGACCACTGCACAGAACCTCGTGGTCAAATAACAGAAACTATGTGTAGTGTCACACACTCTTGCAACTTCAGTACCCTTCTTTGCTTCTGTCCACGAGAGGACACATTTATCAGACTGCCACAATAACCAAGCACTTGTAATATACGCCTACAGTTTGTTTTACTAAAAGCCCAGGCAAGAAACATGAGTTTTTCGTAAGTTACGGGTTAAGTTAAGATAAAGGTCATGCAGGTACGAAATTTCAGCAATACAGTAAAGTGAGTGACTTAAATGTCACAGGTTACGCAGCCTTTTGACTGTATTAATGTAACTCTGTGTCACATGTGTGCCAGCGACTGCCGTTCCTTACTGTATTGTTTGCGTTTTTCACACAGAAGACTAATAAACTGAAAGCCACAAAACAAATAGGTTTTCATAAGTTACTTCATGATTTACATCAAATGCTGCGGGTATTTGCTGTCGAAGAAAAGAGATGATCGCCCTCCATGAACATGAAAGAATTATGTAGGAAGTGGCCGTAGCCAATTGCAAAGGTAACCTAATGTCGCCGACTGTGGTCGCCACAGATTTGTAGTGTCTCAGGTCCTTTATCAGAAATCTTTGGCAGGGATTTCCAGTTTCATTGGCTATAATAAACTCTAATTTTCAAGACTAGCGTTATCTGTTGAAGTGAGAGGATGGTCACAAAACTTGTAGTTCTGACTCATCAGATAACGTACTGGTAACGACATATGACTAATCAATCCGGATGGAGGCATAGTTCCTTTGTATACACCACAGGGAAGATAAGCACAACAGGCTACATTTATGAGAAGCGTGACTGTTGAACTACTCATACTACGTGTGCTGTCGTGAATGGTATCGCCTATCAATCCACCCATCCACAATTATTTTCAACAAAACTGAATCCTAAAAGGCAGGTTAAACATATGTAGCAAGCCTCGTAAGGGACCTCCAGCAGGTAAGATACAGTCCCATTCCAGAATTCGCCCGGAAGAAGTGAGGAAAACTATTAAAACCTCCATCAGCATTGTTGGTGTCCACGTACGTATTCCATGTGGCCATATTCTAATTCCTCGATGGACTGTAACTCTTTGTGTCGTAAATTCGCCACAATTCAATACAATACAATAACAGGGTCTTGTAAGTTAAGCGCCTTGGCACCCCGTTAATTAATTGAGATGCCTTACGGAGTGGCTCACAATCTGTGGGTTTCAACACCAAATTCTGTTGTGAAGAACTCTACCACGGGTCAAAAAAGTTACATCCAAAGCAGTTCGTCATTTCTAAATGAACGTGGCGATGATGTCTCGATAGAAACTTCATGCGCACCTATAAATTAAGCTGCAATCGCCATAAAAAATGAATTAACTGCACCTTTTTAGGCGAGTGCAGTCAAATTACTTTTCATTCCGTTTCGACTAATACGGCCCTGCATGTCAGGATTCACAATTATAATTCCTAAAAAGGAAATGTATAGTTCCTTCGATTACAGTGAATACAGCCAGCTTTTACCGTTTACCCCGCCCGTCTGGTTCAGTATCGTACCGGGTACTTGACAGCGCCATCATGCCTGCGTGTCTCTATGAAAGGGTTATCTTCGGAAACCATCGCTAGACACAAGCATTGTAAATTCTCGTTGCAACCTCTACGATATTCACACTACCCATAATACAGTTTGCAGTACAGTGTCTGTCGCAATGTTTGTCACTAAGGCCTTCCAATAAAAAAAAAACCATTCTCAGGTAGTTACAAACAGTGACAAAGACACGAGCAATTGACGAGGATGTTAAGGTCAGTATTATACACAGTGTCGACCTTTCAGAAAAAAAAGAACCTTCTGGATTCTGGAGGACTGCTCGATCCTGTAAGAATACTTAAAGGCAAAGCAATTCACTCCGTTGTGCTTTCACTTAATACAACAAGCAATCCGTCAACACAATGTATATTGTAAAGTGTATCAGCAGCTACATGTTTCGGCCACATTAATTGCCACCATCGAGCTATACAAAACAAAATAAACAGTGTAAACATACATCAAAACGAAGTATATCTCTCCCTACATTTTGCACTCGCATGTCAACGGTTTTTACTTTCTTTTCTACAGCCCAATGATGGCTATTAATATAGCCGAAACATGTATCTGTTGACCTTAGTACGTGACCAACTTAAAGCACAAATTCTTGTTTTATAATAAGTTTATTATATACCTCCACATGTTTCGAGCACTGTTGTGATCATCATCAGGAGGTCAAAATTGGCCGTCCGGTCACCGGACGGACAACTACAGAGTGTGACGATACCAGATGCTGCATAATAAAATTCTGACCTCCTGATGATGAGCACATAATGCTCGAAACATGTAGAGAAACATAATGAACTTATTATAAAACAAGAATTTGTACATTAAGTTGTTCAATTACTAAGATTATACTGAGATGCACGGTCGGCAAAACATGAAAAAAAATGTATCTGTTGCTATTCTTTATCAGATACCTTGAGCTGACGGATTTGTTGGTTTTATTAGACAGGCTGGGTTATTATTACTATTTGTAGTAGTAGCAGTTATCACCTTTTGTAGGGCAATTGCAATTATATGCCTGAAAGTTACCATGTCTCTAGGGTATACAGTGTTGCAGCTCTTCTATAATTACACTTTAAGGCACATGTAATGTTACTCCCCATTTTGAACGTGTATTCTTTTACAATTTGTAATTTCTGAAGTGTGTGTGTGGTGTGTGTGTGTGTGTGTGTGTGTGTGTGTGTGTACAATGCTCAATGTAGCTGTTTCCTGCACTTCATTGATTTTGTACCTTCCCGGTTTGTTGCTCAAGTATTTTCGGAATATTGACATGGTTCCAATTGCCCCGATTATTATTGATATCACTTTTGTTTTATACTCTACATGCTCTGTATTGCTGGTGTAAGGTTTTCATATTTTAGAATCTTCTTGGCTTCTTTACTGATCACATTTCCGTCCCCTCAAGTCGCAACATGTATCAGCGTACATGTTTCTCTTTTATTATCATGGATTACGCTGTCCGGTTTATGGTTAGCGATTATTATTATTATTATTTAATCATCTTCGTGCAGGGTATTTACAATTATGTGCATGAAACAACCCATGTTTCCAGGGTATGTAGTGTTGCAACTGTTCTGTATTTACAATTTGTGCTACATGTAATGTCACTTCGCCCGCAAAAAAATTGTTTGTACTTTTACATTAGGACGTGTGCAGTACCCAATATGGCTGTTTTTGTAGTTCTTTATTTTCGTGCTTTCTTGGTATGTTGCTCAGGTATTATCTAAGTGATTTTGAAATGGTTCCTGTCCCCCCTATTATTACCGGTGTCACTTTTGCTTTCACATTCCACTTGCGCTGAATATCTATTATTATTATTATTATTATTATTACACCGTCCTGCCAGACGTTCTCAAGTTCGTGGCGGAAACCTCAGTAAAATCGTCATTACGAAAATCTCTCAAGGATTACAACGTGAAACGGTCATTTGTAGGAAACTTAGTAAGGGACAGCAATTGTAAAATTCTGAGGTTGAATTTTCAACGGCCATTCCAAAAATTATCACTGATTATCAGTAATTATTAATGAATAAGAACTGCCGCAATGTGAAATGTGCATGGTGCAGCGTGTATAAGTGATCGCAAAATGGCGTAGCTGTTAAAAAGAAGGTACACTGCCTTACACGAAATACTTAATACTCTCCTGCGAAAATGGTAAGGATGGAGTAAAAATTTACAGATTACAATCACAGAAACAATATTACATAACTGAACTTACAACTAGATGTAACGACTCTCATGCTTCGTATGACGAAACAGCGTCGTTCAATAACCTAAGAATCGCGAACGCCACGTTTCGACTTTCTGAAATGCGGGTACGCAAGTAAACAACAGAAGTATGTAAGCTAAGTGACAAGGTTCACGCATTACAAAATAAGCATATTTTACCCACCACTGATGTCAGTTTTTTAAAAGTATTCTTTCTCTGCTTCTATCTCTGCCATCTTCTTTATTTCCGTGGCCTTGGAATACACCAAACGCATCAACATTCTTTTTTATTGAATTACCGTAAAACTTTACATCAGGGAACATAAATTAAATTTACATCCGAGTACAGCGCCACGTAAAATCAACAAGATGATAAAATGGGTAAAAACTGCTTATCTTGTTTTGAGGACAAACTACGTGAACAGATATTGCATGGCAAGAATACAAGACAGAAGGTTCGTTATTTAATTTCTGTTCCTCGCAAAGAATGTGATTCCGACAGTAAGCACAACAGTCAACCTGCTCCGTTCACTTTTCCGCACACATTCCCCATTCAGTAAAGATAAACGCTAGTCTCCCACAGAAATTTGAAAATGGATGGAGCTTAACGTTTACGCCCCCTAGGCACCCAGAGTAAAGGTAAAGGTAAAGCAACCCCATTACAGGCCTGGACAGGCCCTGAGGGTACCAGGAAGTTGAGGCTCCCAGATTTAAAGACAATCGGCACATGAAGGTGCTAAGGTTGTCAGCCCTACGCACCGGCCGCCTTTATCCCCAGGAAATATTCCTGGTACTCATTTCTGTTAGAGGTTGAGTCAACCCTAAGGCCATAGTGCGGCCGGAAGGATTATGTCAATGATAAATTCCAATGACACCATCGGAAATTGAACCCGCGACCTTCCGGCTTGCAGCGCAGTGCCTCAACTAACTGCGCCACCGCGTAGGCACCCAACGTACGTAATAATCATAATAATAATAACAATAATAATGCCATCCATTGCCACAGTCTCCAGTCCCAATTTAATAGCCTTCCTGAATGTGTTCTGCAGCGCCGATCACCACAGCGTCGAAACTGAAAACTACAGTAGGATCATCATAATAAAAATTGATCTAGAAACACAGGGCGTACTTATGTGGACTGGATTTATCTCACTACAGGCTCAGGTGCGGTCTTGTGAGTATGCTGAAGAAACTTTGGGTTCGATACTCTGTGGGAAATTGCTTCACAATATGAAGGACACAGTTCTTCATGAAATGCTCTGTCATGTTATTCAAAATTGACATTCCTGTTGTTTATTCGTTTGGAGAAGAGTGAAGCTGAAACGAAGAAAACTCCAACAATTACTAAGCCATTACACACACACACACA
>Ga0131853_10012779_pt1 | contig 15383 bp, 15 predicted proteins | sample TergutLab28metaG_FD_92764 | JGI IMG/M metagenome (GOLD analysis project Ga0131853, IMG submission 92764) | Labiotermes labralis P1 segment gut microbial communities from Petit-Saut dam, French Guiana - Lab288 P1 (version 2) (version 2) | ecosystem: Host-associated > Arthropoda: Insects >...
AGTAGCCCCACCGGACTTGTCGGCAAGAAAGTAATCAAGACCATACGCCTTGGCATGCCCAATGTGCATGTACCCGTTCGGTTCGGGCGGAAACCTCGTAATGATTTTTTGCCCTTTCGCGACACTCTGAATGATGTCGTTCTCAATAAATGATGGAGGAAGATTAACCATACTTAATTGTATCATGGTACACTAGACCTATGGAAACAAAATTGTTTAGCGAAAGTCAAATTAAAGACGCCTCGCAAATTATAAAAGACGGCGGAACCGTCGCGTTCAGAACCGAAACCGTCTATGGTCTTGGGGCAGACGCAACAAATGAAACCGCAGTCAAAAAGATTTACGAAGCAAAAGGTCGTCCCTCCGACAACCCACTTATCGTTCATTTTAGCTGCCTTAAAATGCTTGGCGAATATTTCGACCTTGACACTTTTCAAACGAAGCTACTTGGCATCCCTTCGTTAACGGTTCTTTTGCCTTACAAGGATTTTAAGAAGCCTCTTGCAAAAGTTGTAACAGGCGGGAACGCCAACGTCGCGGTTCGCATCCCATGTTGTGCTTTCACCAAAAAGTTCATTACTGCGTGCGAAGTTCCGCTTGCGGCACCAAGCGCAAACACATCAACCCGCCCAAGCCCAACCACATGGCAGGATGTTTCGGAAGACCTTGACGGCAAAATCGACGCGATTATAAAAGGCTGTTCCTGCAAGCGCGGGGTGGAGAGCACGGTGGTCTCGGTCGATAACTCGGCTGACGGTATTGCAACACTTTATATACTAAGGCAAGGTGCGGTCACCCAAGGAAAGTTACAAGTCCTCACAGGTCTTAACATCATCGTTTCGTCCGAGGAAGACAAAACAAAGCAAAGTCCAGGCGTTCGGTTCAAGCACTACGCACCCGCGGTTCCAATGTTCCTTGCCCCCAACACGGCAGGCATCCCCGACATGGTCATCCGCATCCACAAAGCGGCGAAAGAAAAACCAGTCGTCGTCATGTGCATAAGTAAACACAAAAAGTTCTTTGACGAGCCAAAGGTTCTTCTTGGAAGTAGCCCCAAAAAGATTTACAAACGCTTTTATTCTTCCATAAGAAAGGCAGAAAAGATGGCTCTGCAAGCCGGGGAAGGAGCGGTCATAATAATAGAAGACATGCCAAAGCTAAAAGAATTTCAAACCCTACACGATAGGATGAAAAAAGCAACCCAAGGAAAGGAGATATAACATGAAGAAAGAAACGCAAACATTACTATTCGCGATAGCCGGCGCACTCTTTGTCCTCGGCGCCATCCTAATGTTAATTTACTCCTTCGGCGGTGTCGACTGGCTTTTCCCAGTCGGAATGACAATCGCCGTCATCGCAAGTATAATGTTGATAACCGTATGGGTGATGCACAGAAAATCACTAACCAAGACCGAGCCAAAGAAAGAAGGGGAGTAAAAGCCGCCTGCCAGCATCCAAGAAATCATTTGACACAGAGTATCTAAAAGTCTATATTGGAGTAATGTTAAAAGCATTTCGGCAGTTAACTTTAATCTTGGTGCTAACCACAAGCGCAATCTTTATGGTGGGGTGCGGGCGGCAAGAATTTGAAACCAGTTCTGTGTTGGTCGTTTTGACAAGGGAGGCTACCTTGCTTCAACGTGATTTTACGCCTGATGATTTTCCAGAAGTAAATATTGAGTATGTGGAAGACTTGACAGCATATTCTTGGAAAATATTTATCCAAGTAATCAATGGTGAAATTCCAGCAGAAGAAACATTAGTCAATATTGACACATTTCGCAGGATGCTTTTGTTGCGGCTGGAAAGTTCTGGGAGACGAAATGTATTAAGGGCGGTAGACAGCCTAGGGAGTAATGCGCATGTGCATATTGCGGAAGCAAATTATTATTTAGATATTGGATGGGGGAATTAATGAAGAAATTATTTATTGGATTTATAGCGATGCTGATGCTGGCTGGGTTTGTTTTAATTGCTCCGAGTCAAATGGGCTATGCTTCTGCACATGCTGCGGAAATGATTGCATTTGAGTCGGCGTTTAATTCTGAACTTAGCAGAACACTGAGTGAATTACAAGAAGGTGAGCTAGAAGAAACACTTTATTTTGAGGAGTGTGAAGAACATGAATTCTCAGACGATATAATCCTCGTAGTTTTAAGTAGGCGCGCTACTTTTAGTTTCAGGCAATTTTCTGCGCGTGATTTCGCAAGATATGGAATCGCTAATGTTTATGATTTGACAGAAACGACAGCAACTATGCTTGAAGAGCAAATTGCCATTGATGCTCGCAATGCTGTTATGGTGGGTTTTAGTGCGAGGAGTAAGATGGTCGGAGAAACCATTGAACCACGGCAAAGGATTAACGCAGAGACATATAGAAGAATATTAAAATTAACACTTCAAGAGCCAGGGAGAGAAAATGTTCTGAGTACAATCAGAGAGCTTGAACAAAGAAGTGACATAATTAGTGCTGAACCAAATCTGTATGGTTCGTTTCTATCGATTCCGAATGACCCAAGAGTGGGAGAGCAATGGGCACTTAATCGAATCAGAATGCCGCAAGCATGGAATATCGAAAGAGGTTCGCCAAGTGTGACGGTAGGTGTGATTGACTCTGGCATATGGGGAAACCATCCTGACTTAATAAACAGAATTGACCGTAATGCTAGCTTTTGTTTTATGGCCAATAATGCGGCAGGTGCGCTATCAGATTATCGAGGCGGAGGTGGACACGGGACTCCAGTTGCTGGAATTATTGCGGCGGAGGCAAACAATGGACAAGGAATAGTTGGTATCGGCTGGAACCTAAGGGTCGCATCGCTGAAAATAGGCGGGACTACATCAGTGTCTCAGGCAGGACTTGTGCGAGCAATAATTCATGCGCAGAGTAGGAATATCAGGATTTTAAATATGAGTTTTGAGATTGCTCCAACAAATGCTATTAGGCAAGCAATAGCGGACTACAATGGTCTTGTCGTGGCGGCCGCTGGTAATAGTGGTTATAGGCAAAATGTTGCTTTTCCTGCTTCGCTAACGGCATATTACGACAACGTAATAGCAGTCGGTGCGACTAGACGTTCTTGGGTTGTGCCAGGCGTTGCTTCAACAGAAGAAAGGGCTGGTTTCTCAAACGCAAACTGTGGACGTGTTGACATATACGCACCCGGTGAGGGAATACTTACCACTACTAACACAACGTCTCCTCTTTACATGGAACGTACGGGTACTACATACGCAGCACCACATGTTTCTGGTGTCGCTGCACTATTGCTTTCAAGATATCCACATCTAACGCCAAGCCAGAAAAGGCAAATAATAATTGGTAGTGCAGAAATAGTTGTATCAAACCCACTAATAAATCCTAACCATTGGCCAAGACTAGATGCCTACGCCGCTTTGCGGAGGGCTTCGCGAACACCGGTCATAATTGATATATGGAATGCTAATGACTTCAATAGAATTCGCTACAATCCGTCAGAGGAATTTAGACTGAGGTCGAATATAAATCTTGCAACTTTAGGAACGTGGAGACCAATACAGAATTTCCGAGGAAGGCTGTTGGGCGGAGATTTTATTGTAAGCGGAATGAGCGTTAGTCGTTCAGATGGAGAGATGGATACGGATTTATCATTAGGTCTATTCGGAGATTTCAGGGGAGCCATTGAACATGTACGATTTCAAGATAATACAATCCGCGTAACCACAAGGCAGGGTGGCGGGCTGATTCAAAGTTCTGGCAATGGTTGGCTAAATGCTGGTATTGTTGCAGGTAGAAATATCGGTGGGACAATATCGAATGTGTTTGCTTATTCGACAAATAGAGTAGAGATACACCGTGCAAATTCTTCTATCGGAGGAGTAGTTGGACTGGTAGCAAGTGGCACAGTCGCCCACTCGATATTCACAGGAATTGCGGCGGGGAGTGGTAATTTGGGCGGGATTGCTGGCGAGGTCGCAGGAGGTGTTATCTATAGGTGCAGGGTCGATGCAGTACACGGTATTGTAGTACGGTATTATAGGTTGACAAGCGGCAGAACCGTAGGAGGCATTGTTGGATTTCAAACTGGTGGGGTGGTCGAGCGCAACGAGGCATCAAGATTTATAATTTATTCTGCTAACACAGGTATCAATCCTTACTTCGGAACTATCGTCGGAAGAAGGAACGGTGGAACTGTCACCAACAATACATCTCGTAGCATATGGTTGGCTGATTGGAGTGGATTGTTCAACAATAATCGCAGATGGAATCATGATTTCACAAGGCAAGTTGGGCGAGGATAAATCTTTCCACCCCCTTTTCTGTCAATACTCATAATGAGAATAAGTCGGACATATGTCTTGACTTAATGTCGAAATGTGCGATAGAATAGAAGGAGTTATATGAACAGGAAACTTTGGACAATTATTGGGCTTTGCATCATCCTTGTGGTTGGTGGGGCTTTGGGCATCATTATTAATAGTATCGCGACAAGGTTCACCCCTTTCGCGGCACCTGCGGCTGTCACAACAACTGTAAGCGGTAACGGAACGAATGCCGTGATGGTTGGTCCATATTTATATTTTGCGGCGAACTTTGTATCAACAGATTCAATTGTTTATCGCCAGAACGAACACAACAGGGTAGAGTACGGTGGAATCTATCGCTTGCGCCTTAATGACCAAGGAAGACCAACATACGACAACCAATGGCTTGTTGACCAAGCCCAAGGTGGCATGACCATGGATGATATTGAAGCGTACTTTGGTGCGCAATGGAACTCGCGCCCAACTTGGGATTTACGTCCAATTGTTCCAAAGGTTGCTGGGTTCGAAAGAACCGCTATTTGGGTGTTCGGTGACTATCTTGTATATGCTTCACCAAACAACAGGCAAAACAGATTTGGCGAGCTCCAGTCCGCCCGCCTCGACTTCTTCCGTGTTGACTTGACTGGTCGCAACCACAGATTGCTTTTTACATCCGCGAGTCCGCAGTTAGCGCCAGACGACTTCACCGTAACAAGGGTGGGTGGGGCGAACAACATGCGAACATACCTTCTTGTTAACGACGCGGGGAGAATCGTTCGCGTATCCGTCTGCACGCGCCCAGGAACAGTAACCGAAATTTCAACCGAAGCAACCAGCCACGCGTTCCCAAGAATCCACACTTACACCGACCACAGTTACCGAATGATGGGCGATGTTATGAGTTGGATATACTTCACCGAAGACCGCGACCCAGAAGTTGACCCAGTCCAGGGAAACCTTTTGAAGCGCTTCCCAATCCACTCTGGTAACCCTAACCAAAATGCAACCGTTCTTAGCAACATTCCAAACGCGCACTTCCGTGCAATGTCCGTTGCGAATAACATGTTCATGTTTACTATGGCTGACTTTGTCCAAGGCGGCGCGCACATCAACAACAGACTGTTCGTTGCAAACAACGCAATCGAAACAAACTTCCAAGGTTTGAGCGCTCTTGAGAGCAACTTTCTCGCAACCCGCATCTTCCAACCTGAGGAAAGTTTTTTCACAAGCGAAGACCAAATCAACAACATTCAACGGTTTGTAAGCTTTGCTAACCAAAGCGTGTTTGTGTACACACGCCTTGCAAATCCAACTGCAGACGGAAGCAGGTTCGCGTCAAGCCGACTAAGTCTTCCACCAATCCAACAAATCATACACATAGGTACAGAGCACATCTGGCTACACACAACTACCGACCAGATCCTTGTTGTGAACTGGCACGGTCAACCTGCACGTGATTCACTTTCCGCAATCGACATGAACAGCCGTACCGGTGGTTCAATGACTCCAAGTGTATTCTCGCGCATTGACAACGAGGGGCGCATTTCGCTTTTCGATAACTCGCTTTCCGAAATGGTGTTCTACATGCGTACGGTTACATCGCTTTACGACGGGACAACAATGACAATCGCAACAATCGTTGACAGCCAAGGTCGCTCGTGGAGACTTGGAGAGATTCCGGAAGAATTCTTCCAAGAAGCTCCGGATGTTGAAGGAGAGGAGATAATTTCATGATAGATTTCTTAGCAGGGTTGGGCGCAGGTGTCTGGGCGCTAATAGGAATAATTGCCTACATCTTCTTACTAGTCTGGATTTTTATTTTCCGTTGCAAATGTAGAAAAGGGTCGGGAGGTTGCGGATGTAATGGTGGTGTTAATAAGCGACCAGTCGTCGTTGCTCCAACACCAGAAAAGCAACCTGCAAAAGCACCTGAAAAATCTCCAGAAAAACCAGCCCCAGTTAAACCAACTCCAGAAAAAGTAGCAGAAAAAGCAGAGCCGCAAGCTACAACCCAAAAGCAAGAGCCACCAAAGCCGACCCCAGCAGAAAAGCCAGAAACCCAAAAACCTGTTCCAAAGAAACCAACTGCGAAAAAGCCAGCAACAAAGAAACCATCTTCGACATCAAAGCCAACCCCTAAAATGGCGACAACAACACCGACAGAACGAAAACCACGCCTTGCGCCTGTTCCTGTGGTTGTGGGCGAATCAAAGGCTGTTGAAATAACCCCATCCCACACAGTAGAAGTTGTCGCAACCAAACAAGTTGTGGAACGAAGCGTAACCTCCCAGCACGACAAAGCCGTCACCACAAGGAACACGACCGAACTTTTGACCGAGCAACAAACCCTGAAAAGAGAATACGACACACTTATTAAAAAACTTGCCGACTCCCGTGTCGAGGAAACAAGGATAGCCGAGCGAAGTGCTGACACAAGGGGTTACTATTCAGATGCAGGCACATTTACAAAAACAGGAAGCGCGCCAGCGCCTCAATCTACATACCAAGGTCCAAAACCAAAGTATGACGAGGAAGAGGTCAAAAAAGCCCTCTTCGGTCTAAAATCCGCAATGGACGAACTACAAAAAGAAATCGACCACCAAGACAAGTAAAAAGAAAAAAAAGCGCCGATCGGCGTTTTTCTTTTCCTTTAGTTGGGAAACAATTACTACCGTCAGATCATTTGACAAAATTTTATTTCAGAAATTATACTTAAAGTACCAGAGGCAAGAAAAATCATCAAAGGAGGAATTAAAGATGAAAAAGATGTTCATGGTTCCGTTGAGCTTGATGTTGATGCTTGTGATGGTTGGGTTTACGTTGACGCCAGGGATGCGAAGCCAGCAATGCCAAGATGATTGTTGTGCCGTCCATGTCGAGAATGAGGCAAGAGGGGTAGGAATTGTTCCTAGTAGTGCTGCAATGGCATCAGTTTTTGGCTTCAACGTGCCCACAAGTATGTTTAGTGTTGGTAATTGGATGACGGCGAGATCAAGTTCTTTTCGAAATGGAGAAGTAATAGGTGAAACAACTGTGCAGATTGCGCGGGCAAGGGCTCATGAACCGGCAAGCGGTCAACATTTAACAAGCTTCTTGGTATCTGTGACAATGTCCCCAAGGCGTGTCACCTATAGGTCGGGTCTTTTTGGAATAAGCAGTACAACAAGTTTCGGTCACTTCGAATATGTAAGACTGCGCGCAACTATTCCACAGGGGGCAACACTGATTGCACATGAACCAATGAACAGGAACACAGGAACTTCATACTCGCTAGGTGTAAGCTTGGGATCAAGTTTTGGAATAAGCGCAAGCATGTCATTTTATAGCGATGCGTTGACTATTGCGAATAGATCAAGAACTCCAGATAGAAATGTAGACATCGCTATGAACTTCAACCCAACTGCTTTAAGGGGGTCGAATTTAGGCCGCTGGAGATGGGCGATGGAAGAAACAAGACATATATTTATGTTCACAGTTCGCCATCCTCATGAATTCACGCAGAACATTCGTATTGATGTAAATTATCGCGCAACGAGCAGTTCGCCATCCTTCTTTATGGACCGAAGAACCGGTCATAGCCCAGCCACCTTCAACCTGCCAGCGTGGTCACGATAGAGGAGGTATACAATGAACAAAAAACTATTAATAACCCTCTGTGCCGCTATGGCGCTATTGGCGATAGGCGCGGGTATCTTAGTTTGCCACCTTACGCGCCCCGATCCACCTCCACATGTGTGGGAGGAACGCATCGTTTCCATAAACGACATCAACCCGAATATCTTCATCCTTGGTGAGGAGATAAACATGCAGGGTTTAAATCATACGCGGATTGCAAGTGTCTTTGACGTGACATATCGAACAAGACCATTTGCATTTATAGTGATAAACAACTGGAATGGGGACATAGCCTTTACACAGTCAGATATTTCTCACCTTCGCTACCTGAGTGAAAGTCATTCATTTGATATTCTTTTCTTCGGGAATTCGGTAGAAACTATTTTGAAAATAAATGATATTTTCGAGTTGGAAAGACACCCAAGTGAAATATCTCTCAGCAACCAGCGAAGCGCATGGATTCGTCCTTTGGATTTAGTAACCTCGCCGTTCTCAAGATTTGTGCATGTTGCGATTGATGCTTCAACTATCACGTTTCCTACATTTTGGCGCAATAATATAATAGACAGCATCTATCATGGAATGACCCACCCCACACTTCAACCGGTGGCGAGGGTTGAATCGACAAGACCTTAACTACCGCGCGATGTCTCCGTCTTTCTGGATGGAAAGGAGACACGAGCACCACAGAGCATCAATTAATTTAGAGGTTTGAGTTTTGTAAATTGGAATTAAGAGGAAAGTTATGAACAAAAAATTATTAATAATCCTTTTTATTTGCTTTGCAATTCTGGCAACAGGTGTCGGCATCTTAATCTACCGCTTAACACGCCCCGATCCACTTCCACATCAATGGGAAGAAGAAATCATTGCCATTAACGACCGCAATCCAAACATTTTTATCCTTGGGCAAGAGATTAACTTGCACGGCTTGAATCACACAAGGATAAACAACGTAATGGATGTGACATATAGAACAAGACCATTTGCATATATGGTGATAAACAACTGGAACGGGAATATAGAATTAACGCAGGCAGAGATTCTTCATCTAAGATATCTAAACGAGAATCATTCGATTGACATTCTTTATTTTGGAAATTCGTCAGAAAAGATGTTGGAAATAAATATGTTATTCGAATCACATGTGCATCCCGATGTAGTCAGGGCGGGGAATATACGAAGCGTCTGGATTCGTCCGACCGATTTGCCATTAGCCTTTACGAGGTTCTCTCATGTGGCAAGCAGTACTGGTACGAATGAGTCACAAGGATTCTGGTTGCAGACGATTATTAACAACGTCCACGATGGACTTACTGACAACACGCTACGACCAGACCACACACGACCAGAATCGACAAGACCGTAAACATGAACAACAAAAGCGCCAACCGGCGCTTTTTGTGTAGATTATCCCAGCAAACACGCGCCTTCGAATAGCGCCTGCGCATCAAGTGCAGTCTTAATGTTTAACTCTAACTCGGCAAAGGTTCTATAGATAGACACAAGGCGCTCGTCAGGTTTCTCGATGTGTGAGTGAAGAACGATTTGCAAAAAGTCGCGAATGACTAGGTTGATGTTAAGCCCCTCGGAAAAGATTTTTTGCGTGATGCCTGTTGCTGCTTTTACATCCTTGTTAAGGATATGTTGAAGGAGGTCTTTAAGCAACTGGTTGCCGACACTCCCAATAACGGTCGCAACGTCGGCTTCGGTTATTTCACCCGTCGCGTAACTGATGACCGTTTGTGCTAATGAGAGTGCATCCCGAAAACTCCCCGCCGCTGCGGTTGCGATGCGCTCGATTGCCGCCGGCTTTGCCGTAATCTTTTCTTTTTTAAAGACGTCGGTCAAAAGTTTTATGATGTCGCTTGTTGGAGCAGGGCGGAAGTCAAACCGCAAACATCTGGAAAGAACGGTCTTTGGAATCTTGTGCGCTTCGGTTGTGCAAAGGATAAAGATGATATAAGAAGGTGGCTCTTCCAAAGTTTTCAAAAACGCGTTGAAGGCGGATGGAGAGAACATATGAACCTCGTCCACGATGTAGATTTTGTACTTGCCGAATGTTGGTGGATACTTTGTTTTTTCGATTATGTCGCGAACGTCCTCGACACGGTTGTTACTTGCGGCATCAAGCTCGAAAATATCAAGGTCGCCCTTGTTTCCATTAAGTTCGCGCGCAAAAATCTTGGCGATACTTGTTTTACCAGTTCCACGCGTTCCCGTAAACAAGTACGCATGACTAACGTCATTCCGCGCCATCTGGTTCTGCAAAGTTTGCGTGATGTGCTTCTGCCCGATGACTTCGCTAAATTTTTTCGGTCTGTGTGTTCTATAAAGTGTCAAATGAATACCCTCAAGCCAAGTATATATGAAAACAGGGTAACCGCCAACAATATATCAAGAAGGTAAGATACCCAAACCTTTGTAAAAGTTTTTTTAAGTCTAAGATAACAAACCCATGCAAAGAACATGAGAAGCACAACAAAAACCCACCACCCAACGATGGCGAATTGTTGAAGTACGGTTGTGGGCATAGTATATAGGTATGCCTCACAACAGGAAGTGAGAAGTACTGCGCAAGCAAAATTCCCCTCTAAGCTAGAGGGGTGGCTCGCGCTACGCGCACGAGATGAGCGCGCGGATAGCGAGGCGGGGTGTGTGTTCTGGAATGATTAACATCATATCGTAATGAATCAAATACCACACACCCCGTCACCTCGGGAAACCCTCGGTGCCACCCCTCTTGCTAAGAGGGGAATTTGTGTTGGCTTAGTACGATTCTCTCCGCTCAGGATGACATGGAAAATGGAGCGAGGTCATTCTCACCTAAACATATTTTTCATGCTCCATTTCTTACTCTGCGTTTTCGCCCACCTAACATTGGTTACCGCACCCGTAAGTTCAAGTTCACCCGTCGAGATACTTGCACTCTGAACACTAAGGTTTTGACCCGAGATGATAATGGTGCAGTTATCAAGCTGGGCAACAACCTGGTTGGGCTCTGTTGATTTAATCTTTTTAACACCGGTAAGAGTAAGATTGTTCCGTGACAACACCGTCAAATCAGATTTTGAAGTTGCTAAATTCTCCATTCTTTTTAATATTCACCAGGTGGCAAATGTGATAATATATGAAGAGAATGAAGAAGAAGGATAAAGATGCGAAACTGCATGTGGAAACGGAAAGGGCACTTCTTGGATGTGATGATGCCGTTCTATCCAAACGCGCCTCCAAGGCATTGAAGCGATATCAAAAGAATCAAGAACTGCGCGACCAGAAAATATTCACACTCGGCGGGGAGATGTTTTCAAGCATTACCCACGGTCTAACCGCACTTGTTGGAATTGCGATATTGGTGCTATGTATCGTATTTGCAGTTCAGACTGACCAAGGCACTATTGGCGTGGTTTCGGTTGCTATCTTTGGGACAACTGCGTTCATTGGATTTACAATGTCTACTATATATCATGCACTTGCTGTTAATTCTGGTAAACGCGTTATGCGCGTACTTGACCACACAAGCATCTATTTCATAATCGCTGGAACATATACGCCGTTTGCGCTGCTGGTACTTGGTGGATGGGTCGGCTGGACAATCTTTGGTCTTAACTGGGCACTATGTTTCATTGGGGCAACCCTGACGGCAATTGATCGCAAAAAGTTCCACAAATTTGCCTTTGTGTGTTACCTCGTGATGGGGTGGATGGCACTTGCCGCAGTTGTTCCCCTAGTAGACGCGATGGGGTGGAGTGCAAGCCTATGGCTTCTATTCGCAGGGGGTCTCGCTTACACAGCGGGTGCGGTTGTCTATAAACTCCCTGGCAAATGGACACACGGCATCTGGCACCTGTTCACAATGACAGGGTTGATATTACAAGCGTTAAGTGTAATAATTTACATGCATCAGACGATTGGATAGTTGAATTGTAGGGGCGGAGTTCTTCCGCCCGATTATTCGAATCATCGTTGACACATCTACTTATTAAATGCTACAATTATCATCTGTGGGAGGTGCTCACGAAATCTTTAACGTGAACTCCGCTTGCACCACAATAAAGGAAACGCTTATATGAGCAAACCAATCAAGGCTCAAGTTAAACTTCAACTTGAAGCCGGCAAAGCGACCCCTGCACCTCCTGTCGGAAGTACGCTGGTCCACACGGGATTAACATTCCAATGTTCGTCAAGGGGTTCAACGACCAAACGGCAAGTATGCCCGGTCTTATCATCCCTTGCGTCGTAACAATCTACACAGACCGAAGTTTCGACTTCGTGTTGAAAACTCCACCTGCATCCGCATTGATTAAGAAGGCACTTGGACTACCTGGCGGGTCTGCAAAACCAAACACCGACAAAGTTGGAAAAATCACAAAGGCGCAAGTTCAAGATATTGCGCAACAAAAAATGGTTGACCTTAACACAACCTGTCTAGAAAGCGCAATGCGCATGGTCGAAGGAACGGCACGCAGTATGGGCGTTGTCGTTGTGGATTAAGGAGGCAATCATGAAAAGATATAACGAAGCATTAAAACAAATTGACCAGAAAACAGACTATTCAATCGCAAGCGCGGTCGAACTTCTTAAGGCAACCGCAAAAGCAAAGTTCGACGAAACGGTCGAACTTCATGTTCGCCTAGGTGTAGACGGAAGGCAAGCTGACCAACAAGTTCGAGGAACTGTCGTTCTTCCACACGGAACTGGTAAGACTCTCCGCGTTCTTGTTATCGCAAAAGGCGACAAAGCGGAAGAAGCAAAAAAAGCCGGTGCCGACCACGTTGGGGCAGAAGACATCGTCGCAAAAATCATGCAGAACTGGCTCGAGTTTGACGTGTGTATTACAACGCCTGACATGATGGGTGTTCTTGGGCGCGCGGCAAAAATCCTTGGACCAAAAGGTCTTATGCCAAACCCAAAAAGCGGAACCGTCACAACCGACGTTGCAAAAGCAGTTGCTGACGCAAAAGGCGGAAAAGTCGAATACCGTTTGGATAAAGGTAACAACGTTCACTGTATTATAGGTAAGGCAAGTTTCAAAAGCGAACACCTTGTCGAGAACTACAACACACTTATCGCGGCAATCATCAAAGCAAAGCCAGCAGCGGCCAAAGGAACATACCTTAAATCCGTTACACTAACAAGCACAATGGGTCCAGGAATAAAGATTGCGCAGGCGCAGTCACTATAAGTAAGGCAAGCCGCACGAATTAACTGTGCGGTTTTCTTTAAGCAAAGGATACAATAAAGAGATGAAGCCAGCTGGCGTGTCAATTCCCCTCTAAGACTAGAGGGGTGCCGAGCGGGTAGCGAGGCGGGGTGTGTGATGATTTATCATTCTTAATAATAATGTAGATATACCACACACCCCGTCACCTCGGGAAACCCTCGGTGCCACCCCTCTTGCTAAGAGGGGAATTGGTGTTTAAAGGAGGCAACCTATGACAATATCCATCCTCGGTTCTGGTCGCTGGGCAAGTTTCCATGCATGGTACCAATGCAAAAAGCTTGGCAACAAAGTTCTAATGTGGGGGCGCGAAGACGAAAACTTTCGCAACCTGCAGAAGACCCGAAAAAACGATTACATGGATTTCGCCGATGAGATTGAATTAACCTCGGATTTGGAAAAAGCATTAGAGCTCGAAATAATCTTGGTTGCCATCCTTGTGAAAGGAATGCAGGATCTTTCCGAGAAAATTGGTAAAGCCCTCGAAAATTCAAATAAACCAAAAACCTTTGTCCTTTGTATGAAAGGTATAGATGAAGAAGCACTTGAACCTCTTAGCAAAACCCTGCGCCGCCAACTTGATAAATATAATGTAAAGAATGCAAAAATCTGTGTCTGGGTGGGGCCCGGGCATACTCGCGAATTCCTTGCTGGTAAATCTGGCGTCATGGTCATCGACGGCGAAGACCCAGCGAAATCCCAAGAAATAGCCAACATGTTTACTTCGCCCATTTTGAAACTTTATGTTGGTAACGACCTGCTGGGTGCGGAAATCGGGGCGGCATTGAAGAACGTCCTTGGAATTGCAGCGGGCATGTTGGATGGTCTTGATATGGCAACCTTAAAGGGCGGGCTTATGGCGCGCGGTCTTTACGAGGTTTCACGACTGATTGTTGCGATGGGTGGTGAGAGGCTAACCCCATATGGTCTAAGCTGCCTTGGCGATTTCGAGGCAACAATGTTCTCGCAAAACAGCCACAATCGCATGTATGGCGAGTGGTTTGTCGGGCGTAAAGTTGACGAACCACACTCCGCCGAGGGTGTCTCAACTGCAAGGGCGGTTATTAAACTGGCAGAACGCCACGACGTCCGCATGAGAATCTGCAACCTCGTTTACCAAATCTTATATGAAGGCAAAGACGCCAAAGAAGGTTTGACGGAATTGTTCCTAAATCCAAGCGCAGGTGGAGAGTTTCCGTCTACTTAACCGCTTTGAAATTCTCGATATTTATGCTAAATTTAGAGCAAGATAATTAAACGAAGGAGCAAAAGCATGTACCGCAAAATCACCGCATTACTATCAATCGCAATCCTAACTCTTGCGTTTGCGGTAGCCGGGACTGCTTTTGCGATTGGAAACAACATGCCGGGACAGGCAGGTCCGCATGATCCAACAACATCGCCTTTGTTCAACGCAACTGGTCAACTTCAAAATTTACAAGCCGCTGCGTTAATGGATAACATTAGCGGCAACGCAATCGTTGACCGCATGCAAGAGTTCCGTATATTCTCGGATACAGGTGCTGCAACGACAGATGTGGGACGACTAAGCCGTCTACCATTTCGCATGGTGCATGCCGACGAAGACTATATAACACTCTGGGCGGCTGGCGCATATCGTAACAGCCAATTTCACAGCGAGAACAGTGCAAACTCTCATGTTTATAATGGAAGAATCCTACAATCCAATCTTCTTGGAAACTTTGGCACCCTGACGACAGGTTGGGGCACAAACATAAACAATATCGCGAACCAAGGTGTTAATACCTATAACGCAAACACAAACGACCGCATCTGGATACCAAGTGTGACCGAGGTCAACAGCGCGGCATGGGGCGGGGCAGGGTCACATAGGAGCTTCACCACTAATGGCTTTTCGACAAATGCTTGGTTGCGAACGGCGACAAGGAATTTTGTGCCAGAAGGTCCTTTTACAATATGGTGGCAAGCAACCGGTACTCCTATCATTACCTGCTCAAACTGGAGCTGTATGGTCGGCATAAGTCCCTTTGGTCGGACTGGGTCATTTACTTCATCTACCCGTTTGACTGTTGGAGCAAGTGCGGGTTCGGTATCTGTTACACTGCTGTGTCATCTTTGTTCTACTTCAAATACTGGGACAACGCAAGCCACAGTTACTGACGTAATCCCCATCCAAAATCAAGTCAACGGTGCCGCGTCAACAATTAGCAACGCAGGCGTTGTCAACACAACCGCAACTGCAACCCAAAACGCCGTTACCACGCATAACTCCATCCGCCCA
>Ga0131853_10012780_pt1 | contig 15383 bp, 15 predicted proteins | sample TergutLab28metaG_FD_92764 | JGI IMG/M metagenome (GOLD analysis project Ga0131853, IMG submission 92764) | Labiotermes labralis P1 segment gut microbial communities from Petit-Saut dam, French Guiana - Lab288 P1 (version 2) (version 2) | ecosystem: Host-associated > Arthropoda: Insects >...
ATTTTCAACACAACACTATGTGATATTACAATCACTAAATTATTCCATTGTGCAGTTTGACGGAAATTGGATTGACGTGAGGCCGGGATGACGAGGGGTGGTTTTTCGCAAGTTTTGCTGAAAATTGATTTCCGTGACAATGCATCTTAGCTTGATGACATTGGGGCATTAATACCCCATACCCTCCTCACCCTGCACAAGCTTCACAACCCGGCTAGTACCCAGTCTATCTGCCCCCAACTCCATAAACCTTAGCCCATCGTCCAGGGTTGCAATGCCCCCGGCAGCTTTTACCTTTACATCAGGGGCAACATGCTTACGCAAAAGCGCAACATCCTCAAAAGTCGCGCCGCCGGAAGCAAACCCTGTAGAGGTTTTTATATAATCTGCGCCGGATTCACTGACTACATGGCACAAGGCAATTTTTTCTTCGTGGGTAAGCAGGGCAGTTTCGATTATTACCTTCAATATATAACCCTCCGTGGCAGCGCGGAGGGTTTTTATATCTGAAAGCACAGCTTGGTATTCATGCTCTTTGGCCTGGCCGATGTCTATAACCATGTCAATCTCACTTGCGCCCTGGCGGATTGCGGTTTCGGCCTCAAAGGCCTTGACCCGTGTGTTGGCATAACCATTGGGGAAGCCCGCAACTGTGCATATTTTTACCTGCCCCGCCAGATGATTTGCGCATAATTCAACCCTAGACGGCGGTACACATATAGCGGCCACATTATAGGCAAGCCCTTCGTCACATAGCCGGATATAATCCTGGGTTGTGGCAGTTGGGGTCAGCAGGGTGTGGTCTACGTGGTTTAACAGCTTTTTTATGTCCATATCTTATGCCTCATCCCTTTCCTGCTGCCCGGCCAGCCGCAGCTCGTACTGTTCTGCCACATGGGGGGCTACGGCTTCCCCGGCAAAGGCCAGCTTATTTCTTGATATAAAAAGGTCTCTTATAAGTTGTTTGCACATGTTTATATTATCTTTTGCTGCTTCAATTTCGTCATTATTAAGCTTATACTCTTCCGCCATAATGGCAAATACCTGGGTATAAATTCCTAGCATATCCTCTGTGTCATCTGTTGTGAACAAATGAATAACCCGGTTAACCACCCAGCTTAGCCCAGCGCTTAAAATACCAGCGCCTATTACCCCCGCGATTATCCCCAAAATCAAGCTTTCCATTATAAGGCTAAGGGCATGGCTGCCCAGCATCCACCCGGCGGTACCGCCTACAAGCAGCATAAGGGCCAGGGTCACATTAATAATAAATTGCTTTAAGGAAATCCGCCCCCTGATAAGGCTAAACTTATCAATAATAAGCAGCACCACAACAGAGATAACCCGCGTTACCATATTGGCCCTTAGAAGCTGAAAAGCGCTTCGCAAAATAAGCCGTGGGCCAACTTGCAAGGCGTTATATAGCATTTGGGCGGTTTTTGGTGCTGCAAGACGGGCAATGTCGTTGGCATTTACGCCTTTCTTTTTAAGTATTTCAAGTTTTAGTGCCTCGGTTGTAACTACCGAACCATCGAAGGCAGTGTAGGCTAGTTTCACCGGTTCTCCCATATAAATGGTTCCTCCTAGATGTGTATTTATATTTACTGTAGCCAGTATAGCATAAGGGGTTTTGCGGGGAAATGGGGATATAGTCGTAATTACAGCACCCTTTGACAAACCCTATTAAATAGGATTCATTTTTAAATAAGGGTGATAAACATGAGTGAAGTATCCGAAAGCATAATGCGTGGCCTTACAGAAATGATTGACCACATAGACGGAAAGATAGAGCTACGTTCAAGCCAGGTATCAATTAAACCACCAAAAGAGTTTAGCCCAGATGATATAAGAGTAATCCGAAACAGACTTCGCATGTCTCAAGGCTTTTTTGCGGAAGTAATGGGCGTATCAAAAAAAACTGTGGAATCTTGGGAGTATGGCAAGGGAAGGCCAGGTGGCTCTGCTGCCCGCCTATTGTCTATAGCAGAAGCAGACCCAGACGCGCTGAAAAGATATGGTTTTGCTGATTGGTAGAACCAAATAAAAGGCGGATTTACACGGATTAAAATCACAATAAAATCCGTGTAAATCCGCCTTTTGTTTGGTCAATTCCATGCTATAGCTAACCAGCAAAACATAAGTTTTTGCAGGCACAATCCCAGCAAACATAAGGGCTGGAGTGCCTTTGGCAAAAATGACATCGCCCCATGCTGCCCGTGCCTGCAGGGCGCTGCTTACTGCGCCCCTAAACCAGCGCTTAAATGGTTTTCACTCATTAACAATTAGCGCAGCTGGTTAAATTTAAGAAAACAAGTCATCAATAACATCAAGAACATCCCAAACTATATGCTCAGGGGCTTTTTCTATAACATCAAAGCCCCTGGCAACAAGGTCAACTGTTTTTATCTGGTCACACAAAACAACACCCTCCGTAACCGTACTATCATCTAGGCGGATATGAATAGGGTAGTTCTTGTCCGTCTTTGAAATGGGGCACACCCATGCGCGTTTATTTGTTACCCGGTGATATTTATCCCCGCTTACCACCAAAGCAGGGCGAAACCCGCTTTGCTCTGTGCCAACATGGGGGTCAAAATCAAGTTTAATAATATCACCTTGGCTTACCATATCTCATCCCCCACTGGCGCACCCCAGCTTACCAGTTCGGAATCAAATGGATTGTTTGCCAGGGCTGTCTCAAAATCTTCGCCATAAAACGCTTCAAATCTCTCTTCTATGGTTTTGCGCTTTCGCATAGGTGATTTTTTTATCATTATCACACTATCCTTGACTTCAATATCAACGGTATCATTGTCTTTAAGTCCAAGGTCTTCAAGGTATGGCTTGGGAATCCTTATGCCTCTAGAGTTACCCCATTTGGATATTGTTACAGTCATCATTTTTCCGCCTTTCATATAGGATATATATAGTATATACTTTGCGGCACAAAAAAGCCATAAATCCAGTAACCCCGCCTTGACACCACCCCCCGCTATGCTATACTCGCCAAGCAAACCCGCGCTAGGGCCACGGTGGCTCCAACCTGGCCTTGGCACGTGGGGATAAAAGCGCAAAATAATGCGCGAAAATATTAGGAGGATCACATGATCATCAAGAAAGACATCATTGCAAAACACGGCCGTGCAGACAACGACACCGGCTCACCAGAAGTACAAGTAGCGCTGCTGACAGCGCGTATCAACCACCTTACAGAGCACTTGCGTACCCACAAAAAAGACTTCCACTCTCGCCGTGGGCTTCTTAAGCTGGTAGGTCAGCGCCGCGGTCTTTTGGACTATATCCGCAAGCAAGACATAGTAAAATACCGTGCCCTCATTGGCGAACTTGGACTAAGAAAGTAGGTATACATGCAAAAATCATACTCCATGACCCTAGGCGGGCGCACCCTGTCTTGCGAGATAGGCCGCGTGGCCGAGCTTGCGGGCGGCGCAGTCATGATGTCATATGGCGACACAGTAGTACTGGTAACCGCCACAACATCTGACAAACCCCGCGCAGGGATAGATTACTTCCCACTTAGTGTCGACTATGAAGAACGGTTTTATGCCGTGGGCAAAATCCCCGGCTCTTGGTTTAGGCGCGAAGGCCGCCCTACAGAAAAGGCAATCCTGGCTTCTAGGCTAATAGACCGCCCAATCCGCCCCTTGTTCCCAGATGACTACCGAAACGACGTTGCCGTTGTGGCAACAGTTATGTCTATGGATCAAGACAATAGCCCAGAAATTACAGCCATGATAGGCTCTTCAATTGCCCTGGCAATCTCAGACATTCCATTTAACGGCCCAACCGCAGGGGTAAACATTGGCCTGGTAGATGGCAACCTTGTGGTCAACCCCAACGCGGAAGAAAGAGAAAACAGCAAGCTTAACCTAACCGTATCTTCCACCCGGGACAGGGTTATGATGATAGAAGCAGGCGCCGACGAAGTTTCAGAAGCTATAATGATGGAAGCCATCAACCTAGCCCATGAAGAAAACAAAAAAATCATTGCTTTCATAGACGGTATAGTGGCAGAAAACAATAAACCCAAACGGGAATACACAAGGCACGAAATCCCCGCTGACCTGTATAACCAAATCAGGGAATATATTACCGACGCCCGAATGGAAGCAGCCGTTTTCACAGACCAGAAGCAAGAAAGAGACGCAAATGTCTCCGCCCTTGCAGATGAAGCCCGTGAAGCCCTTGTTTTCCCAGAAGAAGTGGCAGACGAATACGCCGCCATGTTTGGCCCAGCCATTTACAAGCTGGAAAAAGAAACTGTGCGCCGCATGATTCTTCGCCAAGGCAAGCGCCCAGACGGCAGGGGCATGGATGTTATCCGCACCCTTACTTCCGACGTAGATATACTGCCACGCACCCATGGCTCTGCACTTTTTGCCCGTGGCCAAACCCAGGTGCTTACCATTACAACCCTAGGCAGCAGCGGCGACACCCAACGCCTAGACGGGCTGGATCTTATGGAAGAAACCAAACGCTATATGCACCACTACAATTTCCCAAGCTATTCTGTAGGGGAAACCCGCCCATCCCGCGGCCCAGGCCGTAGGGAAATAGGCCATGGCGCCTTGGCGGAAAAGGCCCTCCTTCCCGTAATCCCAAGCGAAGATGATTTTCCATATTCTATCCGCCTTGTGTCAGAGGTATTAAGTTCTAACGGTTCTACCTCCCAGGCGGCGGTATGCGGTTCTTCCCTCAGCCTTATGGCAGCAGGTGTGCCTATAAAGCGCCCTGTAGCAGGTATTTCCGCTGGCCTTGTAACCGGCGAAACTGTGGACGAATATGTGCTTATGGCCGACATCCAAGGCCTGGAAGACTTCTTTGGGGACATGGACTTTAAGGTTGCAGGCACCACAGAAGGCATAACCGCCATCCAATTGGACATGAAGGTAGACGGCATTTCCATGGAAATCATCCAAGCTTCCCTTGACCAAACCAAGGAAGGCCGTATGCACATCTTAGACACATCTATGAATGTTGCTATTGCAGAGCCTAGGGCAGAAATTTCCCCCTATGCGCCCAAGATGGCAATTATCCGCATAAACCCAGACCAAATTGCAGAAGTAATTGGCTCCCGCGGCAAAGTTATTAAGCGCATCATTGAGGAATCCGGCGTTGAAAAAATCGACACGGAAGACGATGGTCGCGTCTTCGTATCCGACAGGGATATTGAAAAGGTCAACCGGGCAGTGGAAATTATCAAAGCCATTGTTAACCCGCCAGAAGTTGGCGCGGTATACACCGGCAAGGTAACCCGCCTTATGACCTTTGGCTGCTTTGTAGAAATCGCCCCAGAAAAAGAAGGCCTAGTACACGTTTCCCAGCTTGACACCAAGCGGGTAGAAAATGTGGAAGACTTTGTAAAAGTAGGCGACGAGCTGCAAGTTAAAGTGGTAGAAATAGACGACCAAGGCCGCATTAACCTAAGCCGCAAAGCAGTACTTGACCCAGACGCGGTATACACACCAAGGGAAAGAGAATCCCGCCCCCGCACAGGGGACAGGGACAGACGCCCCAGCGGTGACAGACCGCCAAGAAAGAACAACAATTGATTAACGTCCACAAACTGCCAAGCGGCCTGCGGGTGATAATGGAGCCTATCCCCCATGTACGGTCTGTAAGCTTTGGCATCTGGGTGCAAAGCGGCTCACGAAACGAGAGCGTAAGCACCAACGGCATCTCCCACTTTATCGAGCATTTGCTTTTTAAAGGCACAGAAAAACGCACCGCAAAAGAAATAGCAGACACCATGGACGCAGTAGGGGGCCAGCTAAACGCATTTACCTCCAAAGAAATAACCTGCTACATGGCCCGTACCCTAGACACCCATATAGACGTGGCGCTGGATGTGCTGTCAGATATGCTGTTCAACTCCACCTTCGAAGAAGCAGGGATAGAGCGGGAGCGGGGCGTTATACTGGAAGAAATAAATATGTATGAAGACACGCCGGAAAGTGTGGCAATGTCTTTGCTGGAGCTAAACTCCTTTAAAAACCACCCCCTGGGCATGACTATCCTTGGCCCGCCAGAGACTATTAAGTCCCTTAACCGGCAAGACTTTATTGACTTTTTGGGCAATAACTACAAGCCCCACAATACAGTTATTGCTGTAGCAGGCAACTTTGATGAAGCTGAATTGCTGGCTAAAATCACGGCTGCCTTTGACCGGTTTAAGGATAACGCTGCTATTACAAAACCAGCACCAGCGGTTTATCAGCCAAGTTTTAGCGTAAAGGATAAGGATATAGAGCAGGTGCACCTGTGCATGGCATTTCCCGGCCTTGCCAGCAGCAGGTTTACCAGCGATTCCTATACCCTTGCCTGTGTTAATACTGTGTTTGGCAGCGGGATGGGTTCCCGGCTTTTCCAGACCATCCGGGAAGAGCATGGGCTGGTTTACTCTATTTATTCCTACAATGCAAGCTATTTAGACACCGGTGTGTACTATATTTGCGCCGGGCTTGGGCAGGCCCATGTTTATGATGTGCTTAGCCTTATTTCCGGGGAAATAAAACGGATGTTTACGGATAAGATAACCCCAGAGCAGCTTGCAAGAACCCGGGAGCAGCTTAAGAGCAGCTTCCTTATGGGCTTGGAAAGCGCCAGCAACCGCATGAACAGTATTGGCAACTCGTTGCTGATGCTGGACAGGGTTGTAACCCCAGACGAGATTATTGCCAAGATAGACGAAGTTGACCTGGATGCCTTTTATGCTATGTGTGAGAGGATTTTCAAGATTGACCAGATGAGTCTTTCCTTGGTGGGTAAGCAGGTTGAGGGAATGGAGCAGGGTGTTGTTTTAGGCAAGATGTAAGATTAAAATAAACGGGCATAAATTTTCGCAAAAGCGCGAAAATTTATGCTCGTTTTTTATTTATAATCACAAAGGACTGATAATTATGGATTTCTTGATTGTGCGTACAGATAACGCAAAGGACTTACCCCTACCCACGCGGCAATCGGCTGCCGCTGCGGGTATGGACTTACACGCAAATGTACAGGATGCTGTGTGTATAAAAAAAGGCATGCGCACTTTAATCCCTGCTGGGGTTAAAATTGCGTTGCCTGTTGGCTTTGAGGCGCAAGTTCGGCCGCGGAGTGGGTTGGCGCTTAAGCATGGGGTTACTGTGCTTAATACACCCGGGACTGTGGACGCAGATTACCGGGGGGAGCTTTGTGTACTGCTTATTAACTTGGGGGATGAGGACTTTGTGGTGCAGCGGGGGGATAGGATTGCACAGTTGGTGATTGCCCCGGTTGAGATGTGTGGGTTTGTTGAGGTGGAGGTTTTGCCTGATACTATTCGCGGGGCCGGTGGGTATGGGAGTACAGGGGTTGAGGGGGTAAATAACAGATGAACATAATAAGAGCAGAGATAACAGATACGGATATTTTTAGCAAGGATAAATTAAAGTTTGGAGCATGCTGTTTTTTTACAGAAGACAGGAAACACAGCTACCATTTCAAGATAAATGGGCAAGAGGCCACGCTATATACTGATACAAAACAGTATATACCCCAAGCTATTGAAGAATTTCTCTTTTATTCCAGCTTTGTGGCAACAGTAAAAGATGAGGGCGGTCACGCTCTGGCAACAAGAAACCCATGCAAACCATATTTGTGCGAAATCGCAAACATTCAACCAAGCCAATTTTTCATAAATCAAACAAAGCTTGAATGTTGTAAAATGTGGATAAGCTGCCCAGAAGATATTTTTATCCCAATCGCTGTACGGGATGGCAAAAATATTTCACTTGACGGCCACACCCGAATGAAAGCAGCACTTGATTTAGGCTATACCTGCGTATACGTTTATCCTGATGAGTATGACAATATAATGTTTCACTTTGCGGATGAGGCCATTAAGCGCAAAGTGAATAGCGTTGCAGATATGGAAATTATAAGTGCAGAGGATTATGAAATAAAGTGGAATAAATTTTGCGATGATTTATTTAAGCGCCTGGAAGGGGAAGGCGGGGGCTAGATATCAGATTAGCTCTTTTGCCCTACCAACAAGATACAATGGCAAATTAGTAATTGCGCCATCCGTCACATACCCACGCTTCGAAAAGCGGATTGCAGTTTGTGGCTGGTGATGCTTTATATATGCTTTAAAGCTGGCTGCACTTTTATCCTCTCCAGCTTTAACCTCCACGGGGACAATATCCATACCTTTTTGAATAATAAAGTCTATCTCCCCATTTTTGCTGGCATAAAACCTTGGTTCAACATCAAATTGCCCTTGAAGCTGTTGGAGTACAAAGTTTTCCGTCAAGGGGCCTTTAAATTGGTAATCACTTTTTAGTAAAACGGCAGCGTTGTCTATGCCAGCCATATGCTTTAGCAGCCCTGTGTCAAAAAGAAAAAGCTTGAAATTACTTAGTTGGTCAAATGCTTTAAGGGGATGCTCTGGCTTGGAAACATTATAGACACGGTTAAGCATACCGGCAGATACAAGCCATTCAATGGCTTCTTCAAATTCTCTAGCCCTGGCCCCTTCCTTTAGTGCGCCATAAATAAACTTCTCGTTAGGTTTCGCAAGCTGGGATACTATACTGCGAAATACAAGTAGTATCCGGCCACTATTGACCTTGCCATTGTGCTTTGCGAAGTCATTCTCGTAGATAGTGATAAGTTCGTTTTGTATTTGCTGTATCCGCTGTGGGTCTTTTTGACGAACCCAAGAGTAAACACATTCAGGCAAGCCGCCTATGATAAGATAGTAATTGTATGCCTCCAGCAATCTATTATGAAATATTTCCTCTATGGATTGCCCTTTTTTGATTTGTTTATAAAACGAATACAGTGGCGGGTCTATTGCAGCCAGAAACTCATCAAAAGCCATGGGATAAAGCTCCAGCAGGTTGACCTGCCCTACTGGAAATGACTTTGGCTGTGCTAGTAGCGTCCCCAGCAAGCTTCCTGCAGAGATAACATGATACTCGTTAGCTTTCTCATGAAAGTACTTCAATGTGTTTAGAGCCGAAGGGCATTCCTGTATTTCATCAAAGATAATGAGGGTTTCGCCTGGGATTATTTTGCGGCCGCCAAGCATCCCCAGCAACTCAACAATCCGGTGTGGGTTTTTATTGGTTTCAAAAATGGATTTTAGCTCGTCCTCTTCATCGAAGTTGTAATATACATAGTCTGTATAATGGTTTTTTCCAAATTCATGCATTAGCCAAGTCTTACCTACTTGTCTTGCGCCTTTTAGGATTAAGGGTTTGCGGAGAGGGTCATTTTTCCATGAGATTAGCTTCTTCAATGCTGTTCTGTACATATAGATACCTCTCTATAAATAGGGTGTGTGACGCTGATGGCTGCTTGGATATCAACAGTTTGCACATGTCACACAAAGTAAATCACATTTTTACCTAAATAACAAGGATGCGCTCACACATATTAGCAAGGTATATTTAATGTATTTTACACACTTCATGTTTTATGCGGAAATTACTTAAGCCACAGATATATCTATACATATCTATTTTGGGTAGCGCAACTTATGATGTTTATAATCACATTCATCAAATGCAATAAAAAACCCACCTGCTGGAATATATAAATTTCCGCAAGTGCGTTTTTTGCATTAGTATTAAAACTATCCTCTACACCGATTATTAATCCCCTCATAATTAACCCCCAAAAGCCTTCCCCTGGGCAAGTTTCCAGCACATTCAGCTGCACTATGGCGCGGGGTTGGAGTAGTATGGGAGTACGTGGGGTGAGCATAAAAAGACATATTAACATGGGTATCTTTTGCCACTAATTATGACCATCGCTTAATGAAATTATTGCAAGATTATGCTTAATAAATTTTGACACAATATTATGATAACTAAGGGGACTGCCTCCTTTTGTCCCAACATGTTCAAGAGTGAGAATAAAAACATTGCGCTGGATATCTTCGAGTGTAACAATAATGTCTTCAAACTTAATATATTCAACAGGCGCATTTAATTGTTCTAAAGTGTCTGTGTTAATGCTCATACCAAGATATGATTCATCTCTTAAAGCCGCTAATGATTGGTATAAAAAGCTAATATAAACGTCCTGCTTCCAATCAAAATAAGTTTCCTCATTAAGCTCAATATCACAGAACCAATTTAAAATGTCCCAATAGATAGCTTTAGCCCCCCGGTCAAGTCTACAGTAGCGTAAAATACCAAGCGTCCTGTAGTCGAGCTTATAGTCATCATGCACAGTAAGCATATGATAGAACCAAATCAAACGCCTCCAAGCATCGATGGGCATATCTGCCAACAAAAATATTTGCATCCTGCACTTCCACATTCATATAGCCATGTTTCTGATCTCGTTCCCATAACAGATGGAAGTCTTCTAGCAACCTTTTGGCAGAGCCATCAAGAAAAGCATCATAGTAATTATGCCCCTTTCTTTTCTTAGCTGGATTGCAAATTTTCCGTGTCTCTTCTATAACACTATTAATAAAATGTGATGCAATAATTTTTTCACGTTGATCATTATAAATGATTCTTGAAATGATAATATCCTTTACGGCATTACACTCTTCCGGTGTAATAGTTATATGTTCATTGCGGTGCTTATTATTATGATCGAATAAACATAAAACTTCTCGTGGCTCTTTATTTGCATCATAATTAAATATTGAGATTACGCGTTTTTTTCGCCACTGTTTTTTCCCATTAAAATTAGTTCGTTTACAGTGTGGACTTTATTATTCATGGCTGGATCTTCAAATGTCAATGTACTCAATAAATTAAACCGTCCATCTTTCCTTGCTTCAAGAGCTAAGCTAACTTTTTCATAGAAATGCTTTACTATAAATGTTGATATAATAGTGGTTTTGTTATCTATAAGCTCCATATGGCTTAACATAAAAAGAATGGCTTCCTGTAGGAAATTCTTAATAGTGCGCATCGAAAGTCTTGGTAAAGTAACTTCTGCATCAATTTTTTCATTTGAACCACTCCCAAATCGAAAAGTAGTTTCTTTTTTGTCAACGATATAGCTGAAGTCACTTGCATCAACTAAAGGGTTAGACAGATGCCATTGAAGCCTTCGTATATCGAAGTCATGCTTAAAAAGATGCTGCACTGCCTCATAAAAGTTGATCGGTGAAATATTAATAGTATGAGGAATAAATTTTTCTGTAAAATTACGATCGAGACCATCCTTTTTAAGCAACTCGGCTCTATCATATTGATATACTATCTTTATATTATCGCAGGCAATAAGCTCAGATATTCCAAATATTTTTCGAATAACAGCGGCATCATCTATTCGGTCAATATCTTCATAGATAATTATCACTGTCTTGCCTGATTTTTCTATTGTTTTTCCTACACTCTTAATAGCTACAGAAAAAGAATCGGCATTCCCCCAAACAAGTGATTTTACCTTTGCCCATGGGCCTGTGTTTCCAAGGGCATCGCTTAATTTTTTAGAATATTGGGAGAAGACGCCACTACGAAACAACAACTTATCAATTTCATGCATAATAATACCCTGCAACTCGTCAAGATTACATGAAAGCAGACTTATATGTATAAACGAATAGTGCGTATTATTAAACTCTGCTTCTTCTACAAACTCCGCGAGTATAAAAGATTTGCCTGTACCCCATGCAGCGCACACCCCAATTATATTAAATCCTTTTATATAATCACCTAAGCGCTCTAAATCATAACGCTGCTGAGATAATAATACAACGCTGGGCTTATATCTTTTATTATTCGCTATATATGACCGAATTCCTTCAAATAAACAATAAAGAATGCATACTGCAAGCGCAGCCAGATAAAATATCCCCAATGTCATATAAAAAAATATTTCTCTTGTTTTGTAAAAGGATAAATGCAAGCTTGGATATTCGGATGATAAAAATGTAACTGCAACCCCAAATGAAAGAGACTTGATAATAAAAAAGCCCGCAACCCTAATAAGCGCATGCGGACTCCAAATAAAACTTAGAAATATTGCTATAAATACTGACAAAGATACAAGTAGATATAACTGTGGGGTGACAATGTCATCGAGACCATAAAAAATAACGAGCGCTATCACAAATACACATAACGATTTTACCACATATAATCTTATATTATTTGTGGCTTTAATAAAGGTTTTCTTCATGTTCTTAATAAAATACTCTTTATAATATTTTATAAAATCATCTTTTGTCATAATCCCTACACCCGATTATTAATCCCCTCATTAATAACCCCAAGCAATTCCCCTCGGGCAGTCTCCAGCACATTCCGCTGGGTAGCTGTGACATTATCCAGCACATCATCCGGAAATGGAGAAGTAAAATTCTTATCCTGCAGCGCAACCAGCGCCTTCTCTGCATAGCACATTTTTTTTGCAAGGGCGATTATCCTGTCGCTGCCTTTATAGCACCTGCTATCCTCAAGCTCTGGCTTATAGGTCTTGGCAGTATCGGAATCATATGCCTGGCATATCATAGCGTATTGCTCGTACTTTAGTGGGTTTTCTTCCTGGGCTTCCGCAAGGCGTATCCCCTCTTCCATAAGCCTAAAGCCCTTTTCTGGGTCTTGGTAGGCCTTTAGCCCGGGAAATCGGCGGATATGTTTGTTGCTGCTGCTTCCGCAGTATATGGAGCCTAGCTCTACTGCGGCGGCGTAGTCGTTGCAGTTGGCGACTAGGGTCTTGAAGCACTCCACAACGGCGTCGTGGCTGGTTTCTGGGGTAAAGTTGGCGTATACGCCTATAAGTAGCCATAGGGCTTCGGCATTACCATTGTCGCCGGCCCGCCTTAGCCACTGGGTGCCTTCTTCTAGGTCGTGCTTTATGTGGGCTTGGTTGCCTATATCTATAAAAAAGTATGCGTATGTCAGCTGTGCGTCTGGGTGGTTGGCTTCAGCAGCTTGCTTTAGCCACTTGTGGCCTTGCAATAAGTCTTTGCCAAAGCCGTTTTCTCCATATTTATATGCCCGGCCAAGCTTGTACTGGCTGTCCAGGTCTCCTTTGTTGGCATTGTCTATTAGTTTTTGCTTATTTTCATCCATAGACTTGCGTCCTCCCTTAGTGCGTGCATATGTAAAACCTTTATCTCTCTTAGGAAAATATAGCATGTGCACCCAAGCTATGCAACCTTATTAAAAGGTTATTACATATCAGATTGCTATATTGACGTGAATAGTGCCAGATGCTAGATTCTACATAATTAAAGAATACACATAAAAGGAGCATAAACCATGATAGCAGAAGCACGGTCTTTCACCTTTTTGGCTAACGAAGGCTCTGTAAAAGTGCCTTTTTTCCAAAGGCCATATGTATGGGACGAGGATAACTGGGAAGAGATGCTTACATACTTGCTGGAACCTGAGATGAACCATTTTATAGGGTCTATAATCCTAAAACAATCGGAAGCCCAGTCTGGGCGCGCAAAACATGCCACCGTTGTAGATGGGCAGCAGCGGCTTACCACCTTAAGCATTATGCTTTGCGCGCTGTACGATAGTTTCATAGCAGACAACGACTTGGATGACATAAAAAAAGAAATTGAGACCTTTAATGCTTGTTTATTCTACACAAAAGACATTTTTGACACCCGCTTGCGTACAAAAATAGAACATTCCAGGACAGATCACGCACATTATCAAGATGTGGTTGTAAAAGATGAAAAAATGCTGGAAGAAATAAATTCAAGGGATTTTAGTTATGAAAAATGCAAAAGCCAAATCATAAAATGCTATTGCTATTTTATCGACAGATTTAAAAACGAAGATGCGGAAATAGCAAACGAAAATGAAAAACGAATAACTAATAAAACACGGGTGTCCTTAGAAAACCGCAAAAAGCTATTCCACAACCTGCTAAACCCAAACAAAAAAATAATGGTAGTAATAGACATACACAATGCCGATAGTGAGCAGCGGATTTATGACACCCTAAATAGCGGGGGCAAGCGCTTATCTTTCGCAGATACAGTAAAGCATCAACTTTACCAGAAAGCCCTGGATTTAGGGATGGGCCCCTATGAAGTGAACCAATTGTATAAAGACACATGGGAAAATGTATTTGAATATGACGATGACGCTAGGGCATTTTGGAGTACGGAAGTAGCAAGCGGCCATACCCTTGCCAATATTGAGTGGCTGCTTAAAGATATTGCGGTAATTAAAGGCTGCTATAAAGCAAGAAACACATACAAAGAGCTGTTGGGAATCTATTGGGATTTTATCAACACCCTGAACGAAAAAAGCCTGCGCCAATTTGCATATGAAATTGCAGCATATGCCAAGATTTACCATGCTGTGATATTACCAACCAGCAAAGATGATTTATTTTGCTATGGGGATTATAAAAAGCGGCTACAGCAAATACTTAACACATTTGAAATCCGCGAGCTTACGCCATATATTTTATACCTTTACCATACCAAAAAGGATGAAAGCGCACTTAAGGCAGAGCTTTTATGGCTGGAAACCATGGTCATGCGCAATTACATCTGCGATAGGGACAAGCTGCCAGACAATGCAAGGCTAAGCATAAACCTTATACATGATAATGAAGAAACGAAAAAGAAATTGTTAGAAGATGGCCATACTGACAATGCGTTTATAGATGCCCTTAGAAATATCACGGCAAACCCAGTCAATGAAAGAACCAGGGAGCGAGGCAAGGATTACAGCGCCTACAGGAAAACAGCGACATTAGCACTGTTTTGGCTTGAGTTATACCGCCGCAGTGAAAAAGATCCAAAATATTTTGATATTGATTCCTTGAAATATGACTACACGTTAGAACATGTGATGCCAATAGGCTGGAAAGCAAACCCTAGCTGGAGCGATAAATCTGTGCCTATTCTTGGCATAGACGGCAACCCTGTAGAAGGTATTGAAAAAGATCAGTACCGTGACGCCCATGTCCATAACATTGGAAATCTTACTTTGCTTAAGGGTACGCTTAATAGGCAGCTGGAGAATCATAGTTTCAAGACAAAAGTTTATGCCATGTCTAATTATGCAGACCTTTGGATTACCAGTGTAGAGATTATAGAATATTTCCACAAGAACCAAAGGCGCGAAGATGCATGGAATGAAGCAAGAATCCGATCTCGCGGGGAGGCGATGATTAAGGATATACTTGAGATGTGGCCACTGGTGTAATGTCGGCAAATTCCCCTCTTGGGAGCAATGTCAACAACTTAAGGTTCAGGTGTAGGGGGCAGCGTCCTCGACGCCCCGCAATAAGCATGACACTGTGGCCTGCCTCGGGGCGTCGGGGACGGGGCTGTTGACAAAGGAGGTTTGTGGTGCGGGCGGCAGGTTGCCGCCCCTACGAACCCCGTAATCCCGGCCTTTCTGGCGTAGGGGCGGCAACCTGCCGCCCGCAAATTTGCATTTGTCAAC
>Ga0131853_10012782_pt1 | contig 15382 bp, 12 predicted proteins | sample TergutLab28metaG_FD_92764 | JGI IMG/M metagenome (GOLD analysis project Ga0131853, IMG submission 92764) | Labiotermes labralis P1 segment gut microbial communities from Petit-Saut dam, French Guiana - Lab288 P1 (version 2) (version 2) | ecosystem: Host-associated > Arthropoda: Insects >...
AAACTGTGTTTTATTGCAAGACATGTTCCAGGAAGCCAGGACTGCATCCAGGAGAGTGTTTCGAGAAATACCACACCCTGAAGAAATACAAGTAAAACACTGAAATACAGACTCAGAACAGTCTTCTGTAAGATAAACTATCATATCAATGTGTTAATTTTGTATCTGTGTTAGTGTTCATTTTTTATAAAACAGAATTTAAAACATGTGTTCAGTTACTATTTCTGACAGAAAAAATACGAGTGCATATGGTAAAAAGGGTAGAAATAATGCGAGTGGAAAGGGTTAATACTGAGGTTCCTCCTTGTATTTATTTCACAGGTCAGTTCTTGAGAATGGTGGGACTGTTGTGGACAGAGAAAATGGCAGTGCTGCTGTGCTAGGAAGGCTCTGATCTACATCGCACAGTTCACTTCATGGAGGTTTACTGGAGATCTAGTTGTTTTGCTCATGCTCTGGAAGCCCACACAGCTGTCCTTTGTAAGGCTGCTGGATGTACATTTCATTACAATGTTGTGAGACCTGGAGGAGATGGTCCTCTCAAAGTACTGCATTGTTTGGTGCAGGGTATTAAAATACGCTTAAAAACCCTCTCTTCTCCTGGTATGTGCATCCAACATCCCTCACAGCTGTAGGCACATTACTTGAGTAATATGACTGATACAGCAACGTACAGCATTGGTACTTCATTGATTCAGCCTCATACTAGTAGCATAGAGCTGACTTACACTGTTTATTTTTGACTGTTGTTTACTCTCTGGGGACACAACAGCCTGTTTTTAGTGGCCTCTCATTCAACAGTAGGCTTCAATCCTTCTGAAAAAATGTAGTGGTTTGGTACCCCATCACATAGCAAAGATTCACATTGTACTCTACACATATGCAGTGCATGGGATACTATTTCTTTCTTTTTCTTTTTTCTTTCTTTCTTTCTGTCTTTTTTTTTTCTTCTTCTGAACTGCCCATTACAAAGTAAAAAATTATGCTTTGTAAAGTGATAATAATGCCACTGGGAATTTTGTGTATGTTAGAGAGTAGTATATCCTTCGCAATCATGTTTGTTCTAGACCTACTCTCATGCACCTAGCTTTTTCAATATGTGACAAACATGTTAGAAATGACTGTGAAGGATGTAAATCAGATTAAATGGCGCCAAAGTTGTGGAAAAGGCAGTTATATAATGCCCCAACAAATGAGACAGTGATCAGATGTAACTGTTTCACTAGTCTGCAGGATGTAACAAAGCTGTATTACAGAACAAATTATATGTTTTTTAGATCATTGCCTCAAAAATGTGCATATGTTTGAAGCCAGTTCTGCTGTTAGAGTTATGTGGCAATAATTCTGCTTTTCTGAGCCAATTTGGTGAACAGAAAATATAAACACCATAAATATGGCTGCTACAGGCCTCCCTTATGAAGTGTAAATAAAATTTTAATTCAAATTATAGGAGACATTTTAAAGTAGCATACAAATATTGTAAAATAATTTTACTGCAAATAAAATATCCTTCTGAATAAAATATCCATATTCCTCCAGATGTTTGTATCTAACCAGTGTCATCTTAGAAGACAATATTAGTCACTGAGTCTGCTTATTACAGATGGTATGTAGACAGGGACTTGGCAGAAAGGATTATCTCAAACAAAGCACTTAAACACACTGTACTGCATCTGTTATCACAAGGCACCAAAGTTGCAAAATTCTCACGGTGCTGATAACGGTTGGTTAAAAATCGCTGCAGGAAAACAAGTTACTACAATTAATAAAAGATTACTCTGACAGAGTAGTGAATACAGATAGTCAATGTGGATGCTGGACACAGCTGCTCTAGCAAACAATTTATAAATTTCCAAAGCAGCCGTGATATTCCAGAAAAATATAACATAACCAGGCCCCTAAGAGGACCTACTTACGTTGTTGATCCAGTAAATCTCATGGCAGTAGGCGCTGTTGTATGGCATGCAGATATATACATTTGTATAGGTTGGTACTTGAGTTCACAGGTTTTTACATTGTGTTACTATAATTTAATTGCATGAACCTTAATCTCACCTGTTGGTATGCATGGCTATCTGTTGCATGATTAACTGTCACCTGCCCATTACCCTCTGGTAACAAAACATCCCACAGCCTCACATTCAGCTGTCTGAACAACTTTGCTGTAAATATGACGTACATTCTTACTCATAAAACGCACAATATTCACATTAATCTTCACTTTTAAGTTTAAGTCAGTGCAGATGCTGCAACTAAGGAAAACGAGGCACTAGCCTGGCTAAGATCCACACCAGTGAACACAGCACCGAACTTTATGGTTCCATTAAGGACATGGAATTTCATACCCACCAGAATGACTAGTATCGTCTAAAGTAGGTTTGTACTCCACACAGTAAGTTAAAACTGATGCTTGTAGTTGAACCAAGGGACAGATGTGTGCACAGATGTATACAAAGCTTAGTAACAGAGTTATGCAGGAAGAACTCTTCCAAATCATAAACATAAAGTTGCTAGAACTTTCATCAGAATCCTGCTGTTATTCCTTCCCGCCGAAAATCTGCATTGGCATAAATTTTTCCACCTCTCCTTGCAATGCCTGTTACTGTTGAACCAGCTGATTCTAGTTTTTCTGTTTCATGACCAATTTTTTGTAGTCCCTGTATTATTTGCTGAAATACAAACAACAAGAGATGAATAAGAATTTCTTCACTACCATAAATTGGACTGGGTCTCATTAAAATGCTTAAACAAGATGCATTCTAAGCCTTTTAAACAAGAGGACTCAAAATTATCACTAAATATTGATGTATATTTGTCATCCTAAATTGAAGTCACCTGAAATCCTGCAACACTTATGCTATATCAGTAGATAAGAAAGAAATGTGAATAAAACTAACATCACTAAACAGGCATGCTCTAAAAGCGTGTACACAGTTTCCAAATGAATTATCCGCTATTTTGTACAGCACACTGGTGGTATTCATTTATTGCAAATGCAAGTACACATGCTTTTGCAAAGCTAACCATAGTGATAAATCATTTTTTCTATTGCATTTCTTTTATATTATTATACCAATAAATGCCTCAAATAATGATTAAATATCACAATAACATTTATATCTTATAGTATGTGATACCTAATCTGCTGTAGAATGAATTACTTCTAAGAAATTTATAAAGTTAAGGTTGGGGTTCATAAAAAGTAAACGTTATGATAGATTAGTTATATACAAATAGTTTCCAAAATGAAACATGCAGAGGCAGGTGGCCGGATGAGAACAACTCCATTATGCATTTTTCATATGCACTCAGTGCAAAGAATGGATAATTTTAAGTCAGATACCTAGTGGCGACATTGAGAATTTTTCCTTTATATCTCAAAGACATCCAGTTCTACTAGGCTGATATTAGCCAAAGTGAAAAAACAGTGGTTTGACAAGAAAAAATAACTGTAAACAATAAACATAATTAATGGACATGATGGTATCACCAATACAAACTTGTATTAACTGGATGAGACTGTCTGTTAGATTCACACAGTCTCATGTTCAAAGATCACTGTTGGCAATTTCTAAAGCTGCTGGAACATTAAGCAGACATCTTACTTAGAATACAGGTTTAAAACACTGTTGCTGTATTAACTCTCTCCTCAATAATTGGGCTTCTCAAACTTGAAGACTCAGACAGAGGCCGATCAGTCAATAACTTGCAAGAGGACAAGCACACAATATTTCCATCTACACCTCAAGAATGCACTTGACCATGACAATAGCAACATCATAAAACAGGGTGGCAAAATGTACAGTTTGTTATTGAAAGTTTTTCTTCAAATAGATTAAGAACTTTAAAATCTGCTCTTATAGAATAAAGGCAAGTTAAAAGTGTGTAACTGTTTGAACTCCGACCCAAGAAATCATCCAACCAAAAAAGATCATGTCTAATTTTTAAGTTTGGTTAATGGACAAAAGGTGTATTTTCATATGGTGGCATTCAAGCAGGTGTTAATGGTGCTGACACATGAGACTTGAAATTCTTACCTGAAGAACTCCGTATTCGTATTGCAAATGCATAGGAAATAGCTGATGGTGAAACCTGGGCGCATCAATAGCTTCTTTTATATTTCTATTAAACCACAGAACATGCATAGCCACCTGTAATTGTATACGTTCACAATGTCAATGTATACGGACAAAGCACCACAGTAGGTGGACAGAATACAATACGGTCTTGTTTTATGATGGGGTTACATTCTCGATTGTTTGGTTGTAAATCGAATTGTTGTAAAATGAGTTCTGTTTAAATGGTTTAAATTGAGATAGATTCATGGGCCAAACAAATTAGTCAAATAATTTTATAATTTCTTTACATTATGACATACAATTTTAATTTAATGAATTAGGTATATAGAAAATTACACAGATAATTGAAAAAAATATGAATCAAATCACTTTTTATTTTGTTGAAGAAGGCCCAAGCTGTGGTTCAGAAGACATCAAGAAATAATGTAAAGTTGACTGTTTTGATTTTTTCTTCTTTGATGGATGTAATGGGTGGAAAAATCACAATCAACTTAATAGAACTGCACTAAAATAGAATAAGAAGAAACACATGCACACCTAATCTACTTCAGTTACAACCTTAAAATTCAAACAAAATTCAGTAAGATAGAACTGTGAGTGGGTCTTCTAGTAATGTTTAATCATTACAGTCAAAAGAAATGACTGATAAAGTAAATGGTACAAAGCACACAGATCAATATATCTTCTGTGTTCTGTCTCCCAGAGTATTCAGGAGATGGACAGACAACAAGTTTAAATAAATTATCATCGGCTGGAATTATGTGTCAAGGTTAAGGCAAGATACATCCCCCTTTTAGGCATGATGACCAGACTGTTCAGTCTTAATACTTACAAAAATTAAAAGAAAATTTTCAAAGGTTTAATTTCCTACAGATAGTTTTTGAAGACAGGCACTGATAGTAATACAGCATATAAAATTGTGTTAATAAGCATTCCAACAGGACATACCAGAGCTGTGGCAGTTGTTATTTTTGTTCCACCTGCTGCACCAGTTACAAGTTGCACATCACCATTTCCATCAACAAAGATGGAGGGGGACATTGAAGAGAGTGGGCGTTTCTTTGGTACAATGTAGTTGTTCGGTGAAGGTGGAATATCGTAGGCACTGGTGATGTTAGGTGCAGAGAAGTCATCCATTTCATCATTAAGTATTATCCCTGTACTGGTTGATACTACCATTGCTCCAAAACTGTCCAACATCACAAAAGATGTTTTAGCAGTTAAGTGTGTAACATGGAGAAATAAATGAGACGGCAAATTCAGAACATCGGTCGACCTGTTTTGGTGTCATTCGTGTTTTGTTGACAAAATAGATCGACAGTGCAGCTGTTTGGGTAGACTGTGTTTTGGAAAGAAGGCCAGAAGAGTGATGGTCATGTAGACAATCAAATGGGACATGATGTAAAATGGTAGGGAGGGGATGGCGTGAGACTGCTGAATTTGAAATTTTGAAAGACAGATTACAGGTGACATATTTCTCCTGGCAACATGGGCAATACTGAACTTTTATGGATTCAATGCACGACTGTATGAAAAACGTGGAAACATATTCCAGTTCTTCAATAAATGTGTCCTAATGTGTTGAAATATTTGGGGAAAATAAAGAGTGATTCCCAACAAATGACCTACAATATTTTAAATTACATTTAGTGCTGGTAGAGATTACTCTCAAAGTGGTTCCATAGGTAGAAGCTACTATTAAAAATAAATGTATTTAATAAATAAGTTCTTGTTATGAATGTTCATAAATAGCTGTGTACACTTACTATAAGTTGATAGTGCTGGTAACAGATACAGCATCACCATTGGGTGCCAGAACTGAAATTTGTGCTGTTCCATGATCATCTGGCACTATTACTTCTGCCCCATAATGCATAGCATCTTGCCAAGTTCTATAATCACTTATGTTTTTTCTAACATCTTCTGCATACTCTTTGGATGTTAACTGCGTGAGTAGCTAAAGGTAACAAGAAAGGAAGTGTTGAAGTTAAATGCAATTAAACATGGGTATAAAATTATGTTGCAGGCTTATAGTATACCTAATGACATAAATATTTTTAAAATTTTTTTCGCACCTTGCATTGTAATATAATTGTACAATGTCGAACACCCTCTTGTACCTACTAGACTGCTTATACCAACGCATGTAAAATGTACCATACCATAACTGTACACACAACTATCTTCCTGAAGATGAACCCTTGAGTTTGCAGCATATAGAAAACATAACAAAAGTTAAGAAATTAAAAATTAAAATAGGAAATGTGCATGTCATTGGTTTATATTTTATAAAAGATACAAACTTTGTGGGACTGAAACTCTGTGCAGCCCCACCATCTACTCTAGTGCCAACATGCCTGCTTAGGTTTGTACCTTCCATCTACATACAAGTAAGACATCCATATCCTACACAGATGCAATGATTTCTTCCAACCAATGACAATAAAGAAAGCTATCATTATATATGATACACATCAATTTAAGTTAGGTTGCATAGCATCTTGTTATTATACAGAGTGTCAAGTTTGTCGTGAGTCTGGGTCTTGTACAGCATTAGGGCAAGCTATATGAGTACATATAATAGAGCATGAGACACCGATTATTTGCTGCCTCTTTTTCCCACTACAGTGCAACTTACTTTACTTTCAAGTATAGCCTTTTAATCCAAATTTCTGCATCTATGCAAGCCACACATCTTGGAAAAAAAAAAAAAGAACATTTCCTGCAAAATTTTGCCTTCAAGTTCTCATACTGAATAAGGATTAACCATATACATACTTCACTTTTACCATGCCCTGTAAATAAGGGTCATAAAGGTTTTAATCTGACAAGTGAGCAGGCGTGATCTTTACCTATCATTCATTCACAGAAAACATCAGCAAACACCTTCATAACATGTTCATATGTTTACCTCTTCTTTGGTCAATTGATAAAAAAATGGCATTAGAAGTAATTATGTAATTAGAATTAAATGCTTTAAGGTACTGACCCTGTTAATCTTCTAGAACAAAACACATACCACACTGACTTTCAGATTGTGTGAAGTCTTTTCATGAAGAGCATTGGTATTTTCTGTGGACCAGTGGCCCAGTATCATCATGCTGACAGTTTATATGCCACTCAAGTGAAAGCATGTTTTATCAGTATAAAACACTGGTTCTGAATCTAGAAGACCACTGAATACAAATTCATGAAAAGATCTGTCTGTAGACTGGAGGTCAGGACTAAACACAACTATCATTTTGTATGGTCATAACTGTTAACAATTTAATTGCAAATTGACTTGCCCTTCTTGACATTCTGCACTGAACAGCCAAGGGATGCAATGACTTTTCAGCATTTAATCTAATCATGCTCCAGGATCTTCATGTTTTTCTGAGTGGCAATGACACATTTTCTCACTTTTCTTTTTTGTCCAGCACTGACCTCGCTGCCAAAAACTTCGCTATGATTTTGCATGTTTTTGCTCTGGAAGGCATTACACTTTCACAAAATTTTTTGTGACAATGTCTTCCAACATTTCCTTCAGAGTTTACACTTCAGGAATTGCCTGATATAAGTACTCTATGTTAAATTCTATGTTTCATTCTATTTGACAATACAGTGTGGGGACACCCACATGTCATTCCATCTCCTCCTATTCAATCCCGTTTCACCTTACTGTTCTCCTTCCTCTGTCCGTACCTTAATCAACACATACCGACCTAGTCAACAGTAGCTTAACCACCACACCAAACCACTCTCTCACTCCTTCCTTCTCTGTCTACTTCCACGAACAAAGAAAATGGCCAAGCCAAGCCAAAGTGTTGACCAGGGTGGAGACTTGCACAAAGTGCAAGTCGATGTCCCCCTGTCTGTTAGCCATTCCTGCGTTTCACCGCATTGCTAGGCGCAGTAACAGACACCTAAACTCTAACATGGGAATAGCAAAGAAAATCTCAGGTCTCATCGATCACCTTCCCCTCCCAGCATGTGTGGAGCTGAATTGTCGGCACCTCACATCCATCTCCTCCCTCCCCACTGGGGCAGCTCGCCCGCGGGCTGTCCCGAAGACCGTCATCCTTTTCGCGGCCGAATATGGCAGCACGCCGTAGGAGGACGGAAAGGTGTAAAGCCCTGCGCCTCGCCTCCTGGAATGCGGACGGAGTGCGCGGCAGGAAGCTTGAATTAGAGCATTTTCTCAGCCAGCACTTAAGAGTGAGACATTCCTTAACCCTGGGCATGTCTTCCGGCTTGCCAATTATGTCTGCCACCGCACAGACAGACCGATAGCTGAGGGCGGCACAGCCATCTTGGTCCGCCGTGGTATAGTCCACCACTCAGTGCCTGTTCCGGGCCTGACCCACTTGGAGGCTACTGCTATCCAAGTCACATTGGCCGGCAAACTGGTGTTAATCCTTGCGGCTTACCTTTCGCATTCCTGCCCACTGATCGGAGCGGACCTGACCGCCCACCGCCTGTCTCGGCGGGGGATTGCCGGTCTTGATGGCTGGAGACCTCAACGCCAAACATGTGGATTGGAACTCGCGGCTGAACACGAGACGGGGGAAACTCCTACGTGATTATGTCGACGAGAACTCCTGTCTGATCTTTGGACCACACTCCCCAACCACCAACCCACACAACCCCTCGGTTACTCCCGATGTCCTGGACATCGTGATAACAAAGAACCTCTCGTTCCCGGTGTATCTGACTTTGTGCTCCGCACTAAGGTCAGACCACCTCCCGGTTTTCATTTGCACTGCGTGTCGCTCATCCTTTCACCACCCACCGGATCGTCCTGACTTCAGGCGCACTGACTGGGCCGACTTCCAAACTCAGTTGGAAGAACTAATTCCGTTCGATCCGGAATTGCACAACGAGATGGCAATCGACACATGCGTTGAGAACTTCTCCGGCGCCATTCTGAATGCTCTGGCAGCGTCAACTCCCAAGCGTCGCCCGCGTGACGACCCACGGCCTCCGATAACGGCCGGCATTCAGGATGAGATACGCCTGAAAAACCGGCTGCGAAGGCAGTGGCAGATTATCAGGGACCCCGCTCTGAAAGCCGAGGTCAACCGCCTGCAGAGGTCGGTGACCCGCCAGCTCAACGAGTGGAGCCGACCAGTGGACTGCGACACTCGAATCTCTCGATCCTGAAGACCAAAGGCTATGGAGGATGACCAAGCGGGTGATGAGAGTTCCTACTCCATTCCCCCCTGGTCACCCCAAAGGAAATCGCTCTCTCAGACTCTGAAAAGGCCGAAACCCTTGCAGACAATCTGGAGGCTCAGCTTCAGCCGGTGACCGATCCCTCGGTTTCGGCAGTTATTGAGACGGTTGACGCGGCGCGGAGTTCTTAGTTTTTAAGCCCTGTCAGCGATCCACAGTTAACCACCCCTGACGAGGTTCACGAATTCATCAGGGTCTTAAGGTCAGCAAGGCGCCGGGCCCGAACGATACACCGAAAAGGAAATTGAAGCATCTTCCCAAGCGAGCGGTTTCCCCCCTCGCCTGTATCTTCAATGCGGTCCTCCGCACCCATCACTTTCCCCAAACGTGGAAGCAAGTCCGAGTGATCTCTATCCTTAAACCGGGGAATGATCCAGCATTGCCCTCTTCCTATCGGCCCATTAGTCTCTTGGACATGATTGGTAAATTGTTTGAAAAGATCCCACTAGCTAGGATCTTACATGTAGTAAACGAACGCGGACTGATGCGAGACGAGCAATCTGGGTTTGGACCCAGACATAGAACATCCTTGCAGCTGGCCCGCCTCGTTTAAAGAATAACCAGGAATTTCTGCGAAGGGAGGCTCACCGGTGCAGTTTTCCTCGACGTGGCCAAAGCTTTCGATACCGTCTGGATCGTTGGCCTCCTCTACAAGCTAACGCTCCTCAACCTCCCGTCTTACATAGTCCCTATAATCTCATCCTACCTTAGGGATCGGACGTTCGAAGCGTCCTTCCAGAGGGCCAAGTCATCTCGTCGAGGCATGCGGGCTGGGGTGGCTCAGGGGGGATTGATCTTCCCTGTCCTCTTCAGTCTGTATGTCAACGACATACCCTCACCCTCGCACCACGTCGAGTTGGCCCTCTACGTGGACGATACGGCCATCATAGCCACGTCCCGCAAGCCGACGCTGCTTGTCAACTACCTGGATTCATATCTCAACGATCTTCAACGGTGGTTGAGTGAGTGGAGAATCGTCATTAATGTCTCTAAGAGCACCGCGATAATCTTCGCGCGTGCCGGACGGCGCTTCACCCAGCCCCGACCAGTAACACTTTTCGGGGAACTAATCGAATGGGTCGAAACACCCCGTTATCTGGGGGATACCCTAGATACACGACTCACCTGGTCGCCTCACAGATCAGGTTAGGAAGAGGGTTGTTCAAAGAATGGGTATGTTGAGTCCCCTCCTGAATAGGAAGAGGGATCTATCCGTCAGGAATGGAGTCCTGCTATATAAGCAGCTCATCCGGCCTCTGATGGACTATGCGTGCCCCGCGTGGAGGTCCGCTGCCCGCCCCCATGTCCAGAGGTTACAAGTGTTAAATCCAGGTGTCTTCGCCTCGCTACTGGTGCCCATTGGTACGTAAGTAACACGAGGATCTGGGCGTTCCGCTGTTTGCCGACCACATCGAGCCCTGACCGAGAGCTTTGACTGAACGTTAGCTGATGTGGGGAACCCCTAGTTCGGCAACTCGGCAGATACCTAAGGTGACCGAGGGTTGACCCCGTCGCCTGACGCGAAATCCAAGGGCGGCAGGGGACAGCAGGCCAGTCGAGGCTATCGCCCGCGATGGCCAAGTCGACTAAACGAATCGCGTTGGGCACTGATCAGCCGAGCGTCCATCGGTTACCCTGACTGAGGTTTTCCGTGATTTTCCTCAGTTGTAAGGCAAATGCCAGGGTGTTCAATGTAAAGTCGGGGCACGGCCCGCACTCCCCTCCCCCAGACGGCTTCACCTAAGCGTCTGACAGACGTCGCATAACTCCAGTATATGACGGAGCCAGTCTGGGCTCGGAACCCAGACAGCCAACCAGCCAAAGTTTATTCCTCCCATACTTAGTCCATGACAACCTAGTCCTTAATCTTTGGCATAATCAGTCGAGGCCCTCAGCCTGACTTCAAAATCGTTAGCGTAAGCATATTCCCCTATTACAGTTTAGGTGTCTGTTACTGAGCCCAGCAATGCGTTCAAACGCAGGATTGGCTAACAGATAGGGGGACGTCAACTTGCGCTTTGCGCAAGTCTCCTCCCCCAGTTACCACTTTGGCTTGGCTTGGGAACGAGATTCATTCATTCAGAAAGGAGTAACCGGCAACACACACATCAAGAAAGGACTCATCAAGACAGAAGATACGATGCCCGACTATGTAGCCTCGTGGACTGGACACACCACTGCTCGCCAGGCATCCTGCAGCAGCACTCAGCACCAGTCGCAGCCTCCTCAACTCCACCGCGGACCTCTGGCCAACCAACCCTGTAGCCAGTGGTTCATCATGTCTTGCGGCTGACTGTAGGCCTCGTCACTACATGGCAACACAGCTCTATTCTGTAGTCACCACCACTCAACAGCCGACGACAAAATAATGGCAAGTAAGTCGCGACCTCACTTGTCAGACTGTACGACCAACTTTTGACATTAATAAATATTTGTATATATGTGTGTGTGGTATCGTAGTTGTCAATACAATGCAACCCTACAGTACCCCATAATAGTATATCATGATGTATGTACAAATGCAACAAAGATTTAAGAATGGTTATACATTGGTCTGAAGCAGCTTGGGCATTTATATTTGATTTTCTCGGTGCAAGCAGTAGCCTGTTGACCTCATATTTCAAATATATTGAATTCATGATAATCTGGAAACCTCTGTGACAGTCTCTTCTACCTTCTTCCTTTCTCATGGGTCACTTCAATATGTGAGCAGTCCAAACAATGCACACTACTCTTGGAGGTATAATGGTGTGTGGTACTGAGGGAAGAATTACAAAGGGGCAATGAAAGGCAAAGAGGGAGGGTAAACAGAGGAAGGTAAATCTAATGCTTCAGTTGTTCTCAAAACTTTTTTTTATAACATGTCCAACAAAAACTTCACATTCAAAATTCATGTTTACTAAAACCAACATTTCATTTAATGAAAGTGCTCTCAGCCATTATTTTGCAAAGCTGTTTGCAAGGCACATATTATACATATATGTATAATTCTTAATACAGCTCCACCCTTCTGACAGCAACATGAAGAAAGAAAAGAGCATTACTTATACTGTAGAAAAAATTTTGAGTCTCCTGTACTTACCTCACTGATGTCAACAAAATTTGGATCCCCAAGTTGTGTTCTTTTACCATAGCCATACTTGAAGGCCTCAGTGATTCTCTGATATGTTGTGACATCATTTTCATGAAGGACCATGTCATTTAGAATATTGAGAATTAGTGCAAGAATAACTCCAGATCCTGGAGGAGGCACAGAGTACAGTGTAATATTGTTTGCCAATTGTGCAGTTACAGGAGCAGTCCAGTTGACCCTGCAATGCAATGCACTTGCCTAGTAACGATTGTGTATACATAACTTTGTGTGATTTCCAAAATATTTCATGCATGTCATTGTCATTATTATAGTACTTTGTAATTAACAAATATCACAATAAACAGAAAATAGTGTTTATTTACGAATCAAGGCACAATGGAGGTTGAAAGGGGTCAGCAATGTGAGGACCTGAATGAGAAGCAGTGTGAGGACAAGTGTGATATATGTTCCTGGTATATAGTAAGGGCAGGGTTTGTAGATGGTGGGCGTGTGATGAAATTCCACTTGAGGAATCTGTCACCATTGTGGTGGAGTATAGGGTGTTTGGAGCAGGCTCCAATATACTTGGAGGAACCAGATCAATCTGACTCAGAATAAGGGCCAATGGTGTTCTCAGAAACCTGACTGTCATAAAAGGTGAGAATGTCAGTTGTTGTATATGTTATTCTCAAGAGGTCTGTGTTCCATTAAGTTCTTTAATTGATTAGTAACTTTGATTCTGACAGAGTCATACAAACATCAGAGTATGTGAGAATGTTTCCAATAAAACCCACAAAAAGGCTGCACCATGTACCTCTAAATGTTTAATTTTTCAGCAATTTTAATATCTTGCACAGTCTGTTATTCAGTCACTGTCTATGAATAAGAAAAAGAAACATTTCACTTACTGATACTCATTCATATCTTCTTTAGTGATAATGCCTCCCAAATCTTGTATGTCTTTAACAAAACTCTCTGTCAGCGTACCATTGTACAGTACTGAAGCATCAGAGTCTCTGATCAACTCCAGGGTTTCAGCCAGTTTCAATCGTTTGTATTTATCTCCTTCTTTCCAAACACTGTTCGTGTCTTTGTTAATCAAAATTTCACTGAAAAAACAGACACCCAAAGAAAGAACTAACACAAAAGCAGTAGCACCTGAAATTTCAACACTGTTAATCAAAAAGAGATGCCAATGGACATAATTATAATTTTTTTTTTATGATCCTCCGATTATCCGAACCTATCTCCTAAGATCCACTGTAACATTATGTTCCAATTTCTTTCTCAGTTCTCCAAGTGTACTCTCTCCCAGAGATTTCCCCACCAAAAATTTTGCATGACCTCATTTTCTACTTAATCTCAGTCACATGTCCAGCCCATTTGAGCCTTTGATGTTTCTTTGATCTCAGTTCCCTTCTCTTAGAATAACACCATAGTTGTGACTATGTCCTCTGCACATACCTTTTAGACTTGGCCTGATATACTTTACAATTTCAGTCACAACATGTGGCCAAGGATACAAATGATCATCATATTTCTATAAGTGTTATTCTAGACTGGAAGTGCATCTGTATTCAGTTCTTATGCTACATATACAATGGGATGCCTCACACCAGGATTATAAGATTATTACTTATATTTGATCACTGCTCTACATAACCAATTATAGAATAACCTTTCGTGTGCCCCTGGGTACAGCTTCTTGTTTGTGTGTGTGTGTGTGTAGCTCACTTTTGTTTACTGTTGTGTGGTATTTTACCAAACATGCCATTCATATTTCGATTGGCACTGCACTTATACATAGGAACATTTTAAATTTACTCACTTAACACATTTCTTTAAATTACCTTAGAGTGACACTTTGCTTTATATCTTCCTCTTTCTGTTTCAGTAACTTTGCTAGATACGGAGTGACTGTTATTCCCTCTCTGCACAAGTCAATAGTTGGTTGCACAAGTTCTCCCCAATGCACATTACCACTTTTGTATTTTTGGTATGCTTCCCAATAACCCATCAATTCTCCTGGAACTGCAACAGACAGTCCTCCTAGAAGACAAAATGAAAATATCAAATGTAACAATATACCTGCAAGTCTAGATTCTATTTGAGATTTTCTATCACTAGTGACTATTTTCATATCTTTCAAACTACATGTGCTCCATTGTTACATCAGCCCTGACCTCCATACAATCGACTACACATATACTTTTCCATAAGCCACATATAAAATACTGCAAGGTGCATAAATATTACAATGTGCTCAGAAAATAAACTTTCACAACTGGGTATATTTTTTATAAAAATAAATATATATCCAATCTGAAAGATTGTGTTCCAAGCACAACGGTTTCATTTTTATGCTTAGATTTTTTTTTCACTAGCTTATTTACTGCACCCACAATTATTTTTAAAATTTTAATAGACCTGCATATTTCTTAGTATATCATTAAATGGTTACAGGATTAAGGGTGCCACACGCACGCACACACACACACACACTCTCTCTCTCTTAAAGGTCCCCATCCCATAATTATTAGCAAAGATTTTCCCAGATGTGTCAGAAGAACGGAATCCAGTCCGAAAGAATCCACAACAAATTGTAGTATTCTGTATATCTCGGCCCCCACACCGCGGGTTCTGCGGGGGCCTCATGCCACTATGCCCATTATGTGTTTAGTGTACCAAATTCCGACGCACGTAAAAGTTACACTGAAGTTCACGGAACCGAATCCTTAGGCCGTCCAGTAACATGCCAACCAGGCACTAAGGGGGGTACAGGTGTATCCCTACCCATACTCAACGTTGGCGCTAGAAGGGGTGGGTGGTCTGCGCCACGCCCCGGCATTTTATGCCCCAGAAAGAAACCTGGTACCCCTTGTATAGGTGGCTGGGTGGGCCTCCGGCCAGTCTTGATTGGTCCGGAAAATCTCGCCCCCCCCCCCCCCCCGCTTAGAGTTTTTGCTCACATCCCCGACGCCGCACACACGCGGAAAGCGCGCGAAAAACGGACAAC
>Ga0131853_10012785_pt1 | contig 15380 bp, 14 predicted proteins | sample TergutLab28metaG_FD_92764 | JGI IMG/M metagenome (GOLD analysis project Ga0131853, IMG submission 92764) | Labiotermes labralis P1 segment gut microbial communities from Petit-Saut dam, French Guiana - Lab288 P1 (version 2) (version 2) | ecosystem: Host-associated > Arthropoda: Insects >...
CCCTCCGGTTTCCCCACCAAGACCCTATACGCCCCCCTCTCCTCACCCATACGCGCCACATGCCCAGCCCATCTCATTCTTCTCGATTTTATCACCCGCACAATATTGGGTGAGGAGTACAGAGCATTTAGCTCCTCGTTATGCAGTCTCCCCTATTCCCCCGTTACCTCGTCCCTCCTAGGTCCAAATATACGAATTCTTGACAAAATGAATTTCTCAAATTTTTGTACTTGACACGTTATTTTCTTTACAATACTTCTCACATGCTTCAAGTAAAAATATTAAGACAACTGCTACATTGTTTAAATTATAATTTTAAAATTATTTAACTACTAAGGGTCGCTGACATTTAATAGTTAATAATTTTGAAATTATAATTTAAAGCAATGTAGCAGTTGTCTTAATATTTTTACTTGGAGCATATGGGAAGTACTGTAAAGAAAATAATGTGTCAAGTACAAAAATTTGAGAATTTCATTTTGTCAAGAATTCGTACTTCTTTGCCTCTCATTTTTTTCTTTTCAGAAAGGGGAAAAGCAGAATGGCAAAGACAACTAATAATTTCACTTACTGTTTCGTACGTACGCGCTTGCGTGAGTTCATGAAACTCCACCTGACCCTAATATTTATGCTTTAGGCTTAATAGATATGGCCTCAACTTTTTCCACACCAACCGCAATTGTAATTGCTGCATTTTGAAAAGTATTTACATAAAACTTCATTGTTATGTGAAGTGAGCAACATACAACATTTCCAAGACTTCATTAGTTATCCGTGTCAAACTGAAAGCTAAGTTGCATGTTTCTCGAAAATCAATTTCTGTACACTAGGAAATATTATGTAGTCAAACACAACTATGTCACTAAAGTGTATTTAATGACTATGTGATGGAACAACTACATGTTTCGGCCTGTATTGTCCATCTTCAGGTTGTCTTGGGGAACTTAAGAACTAGCTATATGCATGCGCGCGCACGTGGTGTAGAGATCTCTACGTACGGGTCTTATTAGCGAACTGGAGCGAAACGAATAGCTTAACAAACATACCATTTCCTAGTTTCACACACACACAACGGGGATGACACACTTCCTCAATTTCTGTGCATTGCTTCTGGAACATTTTTTTTTCACCAGCGTTACACTTAGTCTCCAAATTTCGTGAATCCGGCACGTTTTTAACATCACTACTTGTATGAAGTCACGAAATTCGTGATTTGATTGGTTTCTTGTTGCGTAATTTCCATATCGAATTTCTTGAAAATGCGACACTTTTAAAACCTTCAGTTTAAATTTTGCACAAATAGAGAAACAAAGTTAAGCCTGCACTTTTTATTAAAGAATTATGCAAGCTAAATTCACAATTAAATAATTAATATATTTAGTGCTTAGCTTTTAATTTACTGCGTTCAGCTGAATAACAGGTGCGTTTTGTTGCCCTTGCTGTACCACATATTTGTATGTGAGGATGTGAATGTGTCTTTTATCTGTATAAAATATTCACATTCTTATCCGATATAAAATATTCAGGCAATCTGTTTATACAAGATTGAAATGATAGCCTGGATGATGCATTGTCTCGGTTACATGTCCCGTGTGTGTGTCTGCATCCTATCTTTCTCCCATCCATTACAGACCTGGCGAACTGCGTGAAAATATTAATTTATCAACAGGACTAAAACGACATGGCGAGTAGAGCACACGGGGTGTGCCTTCCGTACCCTGACGTAGTGATGACGAAATGTTAAAACGCCTGGATTTTGAGATAGACATAACTGATGTTACTGGGAAAATTAGCGTTTGCACGTTTTGAAATCCTGCATAACCTGAAATGGTCATTGTCCTTAACTTTGCTTTGATGGTGGTATTGTTTAGATGTATGGCAGTGGCACAATTTTTTTATGCATATTTCTATCAAGTCCTGATATCTTTCAACAGTTTCGTCGCGAAATATTGGCTATGCAGATTACGTTTAGACGTAATATCAACATGCAGTGCACGTGTCGCGTGAAACAGGCTATCTAACCCTTAAAAAAAACAATAGTAACTGCATATGACTCCGGCTATGACCATAAGAAATTCGTGACTCTAAGTACATTTTATTTTGATTGTTTTTTTACGACTCAGAACATGGACAGAATTTTTCCTTCTACAGCATTAATTGGTTTATTATTGTAAAGTACAGTCGTGGTATTTGAAAACAGAAATACAAGAACACTATTGTTGTATCTTTATATAGTGCAAGAGTGGGCACCTCGGGGCTGAAGATAATGTAACCATTGTACTTACAACTAAGCCAATCTGGGAATTCCAAAAATAAATAGTAAGATTAATTTTCTCTAAATCCAACCACACTCTCATAAACGCCGACACGAATTACGACTTGACACAAGCACCCCCATAATCCAGTATTTCCCAATCTTCGTCCACAGGAATAACCCATGTCATACGTTTATATATCTCGAGGAATTTCTAACTGTGAAAATGTTCACAGCACAGAAAACAGAGTGTCAGTTGGTAGCACATGGAAATTACTCAAATATTGCCAGTGGCCAGATAATTTTCACCTAATATTTCGAGGAATATTTGGAATTTTTGCCGTATTATACAATTTTTATTTTGGTATTCTACGATTTCTCGCAGAAGCCTTGAATATATAGTGAGGTTTCCATGGAAATCTGTTTGAAAACATTGATATAACTTCAATGGAAACACATTTCTGGTCCACATTTCTTCTAAATCTCGAGTTATTAGGATCCCATTCTGCTGGGATACGCAGCAGCGCAAAATCCCATGATAACGGCAAACTCAGTTATACCACTGAGAAAATCTCAAGACTCTCGAACAGTCAGTTGAAAAGAAGACCGACTGAACGTCACAGTACAATGAGTGTTCTGAAAGAGCGCGTCACAAATCTTAGGACAAGATAAATCGATACATGTTCTCCGGATGTAATAAACACTAACATTTGTGCCAAATACAATACCACAAAAATGACCATTTCCTGTCAGAAATTGGTATATTTTACCAGCTGTTATTTTTTAGACTTTACTATACCGGCGATTGGGTAGTACGTGAATAATGGATTGGCGAGGATTTAAAGGAAATACTTGCGGCGTATTTGAGGTCCTGTTCTGTTAGTTTTACGGTAAGACTGAGAAAACCTCGACACCTATCAATCAGAATAACTGGAATTCTAGACGTAATTCAGACGAGGCACAACAGGAGCACAAATCAAGAAATAAGGCACTATAAAAATTTGTTCACACAGCTTGTCTCAATCATTACCAGATGAATGCCTGTATATGTAAAAACATTGGTACCTAACTAACTAACCCCATAGAGCAAAGAATTGGATAAGAAGTTAGTTGCTTAGCTATTTAAAAAAAACCCTGACTTTAATAGAAACTGAAAATTCATTACCGTATTAATTAAAACCTGTAACAGTTTCTTGTCCCTGATAAAAAGTGTAATGGTAATAGTTTGTAGGCTTTACGAAGTTTAAATAAATAAAAACCGTTAGGGTGAAGTGGCGTGCAGAACACTTAGCATATGTGATAAATTTATGTAAAAAATTTCATTCATAAAACCGGAAGGAAATACGTCGTTTTGGGTATACATGGATAGATGAAATGATAATATTGAAAAGTGTCTTAGAGGAAAAAGATAAAGAATGTGGATCAGATCCGTCAGATGAAGATTGGGCATGATGGTATTTACCCAATAATCATGTTATACTACGCGGGATAGCTCAGTCCGTGTAGTGACTAGGATACCTATTCGAAGATTCAAGGAATCGTCGCTCATTTCTCAGCAAAGCAAAATATTCTTTTTCCTCCGACTTGTCCAGGTCGGCCGTGAGCCCCATCCAGCCTCTTAAAAAGGAGGAAGAGGGTGCTCGTTCGTTTGTAAAAAGGCGGCGAGGACGTAAAGCTGACCGCTAACTTCTATGCAGTGCCTTATTTACGAACACAAGTATTTATAGTTCCACTCCTTCACATTATCTTCAAGACATGTTGATTAATTAAATACAGTAACATTTTTACCGCCGGTCCCAGTGGCCGCGCGGTCTAAGGCTTAAGTCTAAGGTTACTCGCTTGCTGAGATTGTGGGTTCAAATCCCGCCAGGGGCATGAATATTTGTCTTTTGTGGGTGTTGTTTGTTGTCTCTGCGACGAGCTGGTCACTCGTCCAGAGGTGACCTACCGACTGTGGTGTGTTATTGCATGTGATCTAGAAACCTCGTGAATGAGGAGGCCATGGCCCCCATTGGGGTGCAGCGCCATAAAAAAAATTACTATTATTTACTTGTCGAGGGCGTGTAAATGATTTGTAATGACTTGCTAATAATGTTTCCGTTAGATATAAACTTTATAAGAAGCTTAAGGTGGATTTTGATGGTTTGGTTGTGCTATAGTTGTGGTTAGCTGCATGAAAAGAGGAGAAAGAAGACGGTGGAGAGAGACAGCTTGCCGCCTGTGGAATTGCATCAACCCTGCCTAGCTTTCTTCTTGCTGCTTTGTTTTTATGAGTCACTGGGGAAATGCGTAAAGGGCAATGAAGAAGGCGAAGAGTGATAGACCGAACCTTGAAGTTATGCCACCTGTCTGACATGCTTAAAACTGAGACTTCAGCGGGTATGGCACTCAGAATTTGTCACATGACCATAACTAACAATGCAGTCGTGTGTTATGCTGACAGGAATCCGTCTCGGAGAGAATGGCTTCTGTTAGATGTGGATCGTATTTGCGGTGTTTCTGAAATTCTTAATGATCTTCAAGATCTTTAAGGCAGAAGTAATAAAAACCTTAAAATTTTGTGAAACTTCGACTCAGTTTTACCTTTTTGATATACGATGTTAAATTTGTTCCTTTGCTTAATTAAGCTTAGTGTTATTAACGTGTGTGGGATAAAAGGATATTTATCCCCACTCATTATTAACCTCAGGCCTAGAGGGACACGAGCGGTCAACTTTACGCCTCGGTCGTTTTATCTCCAGGAAAGAATCCCTGTGTCCATTGAATGGGAGTATGTGTGAGCTCCAGGGTTAGACAGGAATCTTTGGAGAAGAAAACTGGGTCACCGTCACGTAACCACAGTTGCAGTGGAAAAGCAGTAAGTATTATATATTCTGAGTGTGTGTTTGTAGCCTTAGTTATCCAGCATGCAAAGAGCATGTGCTATATTATATTGTCAACCGTGACCTGTCCGGGTCTGTCATATTTTTCCACATTATCTCATTAACGGCACGATTTAAAAAAATCATTGAACACGAAACTTGTGTTTTGATTTTCTCTACAACATTTCTCTGAAGCATTTCTCACCCTAAGAAGAATTCAGCCAGGCCCTATTATAAAAGTACATAAGTCTTCATGTTATATACACTTTATTCTTGTCAGATTGTAATGAAACTTGGATTTTCTAGACAGATTTTTTAAAGATCCTCAAACATCAAATTTCATGAAAATCCTTCTAGTAGGAGCCAAGTTGTTCCTTACGGATAAGCAGACGGACGAACATAGAGGCATGAACCTATTAGTTTTTTTTTCCCCCAGTTGAGAAGAAACGCGCATAAAAATTGCATGTCAGTCACAATTCTGTATCCTGGACACCAGAGTGACTGCGCTGTCCCGGTTCGTCGTATATTAGCATTTGACGACACGTGTCCGACCGAATTGAATCCGCATACGTTTCTGCGTCGGGTTTCAATGAGCACCGAATTGAAAATTGGATACAGTGCACGGATCGCAATTCTGGACGATACGAGCTACTGTCGATGGTTGGAAAATACATTATATTCGATAACTAATTTGTTACCTAATTAGTGACTAATACTGTAACATTAGAAATCATACTCATCGCTCCATGTTCTAAATTCTGAAATCTACTTCCTGCAGAGCTATGATGTATTACTTGTAACAGATCTACTGGCTTTGTGTTCCACAGAAGGGCATATTTGGCTTAAATTTTGGCCAGTGGACTGTAAGTGTAGCTGACAATTTTATGGGGTTTTGCTTGTCGCCGAGGGACAATACCATATAATAGATAGACGCATGTAGTGAAGCTGACACACAACAGTTGATAAAACAAGAAATTAAGTTCATTCTCGCGGCAAAATACACGACGTTTTATTCTACGGCGGTCCATAAAAGTTGATACTTCGTAAGATGTGATACTGTTTATTGTGGTGAAGAAAATACACCGACGTTTCAGAGGGTTCCACTACTGTGAACATCATATATATATATATATGTATACGTACACACACACACACACACACACACACACATACATCTGAGACAGCAGCAGGTTCTTCTGAAATTTCAGTCGATTTCTGCTACATATTTAGAGGACACCAGTCCATCATAAACACCACTGCTAGAACCTCAGATATCACGTGACTGCTCATTTGGATTTATGTTTAATTATCTTGTTAAAGATTAGAGTCGTGAAGAAAAGAGAGACGTAAAAAAGCGCAGAATTTTAACCGATGAAAATTATTCGCCCGCTCTTAGTTCTGATAAGGGTAATGTGGAAGTTAAAGCATTAGATTGGCCAAAGTAGTAGCTTCAAACAAGATATTCGGAATTTTTGTGTCATGTTTAACGGAAAAGTGCACAATTTAAAAAAAAATTTTGTTGGGTTATAAAGCTATGGATTTTAACTTTCTTGAATTTAAATTTGGGAGAAGACAAAGGAAATGTGCTTTAGCAAACTGGGACCTGGAAAAGACTTCAGTATTTGTTGGGAGACAGTAAAGGTTTAGAGAAACGTGCTGCGATTGCTAAGTGTAGGATTTCTTCGCGATAAATAGTGATAGCCACCACAATATAAAAGTTTAAACATTCAGTGACGCTGGGGTCTGAGTTACAACTACTGCTAGGGCTGAGAAGTTTTAAATTTACAGTATCTCTTAAATGAGAATTTTACTGTTCTGGGATGTTACGCTGCATAGGTTTGTAGTTAGTTACCGTAGTTTCGGAACAACCTCTTGGTTCCATCTTCAAAGGTCAAGCAGTCCCTTGAAGACGGAACCGATAGGTTGTCGCTAAAGGCCGGTAACTACCAATCTACGCTGCGTAACATCCCAGAAGAACGAGGATCTCATTTACACGGCAGTGGTAGCCCGAAATTAACCTTAAATTCTTTCACGAAATAACGGTGCAACGATGTTGGTGGCATGTGAAGGAATAAAGGTCTGTACAATGCACTGAGGCCGGCGTCAAATTTTGGTTTGTACTACAAAGAAGGCACTGCATTGTATGAAAATAGGCAGTGGTTTAAGCTCTTTAGGGAAGTGATCTCCAATTCGCTTTGGATTCAAAACATTCTTTTGTCATAACCACAGCTTCTGAATGTACGCGATACATCTCTTTACCAATCTGCTTTAATTCGCTAGTTGGCTTCCTGAGACAGCAGAAAATATTTGAAACTGCAACAAACAAGAATATCAATAACCACATGCCAAGAAATTTAAATTTCTTAATGCTTACTTAAAAAGTGTATATTTTTAATAATTGTAACATCTTCAGTGGCTCTGTAAATCCGAACACCTTTGCGCAGCTGTTGGCTCTGATGACACAGATAGCTGTTAAACATATCTGTGTCAAATTTTATTTCGTCAACCCAAAAATGCTATATTCGAGTCAAATATAATGTTAAAGAAATTTGTTATTTTTTCAGTAGTTAGTTACATTTCGGAAGTTCTGCAGTTAAATCGAATTTTGCGGAACAAGAAATTCAGTGTAACTTAAAATGTCGCTCATGGAACAGCAATTTGTCCTAGCCCACACAATTCATCAAACTGAAATTCCCGCATTAGTAGACAGTTGGGTGACAAATACGCCTTCTGCCAATGTGTTGAGTCCATAAAGAAATGTTTGTCCTTATAGTTTCTTAAGAATATGACATGCTTAAATGTTGGTCTATTAATGACAGGTCACGTTCTTGCCGTCTCCTGTAACAGTGTTTATACGTGGGTTACGACAGTATGACGTTTCATGACTGGTACGGTCAACTCGTTTGTATATTAAATGGAACCCTTTTGAAATCCAAACTCCAACACACTGGTAACTGATCGGACACAGCCCGAACGCTCTCTCGCCTGTGTTATCGCTCATCAGTATTTTTCCTCCACTTTCTCAAAAAGCTTTAATTCCCACACCGAAAGTTTCGCAACTCCCTTAAAAAATATTCCTTTTTTTTTAATTTCTCAGTTTTTAACTTTTAAAATTGCGTAGTTCTGAAATTGCGTACGTCATAGGACTTTTAACTTCCCTGTAGCACAACAGTCATTTCATATATATATATATATATATATGAAGTGTAATTATTATTATTAGTAGTAGTAGTAGTATTTACTTTTGCGAAGAACGGCTACTTTAACACACGTTTTGCGTGCTGCAAGATTTTCGGTGTAGCTTCCACGTTTCTTATCGCCACCACATTCTTAGCCGTTTGTTTACACACAATATGTGCTGTGTAGATATGCTCGTAATAATACATCCTACTAAAATTTTCATACGTAGCTCAAACGCACTCTGAAATACATATCCACCAAAACAAAAGCTGAAGAAAAAATTCGCACAGTTGTCTTTTGGTTATTTATTTGTAATTTAAAAAAATTTCACGTAACAAAGTTTTCATATTTTCGTCCATATCTGTTACCTTCCATCTTCTCGGGATTGGAATTAAGTGGCATCAGTGGCACTGTGGCATAAAAATATTGCGATTCCGCCATGATGTTACCACCCTCCATGTTGTTATGGTCCGCCATGTTGTGACAGCTTATGACAAGAGACTATGGATTACGGTGCTTGAACTGTTCTCGAAAGTCAAAATATTTATACAAAGTTTGGTGAAAATCGACTAAATTATTCGAAAATGAAAGTACGTATTATGACTATCTCAAAATCTTAAATGTTTTACTGTCTACGACTGAAAATAGGCTAAAACGTTAGGCACCAAAATGAACTGCAGTGATCTAGTAAAGTAATTAACAGGGTTTTGTCTTTACAGTTACCAGAATTTCTTTCAATCACAGTATATTTCACGGGCATTGTTACCATGCGAATTGCTTTGTCACTGCTCCTTATGCACTCTGTTCTAATTACATGCTTATGCACACTGAATGTATGCATTGTTCATGCCAAGTTTCTCCCTTACAGTAGACTGCCCATTGTTCATACTACCTTGTCATCTGCACAGCGTAATTCGATTTGAAAGTTATGTATTGGAGAATTATAATTATGTTGAATTATTATACTTTAAGTTACTGTTTTATTGAGTTTAACAACAAATACATACAACGTGAATGTGTAATTAAGCATGTTTATTGCAGCGTGCTGACGTTGTCTAGAATTTGAAATGAATACGGATTAAACCAAAGTGGCATATTTCAGGGACTGATGTGTTGTAGCGTCACGTGACGGTCCCTTCTTACTCCAACCAATAAGACAGCAACTCACGGACGCTCTGTCTGACGCCGTTGGTAATATTGCAGACAAATACCCCACATTTGGTCTCATTCCTCTGCAGTGCATTCCTTTGCACACTGCCATAAAATAATTCCTTAATAACACTTCTATTATAATCATTCTTTCACCAAATCAGTTTCCAGTGGTGCGTGTATTTTCAACCTCCCTACTGTCCACAGATCAGGAGATCCCTGCTAGGAATGCTATAAATGCGCATGCGCAAGTTTCCGTGGTGAATGATGAGTTGTTACTGCCAATCCAGAAAATTTTCGTACAGTGCTCTTGCTGACTACACGCTGCCGCTGACCAAAGTGCTGGAAGATATCACGGTGTGTATGTAGCAGTAGAAGAGCCCGTCCCTTCTACCAGTAGCAGTCCAATAGTCCCTCCTGTAGACAGCGGTTCCCGCACCGCACCAGGCACAGCTACACTCCGCCATTCCGCGGGGATCATGTCGTGTTCTGTGGACTGTACTGACCAAAATGAGAAAATCCGATTAAGAGGTAACGTTCCTGACTTACATTTGGGACATTCACAATTCGAATCTTGGCAAAGATATATACTCTACCGACATGTTCCTCGCAGCGTTTCTTTGTCGTTCTAGGAAATTGTCGGAGTATTACCTTAAACTACGCAACTACCCATTTTATGCATCCTAAATCAGTATTTAATATCATACTACCACACGATGCCCTATATCTTCAATTACTCACAGTTTCGCTTCATTTTCCATGGCCCTTTGGCTCGTTTTCGTGCCATGACCCCTCCGATCTCCTTCCCCCAGCTCTCTTCTTTCTTTGTTGCCATTACTGACGGAATAAAATAAAGGTAATTCATGTAGTTCATATTATATAACCAGCGTATCGTAGCTTCATTAGTTTGAAATACTGGTAAATAAATTTTATATTAATGAAATTTACGAAGCTCTGTTTTATGCGATTTCCTCTTTTTTCTGCTTAGTTTAAAACTTAACGCGAAAAGACAACTTTGAAGTCGGAGGCATTAATGGGAGGATAATATTCAAATAGATACTAAATAAAAGATATGATGTGATGCAAATTTGATTTCTCTGGCACAGAGTGGGAACCAAGGACAGGTTTACTGAAAACCCGCAAACATCGCCTTTCCTATACGACGCAAAATTTCTTGACTAACCGAGAGAATGCTAGCGTCGCAAGAAATGCTCTGTTCAGTGTATTATGTTGTCATCGACCTACTTCAAATTTGCTGCCAATGTATGTATACTGTACATTAGCTCTGCTTTAGTTTCACACCTCCGTCTCTTGTTTTCCATCATAATCGCCTGCAGATGCAGCTTTACAGTTATCATTACACTTTAATAAGAAGCTATTAAAAAGGTAAAGCAGTCCCGTTACAGGCCTGTAGTGGCCCCGAGGTTTCCAGTAAGTTAAGCTTCCAGATTTCATGACAACGGCACAGGATGGCGGTACGGTTGTCAGCCTTACGCACCGGCCGCGTTTACCCCCAGGAAACGCTCCTGGTACTCATTTCTGTTAGAGGCTGAGTCGACTCCAGGACCATAGTGCGATCGGAAAGGTTTTATGTCAATAAAAAATTCCAATGAAACCAGCTGGGATTTTTTTTGTTCAATATGACTTTATTCAGTGTTCTATTGTAGTATACACTCGTGATATAATTCGAAACAAGAAATCTCTTAGTGATGTCCTACTATCTGTTGTGTTCTGATGTGTGCTCGTTAGGTCACTGTGTAGCCTCTTGGAACTCTACTCTCTCTGGTTCCAATTGTGATGTGGCTGTCCGACATTCCTGTATTCTAATCGTTGCCCGTGGCTTCAGGACGTGGTCCTCTGTATGTTGTGTCCTCCACCCGGTCCTATTACATGCTCATATTGGACTCGTCATATTCCCATGTCTATGACAGAGAGGTAATTTTCCACACTCGCTTCCCTTTTATGCGACTGATACAGCTTCCACTTTGACCGCTTCATGAATCCGATGAAGTCTCGTAACGTCAGTTCCCGTTGCTGTTGGGTTCGGAATATGACTAGATTGACCAACACCCACAACACTGCACGTCGCCGTCTTGGGGGCCACAGTGTGAAATGAGGACGCGGAGACCAATCGCTGGGTATCCGCTCCGGGACTGTCTGTAGTATCCAAGCAAAACGCTGTTTTGTCCATGTCCATATTAGTTCCCCTTCCCCACACTCAATTAGACGGTGACTAAGTGTGTCCGTCCTACCACATTTTCTGCACGTATCTGTGGGTACCATGCGTACCCTGAAGAGTCTTTCATTTGTGGAAAGGATATCGTGAATTACCTTATACGATGCCGCTTTCGTGGTCCCAGGAACAGGTGCTTCCCCCAGGTTTTTCCATAATGTAGGCCAGGCTGTTTGTGGCCATAAATTGGTGATCCGCATCTCCTTGGATTCTGTTGCCGCCCGAAACATGTAGTTCATAGTGTACAATCGTCTCTTATAAGTTGATTGCGATTATGTACTCCCTTGTGGTGTTACGTACGCCACATCCATCGCATACCGACGTAAATACTTAAACGTCGCGGTTATCCGGTCTCTGTAAGGCGGGTTCTTGTTCTGTGCTATCAGGACCCATGAACGTAACCATTCAGCAGTTAGTGGTCCCGATCGTAGTCCTTGCTGACGCAGACGGTATAGAAATAATGCACAACTCTTGGCAGTAATGTGTATATAAGTTCCCATCCTCCTTCACCTTTTCTCCTTTGCAGGGTGGACAAGGGTAAGCTGAAAATTTGCCATTTCCACACGTACCATGAAATCGTGGTATTCAGCTGTCTCACGCACTCGTCTGGTGGGGGGTTTATTTGCGCGAGGTACTGTACCATACCCTTGCCATGAGATAATCATGTACGTATTTTATCCTTTTGTCTAAACTCAAATCCCTGTAGTACGCACCCTGAGCCTGTGCGCGTATTCGTGCCGTGGTTATAGTCCAGCTCTTGTGGGCAGAGTCCTGCACCTCACTCGTTATGTGGAAGCCCAGAATGTTTGCCTCACTGTGATATGGGATGTCCACAATCCGTACTGCCGTGTCCCATGGACCGATCGCTAGTGCCCTTGATTTCCCGATGTTTACTTTCGCCCCTGACGCCTCTTCTTAACAATGCAGTGCCTCTTGTATATTAGAATGTCTGTTGGTGACGTTACAAAAATCGTCACATCATCCGCCTAGGCTACAACAGTTGTTTCGATTCGACGCCACCCAATCGGTATGCCAGCGATGTTATTCTCAAGTGTGCAGAGTAAGAGATTCATGCACATTGCAAACAGCTGCATGCTTATCGGGCACCCCTGACAAACGGAGCTTCGGATCGGTATCGGACTGGACCTCTGTCCGTTTATCTGTATTGATGCTGTTGCTTTGTCATATATGTTCCGAATTATCTGCTGAAAGCGATCACTGAAGCCGCATTGTCTTAATAATGCTTGTAAGTACGAGTGAGAGATTTTATCGAAGGCTTCTTTAAAGTCAATGGTCAGTACACACAAAGGAATTCCGGTCGCCTCTGCGTAAGCTACGGCGTCTCGTACCGTCGCGACGGCATCAAATGCCGTGTTTCCTGGCAGTCCACAATGCCTGCCAGCCGCGGTCGTGGGCGGTTGGCAATGTTTCGGGTGAACAGTTTATAGTCTGTGTTCATCAGAGGCAGGGACCTGTAGTCTTATACTCCCGTAGGGTCCGGCTTTTTCGGCACGCAGACTAGTATCCCATGATTATGTTGGTCTGAAATTATCCCGTCTCTGTACGTGTTGTTCGTTACATCGAGTAGGTCATATTTTGTCACCTCCCATGTTTGATGAACTCTATGCATTTTCCGTCTTGACCAGGGGCCTTATTCGGTTGGCCCTGTTTTACAGCTTGAAAGAGTTCCTCCGTGGTTATGGATTCCTCCATTGTTGTGTTCGCAGCCGATGGTATTGTCTTTAATCTGCAGCTCATCATGTGCCTCATTCTCTCGTTTACTTATATATGGTCATACTTTCGTCTCATGTAATCTGTAAAGAGTCGCAGTATGTCTGCTGGTGACGTCTTCAGGGAGCCATCCGTATCATACAGTTGGTGGATCGTACGTTGCGCTTGCCACTTTCGGATTTTCAGTGGATAGTGGAGGGACGGTTCTTCACGCGTTATACGGTCCTGTTCGCCCTTGTCCCTAAACATTCCCAAATGGTGTTTACTGTTGAGTCTTATTATCTTTGCCTTTAGTTTTTTTTCAGTGCGATTGTTTGAGTTGTCTGAGGTGTAGTGTCTTGTCGTACACTGTAAATCGCGCTATGATAGAAATTCTCTATTTCTAGACGGTCGCGACGGCGGTCTGCTCCTTCACGGCCGAACAGTTTGCGTATCATTCTCTTCACGTATCGGCACCACCACATTACTCTGTATAATATTTAATATGTGTCCGCCATTTTTCCCAGTTCTCCTTCGTTGTTTGTAGGAAGGATGGGTCATTCAGGAACGGTACATTCATTCGCCAATACCCTTTCCCGCGAAGGGAGCATGGTACATCCATGGTCAAGCGCAGGATTACTGCAAAATGGTCTGAGAAGGCAGAAGCCAACGTCTCCGTGCCTTGTTGCCTCCTCCTTAGGTCGTGAGTAACGTATATTCTGTCAATCGTGGAAGCGCCAGTAGCAGTGTAATGTGTGTATGCAGTTCGTGTCGGAGTCGCTTCCCACACTCTATGAGGTCCAGTCCCTGTATGAGCCTCGCAAGCGCTCTGCTGCAGTTCCACTGACCTGTACAGTCGTCGTTTGTTATAACACAATTAAAATCACCAACGAGTATCATCGCCGTGCTGGAAGAAGGTATCAGGTGTACGACTTCGGTGTTATAAAAGGCTTCCCTTTCCTGCCTCTTCTGTGCGCCGGAGGGGGCATAAATATTTACTATCAACATGCCGCGGAATGATGCAGACATTCCTCGTCCCGATGGGAGGCGCTGGATGTTTGAGAGGGCTAGACCATCCTTTGCCAGAATTGCAGTCCCACTCCTGTCCGTACCTGCATTCATATGAACAGTGTATCTACGAATCGTGTTCAGTGTTGTGCGCGACACTTCATGCAGTAAAGCGAAGTCTATGTCTTGTCGCCATAGGAAATCCTCGAGCATTTGTAGAGGCGTGTTGGATGATATCGCGTTAATGTTCAGTGTTGCTATCTTAAAGGTTTCGAACATAATTGGGATAATGAGTGTGGGGGACACAGGGACTGCAGAGCTTATTGTCTCTGTACGGTTTTGTAGCGCGTTTTACTACGCGTCCTTTCTCTTGATATGAGCGTCTCCCTGTCCGTCTTCAGTTTTTTGTTTCGCTTTGGGCTTAATTGGAGGGGGGTAATTTGTGTTTCCCCATCACTGGGGGGAGCATCATTTCCCTCCCATTCTCTGGAACCTTCTCCTTGCTTATTTGCATGCAGGGGTCGCACTGTCTCTCTGGTAGGCCTATCGTCAAATGCCATTTCCGCGTCCACGGTTATCACTTCTTGGGGGACAGTACAGGTTGTGATGTCGGCAGGGGGGGTCCTCCTCCTACGGCAACAGATCATGCCTTCGTTGGAGACTGGGGTCCTGCTGTTCCCCACCAATATCTAGCGCGGGGTTTTTGGTCATCAGGTCGTCGACAGAAGGGGAACATCCCGATGCCTGATCATACTGTTCTGTCTGGGGCATCACCTCAATTCTATTGTCATCATTGCCCAGTCGGTTTGGGCGCGTTTAAGGGCGACATGGGCCCATGTACTGGGGGTCGAATCTGATGTTGCCATACCTCCTCCACGCCTTTTGGGGCATGTCTGATGTTACCATACCTCCTCCACGCCTTTTGGGGCATGTCTGATGTTACCATACCTCCTCCACGCCTTTTGGGGCATGTCTGATGTTACCA
>Ga0131853_10012786_pt1 | contig 15380 bp, 8 predicted proteins | sample TergutLab28metaG_FD_92764 | JGI IMG/M metagenome (GOLD analysis project Ga0131853, IMG submission 92764) | Labiotermes labralis P1 segment gut microbial communities from Petit-Saut dam, French Guiana - Lab288 P1 (version 2) (version 2) | ecosystem: Host-associated > Arthropoda: Insects >...
CATCTCATTCTTCTCGATATGATGACCCAAACAATTCTGGGTGACGAGCAGAGATAATTAAGCTGTTCATCATGCAGCTTCCTGCACTCCCTTGTTACCTCGTCCCACCTAGGCCCAAATATTCTCCTCAGCACCCTATTCTCAAACACCCTCAACCTACGGTTATCCCTCAATATGAGGAACCAAGTTTCACTTTCATACAAACCAACAGCCAATATTAAATTTCCGGATATCTTAACCTTTAAATTTTTGGATAAGAAACTACAAGACAAACGATTCTACAGAAATTTCTGTTTATTTTCCAGTCCCTATTCTTGTAGGGCTGTGCTATCCTGGCTCCTAAATTAATATAGAAATAACTTCACAACAAATTATTAAAAAAAATTGACGTCGATATCGGAGTCACATAACCAACAACTAATATACACACTTAATAAAGCGCAACCCAAAAATCATCAAATAAAATTTTGATATTAATACGGAGCTTACGTATTTTGTAGTTTGGGTGGGACATTTTGGCTTGTTACTGACTGCCCCTTTGTACATTAACTACATTAATCTATCCGGCTTCCAGAGGCACGTTGAATCCGGTGATGCTGAACAGGGAATTGGCTGAACCCTCATACAAGTACCAGCTAAAAACTGCGTACAGCAGTGGATAGTTGAAGATGTTAGGCATGTCCAACACAGACGAGGGCCCAGGAAGTTGCTGATTGGTCTCAGTGTGAAGCAAGATTACAATAACGCAGCACGCCACAGAGCACCTGTGGTCTTTATTGTTATATCCCGGCTTCCTGTTGGGAGTGCGAGAGGGGAAGATACACTAATCATCGTGGTTGGAACAGACGTGCAGACAGGCCCACATTTTCTGCTGTAGAACCTGGCTGAAGGTGGAGTGGTGGCGACTCCTGCTTCGTGTTCTCGGATTCGATTTTCAACTCACATGTTGGCTATGAACAGTGGAGAACTACAAGATTATTCAATTTGGTAGATAAGGCCCCCTCAGTTCTCGCAGTGCAGGGGGCCCCAAAACGTACACACTACTAAAATTTCTTGTATGTTCTTTCTATCCGAATCCCGTTCTTCTCACAGAATTCAGTAACCTGGATCCTTGTTATGAGATCTGAGACTTACTTCTCTAATAATTACAAGGGGATTAAAAATTGTCAAGAAGAGGGGGGCCCAAAACCAGTTACCTGTATTTTTGTTGTTACACCGTGCATGTTGTCGAGTTACTCAATTATTATACCAACTACTGCACATATATAAAATTTATAAAATGTACACATTAAAACATTAAATCTCTCCGACATGTTTCGGTCCTAGGACCATCATCAGGGAGCCATAACGTCCTTGCTAAAGTCACTATAAAAAGTCACATTAATTTCGCTGTACCAGTTGGGCATTGTGGCAGCATACCGTGTTGTGTAATGTTATGTTGCGAAGAGTGCCCTGCTACGGATGTGCATTCTGTGCTTCGTTGCGTGATCACGCAACGAAGCACAGAATGCACAACACGGCATGCTGCCATAATACCCAACTGGTACAGCGAAATTAATGTGAATTTTTATAGTGTCAGTTATCTGTAATTTTGTGGTTGTATGAGGCTAAGAGATACACACATATACACTGATACAAACCTCGACTTGCACTGAAATGTTTCGACAGCAATGTAAAATTATTGTCAGCTACCGTATGTCATAGCAACAGATGTAAAAATCCCAACAAAAACCAAAGGAAACCCCTGATAATGAAAAAAAACAGTTCCGAAACAACAGCCAGAACACACATGCTGTAGGCCTACTGTTTGTGCAACAATACTGCAGTATGTTGCCGAATATACAAGATCGATAAGACCCCATTATTTGATCTATTTACCGTACCTCACCGACTTAGGAACAAGACACTGTCTGAACACCCAGTCATTATCCAAAAATACGCAGTTAGGTGCACATATTCCCTTCAGGAGATCGAGGGGGATCCAAATAATTTCCCTTTGTTTTTTCCCAAAAAGGGGCGCTGTGATAATCAGAACTTTGTACGAACAATTCAAAATGTAAAAAGGTAAAGGTAAAGCTGTCCCGTTATAGGCCTGGACAGGCCCAGAAGGTTCCAGAAAGTTAAGGCTCCCAGATTTCGTGACAACGGCACAGGATGGTGGTAGGTTGTCAGCCTTACGCACGGGTCGCCTTTACCCCCAGGAAATACTCCTGGTACTCATTTCTGTTAGAGGCTGAGTCGACCCCAGGGTCATAGTGCGATCGGAAGGATTTTATGTCAATGAAAGATCCACTGACACCAGCTGGGATCGAACCAGCGATCTTCCGACTTGTAGCACAGCACCTTAACCACTGTGCTACCGCGGTCCTCCCAATTCGAAATGTAGTTTGACTGAAATGTTAATGACATCTTTATATTAGTTTGAACTGAAATTTTCTTAAGGAAATTTTGGACGTAACTTCGGTTGGCCGTAATTCGGGGACTGACTGTAGTTACTTTTCCAATTAACAGTAATTATCTGTGGGCATACTCGTATGTATGACAAAGAAAATACAACCCTCTGACGTCACCTTAACAGTATAAGTACCACGGCCGTGAAGATGGAAATATCAGTTCCAGCGAAACTTTCGTGACCACTCAATAGATTAACTAGTGTGACGGCCCAGCAGACTAAAATCGAAATGAACTGAGTGTGAGTGCCGAAATAAAGGAGGACAAGTTTGGGGTGAAACGTGGCAACAAGGACGAAGAGATACTCAATGCAGGCAAGAGTTTAGTCTGAAAGTTTGAAGAGAAGAAAAAATTTGAGAAATTTAGAGGTAAATGGAAAGATAAAGTTAAAGTAAATTTGTATTACTAGTTGTAACTTTGCGAATAATTCGCACGTAGGAACAGAAAAATATGTATTACAAATTACAGCATGTTTACCCTCTAATACGCATCACGAAACTCTTTCTGGAACAAACAGATCACAAGTAATGTGTAAATAAGAAACAGAACAGTCGTAGAGATCAGGTGAAATGTGATGACACACGCGCAGAAACCAGATTTCGTCTTTCGGCGAAACGGACAAGTACATTTAAATCGGCGGGGGCGTCAGTTCAGTCGACTACTGGCAGCCGAGGTGTGCGCATCGGCGGTAGTAATGCTGGATACATCATGTTCCGAGGTAGTGTGGAGGGTACTGGCTACCCACTCCATTCGCCAGTTTGCCCTTCACTTCCCCTCCCGTGCTTTACCGTATGCCTTCATATTTCAACTGGAGTTTACTTCAAGCGCAGGCCAATCGAAGAACATGAAATATGTTACCGCCCATTGACTTCCGTTTGAGGCAGCACCGTCAGTTTTAAAGTTTAATCTTTTTTGTTTCAAAAACAATTTTTGAGACGAAACCAATAAAAACCAGGTGGCTTGCCATCAATGTCGAATCATAAGCTTTCCAAAAATGTCTATCTTGAAACTATTCATTCGATAGTTCGGCAGATCACGATGTCGTGACAAAAGAAGACCTCACCTTATTCGTATGTACGACGATGATGAAGACGTTGACGATGATAATGATGATTAGAGTGTGCGAAATTGGAATGGCCCCATCTGCCTCACGACTGGGCCTAATAAAGCGCTCCTATGAATACGACAAAAACCCTTTGGACACCCTTGATAATTTCTTGACAAACCAAGTCAAGTTCTACTTCGAAACAACAATGTTTTTTCTCGTCGTTAATTAGTTACACAGTAAAACTAAGCACTAAAGAAGTATTCTTCTCGAATGGCACTTGCAGGCAACAAGGTTGCTTGGTCCTGAAAGGTTCAAACGTAGATGTAAGCCGGTAAGTGCGGAAGGCATGTTGGTTTCACTTCTGTGCGCGGCACGTCACGTGGACGGGCGGAAATTAAAACGCCTGACCTCCGTGTGACGCGGTAAATCAGCGCATGCGTGCGCAATAAGGTTGGTGTTGCAGCATCCACTTCGTCACCGTGCTGGTGACATTACAGTTTGCACAAGCGGATGGTTTCAAATAACGTTACAAACGGTCAAAGGTGAAGTTATTCCCGTTCTAATAGTCATGTCGCCGCGAAAGCACGTAAAGGGGTAGAATTATAGCTCATCTGGTTCTTAACGTCGGAACTAGACGGAGGTAAGTGGTCAGCTTCATACTCGTACTCCGACTTCTCTTCTACTTATAATAAAGACAACGAGATGCACTATTTCACAAATTTATTTTGATAAAGAACTCTACATGTCCATCCTGACCTCGCTAGCAGACAGTCAACATAACTAGCATGACAAATACCTATTCCTGTGTGTACAGTGTTGAGACTCCTGATAATGGACAGTAGATCTGTCCGAAACATGAAAAGTTCTTAATCAAAATGCATTTGAGAAACAGTACATCTCGTTGGCTTTTATTATAAGAATATATCACAATGCACGGTCCTCTGAATGTCAAAATCGGCTGCTCTACTCCAGGGTATTTGCTAAAGAGGAGTCTTTGGTAATTCCCAGAAACAATCTCGACGATTTCAGGAAGAGGACACCTCTTACCCCTGTTGAGAAGCTGATCTTTTAACCGTCTGCCTGCCAACAGTACAATGATCTGCTTTAATAGGACCCAACCTTACAGTTTTGGCCATTCACTGTCGTCGACAGACGGGTCATTCGTTCCTGGCGCAAGTCTAGCGGAACACAACGATGAACTGTTAGTGACCTTGGCCTACGCTAAGGAAACACCCGGATATTTGGCAGTAGGAAATAAAGAAAATCATATGTATGTAGGTATATATCGGTTTCAAAACGTCGTTCTACGTTGTCCGACACCTAGACTCCATTGTTTTTTATCTTCCCACTGGCTTTCATTTAGGTTTCTTTCGTTCATGGCCTTCCTTATACCTTCCATCCAGTTTTTCTTCGGTCTTCCTTGTGCTCTCTTTTGTTTCGGTATCCACTTCAATGCTATTTTGAGTAATCGTATACGTTATATACCATATATATGTATATATACCATACACACACACACACACACACACACATATATATATATATATATATATATATATATATCATATACCTTACGTTATTCGCAATGTGCACCTACCTCGAAGCTGACTGAAAATTTCATGGTTCTATTATCAGACTGTAAAGGTGAACATTTCCCTGTAATACACCATGAAGGTACAGAGAGGGAGTAGAAGTATAGTTCCACTCGTTCTTAACTTCGTCAATAAATCAAGGGGGGGGGGGTCAACACCGCACATCGGCTGCTTTCCTCCCTGGAATAGCTCCAGTATCCAATATACACGAGGCTGGGTAAGCGTCAGAACTGGTCAGGATGGATGTGGAGAGGACAAAATCCCTTGCGTCCATCGGGGTTCGAAACCCGGCCCGTCCAGCCAGCAGTGAACCACTACACCGACAAAGCTGTCCCGATCCCAACTATCAGTCTGTATGCTAATTAATTAATTAATTAGTGAGAGTCAATTATGTAATGTAGTTAGCTACGTCAAGTGGCCATTTAAATCATTACTCGTCAGTCGCTTTACCAACTGACTATTAAGTAAATTATGTACTGAAATTACGTGACTATCGCGAAAAATGCCGGTGTCAGTGGCCGCGCGGTCTACGGCTGCTCACCTGCTGAGATTGTGGGTTCGAATCCCACCAGGGGCATGGTTGTCTGTTGTGAGTGTTGTGTGTTGTCAGGTACAGGTCTCTGCTACAAGCTGATCACTCGTCCAGAGGAGTCCTACCGACTGTGATGCGTCGTTGTGTGTGATCTAGAAACCTCAAGAATGAGGAGGCCATGGCCCGCGTTGGGCCGCAGCGCCACAGAAAAAAGGATCGCGGAAATTGCCACACGTAAGTCATTCTGGTGGTCATCCTATCTGTCGGTAAATCAGTCAATTCACTGTGTTGATCGGTTATTGTCTTTACTAATTTACGATATTCAATTAATCATCCAATTTGTTAATCAAAAACTCACCAGTCAGCGAATAAACCAGATGTGTCAGTCACAAAGTATACATTCCTTTAGTTAAGTCGTTAGATAGTTGCTTGGTTAGTCATTGTCTAAGTTCATTCTTCAGTCAAGCAGTAAATTTTCATTTACTTTGCCTAGCTATTTCAGTTATTTAGCAGCTAGGCAATCAGTTAACCAGCCGGACAACATACAGCCAGACACACAGATAGACCGTAAATTATTTAACTGATTACTTCCCTAGTTAGCTTCTCGATTTTCCAAACGTCCAGTCAATAATGAATTCAGTCAATTTACCTAGATACGCTACTGAAGTAACACAAGGTATTCCGCCGTTTTCACTAGTCGCTCTAGGAACATCAACTCTAATTCTCAAGTGTAATATGACAAGACGGGACCACAGTAGCGCAGTGGCTAAGGTACTGCGCTACAAATCGGAAGGTCGCTGGTTTCGATTCTAGTTGGTGTCATTGGAATTTTTCTTCGACATAATCCTTCCGATCGCACTTTGACCTTGGGGTCGACTCAGCCTAAAACAGAAGTGAGTACCAGGAGCATTTCCTGGGGGTAAAGGCTCTCGATTAGGAATGGAGGAGATTGCATAACGAGGAGCTAAATAATTTGTACTCCTCACCCAATATTGTGCGGGTGATAAAATCGAGAAGAATGAGATGGGCTGGGCATGTGGCGCGTATGGGTGAGGAAAGGGGGGTGTATAGGTTCTTGGTGCGGAAACCGGAGGGAAGGAGACCACTGGGGAGACCTAGGCGTAGATGGGTGGATAACATTAGGGTGGATCTCCAGGAGGTGGGATGTAGGTATGTAGACTGGACTGGGCTGGCCCAGGATAGAGACAGGTGGCGGACGCTTGTGAGTGCGGTAATGAACCTTCGGGTTCCGTGAAATGCGGGGAATTTCTTGACAAGCTGCAAACCAGTTAGCTTCTCACGAAGGACTCTGCACCATGGAGTAAGTAAGTAAGTAACGGTTGCCGATGCGTAAGGCTGACAACCTTACCACCATCATGTGCCTGTCATGAAATCTGGGAACCTTAACTTCCTGGAACCCTCTGGGCCACTCTCGGCCTGTAACGGGACTGCTTTACCTTTAATATGACAAGACTGTACTCTGAGCAAGAGTGCATGTTTACGTACCCAATTCCCTCGCAGTATGAGCTATGAGTTTCAAACGTTCAGAATTGGCACAATGTGATTTACATGTGTCCAAAATAGGATCACTTCCCAAAAGCGACTTCGTACGTGACGAAGTTATGTAAATCAGTTCACAGCAGGTGCCGCCAGGCGGCATAATCCTAGATATTAACCTGGCAATCAATGGCCCGCCATTAAGTAGGGATCATGATATGTTAGCACGCCCTACGTACCTCACTGCTGTAAACCGAGCAGTAACAGCCGTTGGGACAGGATAATTATTTTGTGTCAAGAAACGGAATTAAATCATTAAATAATGCTACAACGAAAACATAGACCTACCTTCTTTTTTGACGTTTTGCTGACCGTGCATCTCAGTATATTTATCTCAGTATTTAACCAACTTGATGCACAAAACTTGTTTCACAATAAGTTTTATTTCATGCCTCTACATGTTTCGAGCACATGTGCTCATCATCAGGAGGTCAAATTGAATTAATACAGCATCTGGTTTAATACAATTTTGACCTCCTGATGATGAGCACATGTGTTCGAAACTTGTAGAGGCATGAAATAAAACTTATTGTGAAACAAATTTTGTGCATCAAGTTGGTTAAATACTGAGATAAATAGATCTGCCTGTTTCACGAAAAAAAAAATTGTCAGGCTTTGCTAGGTTTGTTGATGCTGTCTTATCTGCTGCTGCTGCTGTTCGTCTTACTTAGTGCAATATTAGACCCCAAAAAATGTTTTATTTTTTATTTTTCTGTCTGTGGATTGTCGACAGAAACAAACCGCAACATTCAACCAACAAACGCAAAGTACTGTTACTGAAATATTTATATTATAATATCACACTGTGTACTGCTATATTTTTCAATCCACAAGGGACCATACCGATATTAGTTTCCTCGCGATGATCCCTTGTGGACTGAAACATGCAGGAATACTCAGTACGACGTTGCAATATAAATATATAAACAAAAATATTGTGCGTTCTGTTGACCGAAAGTTGTGAAATGACTGACTGCATAAATGTTAGAGTTCTGAACTATTAACTGAAAATACGTTAAGGTCTTTTACCTTCTTTTAACAGACCTAACAAACAACAAGGCTTTTCATATAGTACTAAATTATTTACCTCCCTATCTGTAAACAGTTGAACAAATCAACATTCCATTCTAAAAAAAATGAAGAGCGGTGTGAATTGTTATCACTCGGTGCAGAATCTTTTGTCTTCCAGTTTGATACCCAAAAATATAAATATTAAGGGGTACAGAACTGTAATTTTGCCTGTTGTTGTGTATGGGTGTGGGCCTTGGTCTATCACACTGAAAGAGGAGCATAACCTGAGGGTGTTCGAGAATAGGGTGCAGAGGAGAATATTTGCGTCTGAGGGGGACGAGGTAGCAGGGGACTGAAAAAAACTGTATAACGATGAGATTCACGATGTGCACTCTTTACCAAATATTTTCCGGGTGATCAAATGAGGAATAATGATATCGATGGGGAAAGTAACACGTATGGGGGAGAGGAGAGGTGTATGCAATGTTTTGGTGGGGAGACCTGATGGAAAGGGGCCACTTGGAAGACCCGGGCGTAGGTGGGAAGATAATATTACAATTGACCTTCAAGAAGTGGCATGGGGAGACGGATTGGGGTGATAAGGCTCAGGATAGGGACAAGTGGCGGGAAATTATGAATGCGGTAATGAACATTCGGTTTACATAAAATGCGGGAAAATTCTTGACTAGCCGAAGACCGGTTAACTTGTGAAGATGGACTCGGCTCTATGGGGTTATTTATTTATTTATCTATCTATTTATTTATTTCTGTGAACAGTTACCAAAATAAGATGCAAATAAGTTTCTGCCCAAATAAAAATACAAGCTTTAGTATCAGGCTGCTCATTTCCAATATCGTTTAACAGGTTACGTGAAAGGAAATAAAAAGAGAAAAAATTAAACCATTTTCATACGTAATCTGATTGTAATCTTACCGAAGATTGTCGTATAAATACCGAAATATTTTCGAGAATTGATAAAGACGGGTAAGGTAAATCAGTCCCTTTACAGGCCTGGAGTGGCCTAGAGGGTTCCAGGAAGTTAGGGTTCCCAGAATTCATGACAACGGCGCAGGATGGTGGTAGGGTTGTCGGCCTTACGCACCGGCCGCCTTTACTCTCGGCACTCATTTCTGTTGGAGACGAGTCGACCCCAGGGCCATAGTGCGATAGGAGGGATTTTATGTAAATAAAAGATTCCAATGACACCAGCTGGGATCGAGCCAGCGACCTTCCGATTTGTAGCACAGCACCTTAACCACTGTGCTACCGTGGTCCCCGATAAAGGCGGGTACATACATGAATCTCCACTCATACTTCGATTGTGCTTTCGCACTAAGTTATTAAGGAGTAAAAAACGAAAGGCAAATTATATCGAAGGGAAATATAAGTTTATACTTATTGTTCTGGAATGTACTACCCTGTACTGTTGTAGAAATTTAGTATGAGTTACTCCAAAACGCAGTTAAAAGTTTCAGACTACACCGTCTCAATGTTCCAGACTGCGGTGATAGATTCCAGTTGAAACGTGATGGCACACGGTGACGCATGTTAGGGGAAGTGAAGGGGAAACTGGCGAATGGAGTGGGTAGGCAGTACCCTTCACACTACCTCAGAACATGGTGTATCCAGCATTACTACCACTTATGCGCACACCTCGGTTGCCAGTAGTCGACTGAACTGACGCCCCCCGTCGATTCAAATGGACTCGTCCGTTTCGCAAAAAGACGACATCTGGTTTCTGTGCGTATGCTTTCACATTTCAACTGGCCTCTACCCACATTCATACATACTCCGTTGGGAGCGTCTTGAATTTACAAACTCTTGTCTCAAACACGATTCATCATAGTGGAAGGAAACTCCGTAGACCAGCATGACACAAAGTGCTGATCACAGTATGACCTATAGCTTTCACTTGAAACAATTTTCGATGCATTTTGCGAAACATTAGGGAAACAACTCCACTATGCGGAATAACATCGCTGTGACGTTAGGTTTGTGGAAAAATTGATATAATCGTGCATTGGGTGAGTATCGTATGGACTTGTTGCTCTTAGCGGACTGACGCAGCGTATAACAAGAAGGCACGAGACCTGACGTCACGTTCCTGGACAAGAGCAATAGCATCGCAACAAAAAGGACAGCTTATGGAAAAGAAGCGAATGGAAAGAAGAAAAAGGAGTAAAATTGGGTCGATTTTCCCATCACCATCTTGACAAGAGTTAACGAGGGGAAGAAGTTTAAAGGGGAGATTTCGGGCCAAGGGATTACTGAGGTCCCTGTGGGTCACCCCCTTCCTTGTAAGAAGAGACACTTTTTTTTTCTCACCCTCAACACTGACTGCGTCTTTTTATTATTGGTGGAAAATTGGAAAGTTTTTTATATATATTTTTTCTTCCTATTGAAGTGAGTCGCATTTCCAGATAGCACAACGCTGGAAACGAAACGAGAAGAAAGGCAAGATTGGGAAGCAGCGAAACAGGAAAATAAAATAGAAATCACATTTTCAGCAAAGAAATCATCATCCGATTCTCCAGGAACGGGTGCTAGCTTGACTGACTACAGGGTGGCTAATAACTTAGCATTTATTTAACGGATTGTACATAGAGCAGAACGCCACACCAATTGCTCTACACATGCAAAGAGGATAGTAGCCTCAAGGCAGAGGACCAAGGAACGTACCGCTTTTAGTCTTCATTAAGAGGTCAGCACAGATGGTACGCAGTCGCCATCCCGCTCGGCACTCAAACCAAAGACTACGAGGTAGCCCCACCCAACGCATGGCTACTCACGGAAATATACAATATACTATAATATACTATACACATCTAGATTTTTTGTTTATGTTTTTCTGACCGTGCATCTCAGTATAGTCTTAGTAATTAACCAATTTAATGCACAAGATCTTGTTTTATAATATGTTTATTATATGCCTCTACATGTTTCGAGCACAATGTGATCATCATCAGGAGGTCAAAATTGTATTATACAGCATCTGGTATCGTCACACTCTGTAGGTGGCCGTCCGGTGCACAGGTTGAGAGAGGATTGGTTCAAACGATCCTCTCTCAACCTGTGCACGGTACGGCCACCTACAGGTGTGATGATACCAGATGCTGTATAATACAATTTTGATCTCCTGATGATGAGCACATAATTCTCGAAACATGTAGAGACATATAATAAACTTATTATAAAACAAGATCTTGTGCATTAAATTGGTTAATTACTAAGACATCAAGATTACTTTGTATGGCTTGCTGTGTATTAGGATGATAGAGATCTCATCATCAAACAAAGTCTATTTGCATATTGTATAAACTCTTGAAGCTAAATGTACAGCCTGATGGTGGCCATTAGATGGGCCGAAACATGTAGTTGTAGTTGCTAACTTGATTACCATCATTAGCTAATAAACTTTTAGTTGTGTTTTGACAAATTATCCACCTTGCTTTAAGTTTGAAAATACACAACGGGGATGTGTCACCTCAAGGCAAAGTTACTATTTCATCTGTTTGTTTCCTTTTACTGTGTCTCCCTCCCAACTTTTTTTCACTCCCCTGTTTTATCAGAGGCTTAACTAATAAGAATTTTCAATATTTATCATTTATCAATCGCTGCCTCCATTGTGGTCAAAGGCTCGGGAACATTCCCATACTGACCTGCCACTGGACGCCATTCTGAGTCAAATACAATTAGGGAGGGGGTGGAGTACGTCAAAATACAACTGTCTTGTATCCTATTTATTATGCTGACGACGACATGTTTCGGCCACTGTGGGCTATCTTCAGGTCACAAAAATCTATAATAAGGAAAACTATACACAGTATGATCACGGTATAGGTGCATATTCTAAACTTTCAACGAGATGTCGTTGTCGGTTGGATTATACATATTGAGCTGAAAGTACCTCTTCTAAGTAGAGTATAAGAATTTGATGGATATGTGTATGCATAAATAATTAAGCAATACCTACTCTATAAGAATTTGATGGATATATATATATAATTAAGTAATACCTAGTCTTATACTCTACTTAGAAGATGTACTTTTAGCTCAATATGTATAATCCAACCGACAACGATATCTCGTTGAAAGTTTAGAATATGCACCTATACTATGATCATACTGTGTATAGTTTTCATCTGTATACATTTTTGTGACCTGAAGATGGCCCACAGTGGCCGCAACATGTCGTCGTCAGCATAATAAAGTAGGATAAAACATGTCGTGGTCAGCATAACAAACAGGATACAAGACAGTTGTGTTTTGACGTACCCCACCCACTCCCTAATTGCTTATAACACAACGGGGATGATGCACCAAAAGAGTCAAATACATTTTGCATTTTGACGCACTATTTTTTACATCCATTCAGACGTTATGAAAAATATTTTGTATGGCATCGTCGCGTTCTGCACGCGTGCTACATGCATGCCTTATCTCATCCGCCTCATTCGATCAAATTTCAGTATTCGTTCAATAGTACAAAACTCTGAAGCTCCTCGTTATGCAACTTTTCTCCTCCCTCCGCTCAACTCCTCTCTAGTTACTCCACACATTCCTGACAGCAATTTGTACTCAAACAACTTCAGTCTTTGTGCCTCCCTTAAGGTGTGTGATTAAGTTTCACTTGCACGTAAAGGAACAAGTAAAGCTATAGACTTTATCTAAATTGGATAGTTTCCATCCCGTTGTGTGTAGGTAAACAATGTATTAGTTAAACCGTCTTTACACAACAATATATTAACAGATGCAGGCTTAAGCCTGATGATGGCCGAGTAAGGCAGAAACATGTTGCTTAGTTGAATAGTTGTAATAACAATTTGCAACTGTTAATATATTGTTGTGTAAAGACGGTTTAACTAATACATTGTAGACTTTATGTTCAAATGTTTAGGTGTACTGCTGAGAGGCACGACGGTAAAGAACCTGAACTCGGCGTCTGCCTGGACGTGGTGTAAACCGAGTAACAAAACGGGTCTACTATTAAAACCTCCCTGAGACGTTAATGCCCTCGCGGCAGGAAATCATTTACAAGTGTCTTTTTTATGCCATTAAAAGCTTAATAAACTTCAGTTTAGTTAATATATTCGTACTTTTATTGATCTGTACGTGTGGATTGTTATTTTACATTTTTATGGATATCCAGTTCCTCTACGTAATAATTCCTTACTAGGAATAATAATAATAATAATAATAATAATAATAAATGTTGCCTAATTTATTTTCTGTTTTATATTTTTATGGACAATAATAATAATAATAATAATAATGTGTTACCTAACTTATTTCCTATGCATTTCGCAATCTTATACAAATGATAAAACTTCAAGCGTTGCATAATATTATTAATTTAATTTTACATCCAGTTTTTTATTCTGTGGGGGTACGCGGTGGTGCAGTTGGTTGAGACACTACGCTACAAGCAGAAAGGTCGCGGGTTCGATTCCTGATGGTGTAAATGGAATTTATCATTGATATAATCCTTCCGGTCGAACTATGGCCCTGGGGTTGATTCAACCTCTAACAGAAATGAGTACCTGGAATATATTCTGGTGGGTAAAGGCGGCCGGTGAGTAGGGCTGACAATTTTACCGCCTTCTTGTACCGAATGTCTTGAAATCTGGGAACCTCAACCTTCTGGAACCCTCAGGGCCTGTCCAGGCCTGTAATGGGATTGCTTTAACTAATTTTTGCTTTTTTTTTTTGTTTGTAGCTTTAGCTGTAGGTTTAACGTGTGTTTTTTTGTGCACCATGAGCTACTGTTTGTTGTAATGTTTTTAACTATCCTTTGCCAATTTATCCGATTAATCGGACACAACAACAGCTGCTGTGATGTGTTTTTAATATGTTACATATAAAAGTCTAATATGCAAAAATACAGTTGAGATCTCAAATTTCCAAATGTTATAGCAGTGGCACTGACAGAATATTCTATTTTTATACGTTTTAGTACATTTGTGCCTGGCCAGACGGTGGCCCTATAAAATTACTAAATATTCTGTCTTTTATTACAATAATTTATAAGCACTGATGGCATCTCTTATTTAAACCACAATCTTGGTAACTTATTTCCATTTATTTACCCTCTGTTCATTCCCCCGCATTTCCAGACGTCACCACGAAGCATCACATCCTCAAATCCGAAATGCTGGACACAATGCAAGTAGTAGAGTTTATTTTGACGTTTTGTTGACTGTGTATTTCAGTATATTTATCTTAGTAATTACCCAACTTGATGAACAAATTTTTGTTTCACAATAAGTTTATTTCATGCCTCTACATGTTTCGAGGGTATGTGCTCATCATCAGGAGGTCAAAATTGCATTACACAGCCTCTGGTATCATCACACTGTAACAAGTAATTTTAGACCACTCACTTGTTTCAGTGTGATAATACCAGAGGCTGTGTAATGCAATTTTGACCTCCTGATGATGAGCACATGTGCTCGAAACACGTAGAGGCATGAAATAAACTTATTGTAAAACAAAAATTTTGTGCATCAAGTTGATTAATTACTGAGATAAATAGTATATTTTAGTTCAAATAGTAGATTTTAGTTCAAGTACTAGATTTTAGTTCAAATAGTAGATTTTAGTTCAAATCGTAGATTTTAGTTCAAATCGTAGATTTTAGTTCAAATAGTAGATTTTAGTTCAAACAGACCCAACAGAATGTGATCACTTATTTTTGCATTTAATCTGGTGACGAAATAAGAGCCGTCGTCCGGAACACTTGACAGGTTTTAACAAAACCGAAGACATGAAAAATGTCGAACATACGCGTCACCTCAATTAAGATTTATGTAGTATTTACTCTACATCATTTCGCTTTGACAGCTTTTAATAAGGAAATACTGCACGGTACTGCTCATCATACGTCCAGGTTGCTTTACATTATAGAGGTGCAGTATACGAGTTGTCCCCAGTATCGCAGAGCTCCTATCCTACCATAATGGTCCCTCCCTATTACTCGCGCAGTTTTAAAGTACTCTAAAATCCACGCGATGAAAACGGTGTTTCGGAGTGTGTGTGTGTGTGTGTGTGTGTGTGTGTGTGGGCTGAACCAGTGGTTCAGCCTACACTCGGATACCACATCACCAACAGACAATCCCGCTACATAACACCAGCACGCCTCAAGTCAGCCTACACAACGCAACAAATAGTCGCAAGCTCCTGAAGATGGAC
>Ga0131853_10012787_pt1 | contig 15380 bp, 14 predicted proteins | sample TergutLab28metaG_FD_92764 | JGI IMG/M metagenome (GOLD analysis project Ga0131853, IMG submission 92764) | Labiotermes labralis P1 segment gut microbial communities from Petit-Saut dam, French Guiana - Lab288 P1 (version 2) (version 2) | ecosystem: Host-associated > Arthropoda: Insects >...
ATTCGCGGATATGGCCTACAAAATGGCGCAGATGGGAGCCGACTCCATCGCTATTAAAGACATGGCTGGATTGTTGAGTCCAGTTGACTGCACCAAGCTTATTAAAGCCATTAAAGCCAAAGTTGACCTGCCAATAAACCTCCACGCACACTATACCAGTGGAATGGGCTCCATGACGTATTACGCCGGACTTGAAGCTGGGGCGTCCATTGTGGATACCGCTATTTCTCCGTTGTCTATGGGCACAAGCCAGCCTCCAACAGAATCGCTGGTGGCAAGCTTGGCCGGAGGCGATCTGGATACCGGCATCACGCTCGAAAATCTTGTGCCGGTGGCGGAGCATTTCAAAAAAGTACGCGAGAAATACAGCCATTTGATTACCGATGTAGGAGTGGACATCAACATACTGCGCTACCAGATACCGGGCGGTATGTACTCGAACATGGTCGGCCAGCTCAAGGAACTGAATGCCAGCGATAAACTTGAAGAAGTCATGAAAGAGATACCGATCGTCCGCAAGGCGATGGGTTATCCTCCGCTGGTGACTCCTACAAGCCAGATGGTCGGTACTCAGGCTACGTTTAACGTAGTCTCGGGCCAGAGATGGAAGAACATGTCGAAGGAAGTAAGGCAGTACTTCCTTGGGTACTACGGCACGCCTCCCGCTCCGCTGGATCCTGAAGTTCAGAAGATAGCTATAGGCGACGAGAAGCCTATAACCTGCAGGCCTGGCGAAAAAATAGCGCCCGAAATGGAAACTGCGCTTAAAGACTCAGCCACATGGGCGCTGCAGCCAGAAGATACACTCTCCTGGCTTATGTATCCGCAGGTAGCCAAAGATTTTCTGCCCAAAAAATATGCCAGGATAACGCAAAGGGACGTCGGACTGAACGAATTAGTAGACGAAAGCGCGTATCCGGCCTAAAAATATGGAATCAGAGGAGAGCGGCGTAGTCCCTTGGGGCGCGGCCCCCGGCAGAAAAAATCAAGGCTCATGGTCGGAAGGAGTCGAGATATCCGGGGAAGATGCGATGCTGCGCCTGTCAGGCGTCAACGATGAAAACCTGGAGGCAATAAGGGAGCGTTATCCGGTCAACCTGATAGTTCGCGGGTGCAGCATTCATGTCGGCGGGCCCGACAAGGAACCTGTGCAGATAGTCGGCAGCCTGATACGCCAGTTCTCTGCGGTCGCGGAGAACGGTTATGACGTGCATGCCGCCGATGTCAGGCACGCAATGGACGCGCTGGCCGAAGGGAACGAGCCCAAAGTGGAGGAACTTTATTCGGACGTGATATGTACTACGGCCAAAGGTAAGCCAATCCGCGCCAAAACGGTGGGGCAGCGCGCTTATATAAAAGCGGTAAGAGAGAATCACATCCTGTTTGCCGTAGGGCCAGCCGGAACAGGTAAAACTTACTTGGCGGTATGCGAGGCAGTTTCGATGCTTAAATCAGGGAAAGCAGGCAGGATCGTATTGGTACGACCGGCTGTGGAAGCAGGGGAGAGCCTGGGGTTTCTTCCAGGAGACCTCAGGGAAAAAGTTGAGCCTTACGTCCGGCCGCTCTACGACGCTTTTTACGAGCTCCTTTCGCCAGAGCGTTTCGCGCGGTACGTTGACAAGGGCGTCATTGAAATAGCTCCCCTCGCATATATGAGAGGGCGCACCTTGAATGAGAGTTTTATCATCCTGGACGAGGCGCAGAACACCACGCCGGAGCAGATGAAAATGTTTCTGACCCGGCTTGGCTTCGGCTCAAAAGCTGTCGTCACCGGCGACGTAACTCAGATCGACTTGCCGAGTGGAAAAGAGTCTGGTCTTAAAAAAGTCAGACATATTCTGCAGGGGATAAAAGGAATCGATTTTATAGACCTTACTCACGCGGACGTTGTGCGGCATGAAATCGTCCAAAAGGTAGTACAGGCTTACGAGCGTTATGAACAATCTAATTCGTAAAATCGACAATTTAAGGCATAGGGTTTCGGGGATTCTGGCATGGTTTCCTCGTGAGCTCTATGCTTCTTATCTTATTCCTGCGCTGTTTCTTTTATGCGTAGGGGCTGCTGTAGTTGCTATGGATTGGTTGTACATATCCAGCGAGCGCGGCTTTACTGAGAATTACCCGTCGCCCAGAACTTACAGGGCGCTTTCCCCAATGAGTTATTTCGATATCGCGGCCACCGACAGGCTGAGAGGCATAGTCGGCGATTCAGTGGCGGGCGTTGTTGTGCGGAACGTAGGCGCAGCCGAGCGTATGAGGCTCCGGCTGGAAGAGTTCCGCAGAGCCAGCATGGAAAACGATATGCCGCGCGCTTTGGCGGAGAGATTCCCGGAGGGGCTGTTTAACGCGTTCAATTCAATGCCGGGAGAGCAAAGGGAACTGCTGCTTTCTGCGACGGCGCGTATTGGCGAAGAATTTTTTGAGACAGCGGCCTCAGGGTATTTTGCTGTGGAGCTGGAAGACAGGTCAATTCTTTGGGCAGAGATCAACAGGCTGGAAATCCCCCTCATCGAAAGAAACCTCGTATATCAATTGCTGGAGGAAATACTGGAGCCTCGCTACTATACGGATATGCGGCTGACGGCGCTCGCCAGAGCCGCTGAAAGAAGAGATATACCTGTTATAGAGCGCAGGATGGAAGTCGGGGACGTCATTGTCAGGCAGGGAGAGGTCATCACCCCTTCCATAGCGCGTTTGTTGATAGCTCAGGGTTATCCGGTAAACCAATTCCCTCTGGTTCAGTTAATTTTGGCCTGCATTTTTGCGCTGCTTCTGCCGCTGTGGATGAATATAGTGACATACAGGGGGACGCACGCGCGCAGGCTTGACGATGTTACGTGGGGTTGCGTGGTTTTTGCCGCAGCGGTGGGATGGCTGTGCAAGGCCGCCGCCGTGCGCTTGGGTATAGATGGAGGCGGAGTATTGGCCGCAGTTACGGTGTCGTTTCTTTGTATGCCACCGCGCCTGGCCTTCCATGTGGCTCTTGCAGGGACTATTTCCGGTGTCTTTTTGACCACCGGTCTGCCGATGTATGGAGCATTCAGCTTTGTGCTACTGGCCTTTACGGCTGCCATCTCAGGTTTTTACGCCATGCCTAAAATAGACTCGCTTAAAAGCCTGCGTAGCAGGGTATTTTTCATGGCTGTTTTTTTGGCAGTAGTAAAAGAAGCCACGCGGGGTGTGTTTGGTCTCCCATTGCTGGAATCACTTGCCGTGAGCTGGCCTATTGGAGATACCTGGGTGAGGGCGGGGCATTTTTTGCTCTTTGACCTCACCACGACATTTTTAGCGGTCTCTTTTTTGCTGACTGTGGAGAACTCCATCGGCGCTTTTTCGGCGATTAAAGCAAAGGAATTGAGCCAACCCTCCACGCCTCTGCTGCGCAAGCTTCAAACAGAGGCGCCCGGCACCTATTATCATTGCATGATGATAGGCGCTCTGGCGGAAACAGTCGCGGAGGAGCTCGGAATGGATAAAAACCTTGTCAGAGTTGGGGCATATTATCACGACATCGGGAAAATTCGCCGCCCTCGCCACTTCATCGAAAATCAGATAGGGGGAGAAAATATACACGACACGCTGACGCCTACTCTGTCGGCGGCGGCGATAATAGCGCATGTAAGGGAAGGGCTTGAATTGGCGAACGAATTTCACCTTCCTAAGAAAGTTAAGCAGTTCATCGCCGAGCACCACGGGACTACATTTTTGAGCTATTTTTACAAAAAGGCGCTTGTTCAGGAAAAAAGCGTGGAGCGCGAGCAGTTTTGCTATCCGGGCCCCAAGCCGCAGTCCCGCGAAACAGCGCTCCTGATGATTATGGACTCGCTTGAAGCCGCGATGAGGGCGGAAAGCAAGAACATCTCAAAAATATCCGACATTCAAGAGATAATCGAACGTGTTGTCAATATTAAAATCGCTGAAAAACAGCTTGATGACGCGGATTTTACGCTTAAAGAGCTCGAATTGATAAAATCGGCGAGTCTGAAGGCGCTGCAATCCATGTACCACACGAGAAACGTGAAAGAGATCAAAGAGGAAAAAGGATCATAAAAAACATGAAGTTGAGCATAAGAATCGACTCGGAAGAAGACCCGCTCAGTCCGTTTTCTTCGGGAGTGATAGAAAAATTTGAGAGCATTTTGGAAGAAGAACTGCCGCTTTTGTGTCAGTGGATGGGCGAAAATTGCACCGAGGAAATAGAGTTTTCGATGTCGTTTTTAGACCGGTCGGACATGGCGAACCTGAATAAGCAGTATAGAGGGTTGGACGAACCCACGGATGTGTTGTCGTTCCCGCTGTGGCACGAGGGCGGTATGTGTTTCAGTGCGCTGCAGCCATTTGGTGCGATTCCTCTTGGCGATATCGTGATTTGCCGGGAAGAAGCGGAGCGGGAACATGCTTCGATGTCCAGCCTGGAGGCGCTGTGTCTGGTTATGGCTCACGGCTTTATGCACCTGCTGGGATGGGATCACGACACGCCGGAAAAAGAAAAACTCATGTGGGAACGTCAGGAGCTTTTGAAATTGAAGCTGCTGAATGCTGCTGAAGCAGTAAAAGAAGCAAAAGCGGAAAAGGTAGCAAGAGCAGAGAAAGCAGAGAAAAAGGCGTTTTGACATGGACGCTAATATCATGATTGAAACTTTTTCAGAGACAATCTTCCCGCTGTTTAAAGGATTTTTGGGGCTTATCATCCTGCTTTTGATGTCAGCTTTCTGTGGTTTTTCCGAAACGGCCATCACAACGACAGGGCGGGGTAAACTTATGGCTATGCAGGAATCGCGCCCTTTCTACAGGTCGCTGTTCCAGTGGCTTATGGATGACACGCAGCGCGTGCTCACGCTCTGCCTCATCCTGAACAACATAGTGAACGTTGCGGCCAGTACGCTGGTCACGGTTATGGTGACTCAATTTTTCGGCGTTATGGCGCTGGTGTATGCCATCCCGATGCTGACCGCCGCAATAATACTCTTCGGCGAGATACTGCCCAAGAGCATCGCCATCATATACCCTGAGCAGGTTCTTTTGATATGCACGCCCGTCCTGCGAGTTCTGGATTTTGTCATTTATCCCGTAACAAGGCTGGTACAGTACAGCGTGCACGTTATAGGGTGGATTTTCCGCGTTGACCTCAGAAGTCAGGATCCGTTTGTTTCCAGGGAGGAAATTGAACAGGTCGTCGCCATCGGAGAAGAAAGCGGTGCGCTTGAAGCTGCCGAACGGCGCATGATAAACGGCATCATTGACCTGGAGGAAACGCGCGTTTACGAAATTATGGTTCCTAGGGTCGACGTCGTCACGCTGGCCGCGACCGACTCAATAGGCACGGCCGTTGATACGGTTATAACGTACGGGCATTCGCGCCTGCCGGTGTACGGGGATACTCCAGACGAGATCATCGGCATTCTGTACGTAAAGGACACCCTGAAATATTTAACCTCCGGCGGCATTGACCAGCCCATAGTATCCCTGTTGCGAAAACCTATGTTTGTCCCGGAAAGCATACGGACGGACGAATTGCTGGAGGCGATGCGCCGCGACCACGTTCATATGGCAGTGGTCGTGGATGAATACGGCGGCGTGGCTGGTATTGCCACGATGGAAGACCTTCTGGAGGAAATTGTCGGGGAAATTCAAGATGAATACGACCAGGAGACCCCCGATATTACGGAAGAAGAAGACGGTACGTACCTTGTTCAGGGTAATATGAGCCTTGAAAACCTTAGCGAGGCTTTGAAATACCCATTTGAGTCGGAGGACGCGGAGAGCATCGCAGGCCTGGTGCTGTTTTTAGCGGGCAAATTCCCCGAAGAAGAGGACGAATTCGAGTACGAGGACTGGATAATAAAAGTTATCGCGCTGGAAGAGTACAGAATAAAACTGCTCCGACTGAAGCAAAAAAATTTGTAGGTTTCTGTAAAGGGGAAAGCCTCTGATGGAAGAAAAAAGCGCAATGGAAGATAGAAGCGCAGTGGAAGAAAGAAATACGGAGGAGAGGAAAAATTTTAATTGGCCGTGGCCGGACGTACCGGCTGCGACTCTTTTGAAAAAAGCGCGGGCTGTGGCCGAGCGAGCGTATGCGCCATACTCCAATTTTAAAGTAGGGGCGGCGCTTTTAATGTCGGACGGGGGTATCGTTCTTGGCTGTAACGTCGAAAACTCTTCATACTCTATGACACTTTGCGCCGAAATGAGCGCCATCGCCGGAATGATATCCATAGGGCACCTGGACCCCGTAGCTATTGCTGTGGCTGGCGGGAAATCTAGCACTCCATGTCCTCCGTGCGGCGCGTGCCGTCAGATTTTGGCGGAATTTAACCCTGATATGCAGGTCGTGCTGGAATCTCCGAACAGGATAATTGTGATGACTGTAAACGAGCTTCTGCCTCTCAGCTTTTCGTTGACCGAAAGAAAATAAAAGGATAGGATATAGTGAGGCTCGATAAATTTTTAAAGGTAGCCCGCCTGGTGAAGCGCCGTACTGTCGCGCAGGAAATGGTGGAAATAGGAGCCGTAAGGATCGACGGAAGGACATGCAAACCGTCCTCTGAGGTTCTGGAAGGTCGTACGCTGGAAATAGCGTATATGACGCGCGTGTTGAAATTAAAAGTATTGTGCGCTGACGAACAGCTTTTGAAGCGCCCTCAGACTACGGCTTACGAGGTGGTGGAGGAACGCCAGGTTCCGGCGAATGAGCGCCCCTGGTAGCCTCTTTGCAGTTTTGTATTTTGTATAAAATTTGAGGGGGTAATGTCATATGAGTGCGATAGTTGGGATTCAAGGCAGGGAAATATTGGATTCGAGGGGGAACCCCACAGTTGAGGTGGATGTGTTTCTCGAAGACGGTTCTTTTGGCCGCGCTTCCGTTCCATCTGGAGCATCGACTGGCATAAATGAGGCTTTAGAGCTGCGCGACAAAGATGAAAAACGCTACGGCGGCAAGGGCGTTTTGAATGCAGTCGCCAACGTCAACGAGAAAATAGCGCCGGAGATGATCGGTATGCCAGCAGACGAACAGGCTCTGATCGACAAGGCAATGATAGAAATGGACGGTACGCCTAGTAAATCGGCCCTTGGAGCCAACGCTATTCTCGGCGTTTCTATGGCGGTTGCGCGTGCTGCGGCGGACAGCCACTCTCTGCCGCTCTGGGCATACTTGGGCGGACTTGGCTCATTTGTGCTTCCGACTCCGATGATGAATTTAATCAACGGAGGAGCTCACGCCGACAATACCGTGGATATTCAGGAATTTATGATAGTGCCACACAATGCAGGAAGTTTTTCCGAAGCCCTTCGCATGGGCACGGAAACTTATCATGCGCTGAAAAGCTGCCTTAAAGCCCGTAAATACTCGACAAGCATCGGCGACGAGGGCGGGTTTGCTCCGAACCTTAAAACCAACCGCGAAGCTCTCGATCTTTTGATGGAAGCTATTACAAAGGCCGGTTACAAACCCGGCACAGACATCAGTCTGACGCTTGACGTTGCGGCGTCCGAGCTTTTCAAAGACGGCAAATACGTCTTTGAAGGCGAAGGCAAAACACTTACCCCTGATGAATTGATATCCTATTACGAAAATCTCTGCAAAGATTACCCCATTCTTTCAATCGAAGACGGTATGGCGGAAGAGGACTGGCCAGGCTGGGCTGCGCTGACGAAGCGTCTTGGCGACAAAATCCAGATTGTAGGTGACGACCTGTTTGTCACAAATCCGGAAATTTTGGCGCGTGGAATCAAAGAGGGCGTAGGCAATGCGGTGCTGGTTAAGCTAAACCAGATCGGCACAGTGTCCGAGACGGTGGAGGTTGTGCAGATGGCCACCCTGGCCGGATACGCTTCCATCATATCGCACCGCTCCGGCGAAACTGCCGATGCGTTTATCAGCGACCTCGCCGTGGCTATGAAAAACGGCCAGATAAAGACCGGCTCTGTGGCGCGCACCGACCGCGTCGCAAAATACAACCAGCTTCTCCGCATTGAAGAAGAGCTCGGCGAGGTAGCGCGTTACGCTGGACTCAAACGCTTTTCAAGAGCATAAAAATCAGGAAAGGAGTTTATACAATGAAAAAGATTATCGCTACAGACAAAGCGCCAAAGGCCATCGGGCCTTACAGCCAGGCTGTCCAGGCCGGTGATTTTCTTTTTGCTTCGGGCCAGATAGCTATCGACCCGGCGACCGGCCAACTGGTTGCGGGCAGTATACAGGACGAGGCAAAACAGGTTTTTGAAAACATCAAAGGGCTTCTCGAAGGCGCGGGCTATTCCATGCAACATGTGGTTAAGGCGCTTGTTTTCGCTGCTGACATGAACGATTTTGCGGCAGTCAACGAAATCTACGCGCAATATTTCACGGAAAACCATCCGGCTCGTTCTTTCGTGGCAGTCAAAGGCCTTCCCAAGGGCGCGAGAGTCGAAGTCGAAGTCGTAGCGTGGAAAGGCTAGCACGGCTTTATATGTTATAATCGCGATTTATACTTTAGTTTTACGAGTAGGAGGAAAATTTAATGGCTGAACCAGTAACGCCGGCGTGGAGCCCGTGCGGAGCCCCAAGCGGAGCTCCGGCTGGAAATGGTGGGGGATACGGCGGAGCGGAGGGCGGCGCCCAAGGTTTATTCGGCGGGGATATGCTTTTCCCGATAGCAATGTTTATCATGGTTTTCTACTTTTTGATACTCCGTCCTCAGAGCAAGCGCAAAAAACAACAGGAAGCACTTATCGGCGGAGTAACAAGAGGCGACCAGGTTATCACTATCAGCGGAGTTTTCGGAACCGTGCGCGAAGTGCGCGAGGACTCGTTTGTGATAGAAATAGCGGAGGGAACCAGAATTAGAGTTCTGAAATCTGCTGTGCAGACAAAACTTACGTCAACGCCTCTTTCCTCGGAGGAGAAAAAGAGCTGAAGATAGTCCAAATTTTCATATTTGGGAGATGGGCCTGTCGTAGGCTCATCTTCATTTTGTGTTTTTAGTAAACTTAATTTACAGGGTGGAGATAAAGAATGCTTCGTAGAGACCGTATACGGCTGTGGACTGTTCTGATTGTGGTCGCAGGCGCGCTGATATATTCCTGGCCTATAATCGGAAACGTAAACCTGGGGCTTGACCTCAAAGGCGGGGCCCATATAGTGCTTCAAGCCCAGGGAACATTGGAAAACCCCGTGGAAGAGGACGCGATAGACCGTCTTTTGATAGTGTTGCGCAACCGCATAGACCAATATGGCGTAGCCGAGCCGATGATACAGAGAGTCGGTTTTGACCGGGTAATCGTTGACCTGCCCGGAGTTCAGGATCCTGTTGCTGCGCTCGAATTGATAGGCAGAACGGCGATTATGGAGTTCCGTGAGGTGCTGGATTCCAGCTCAGCGCCAGATATTCCGCTGGTACAGCGCGTAAATTATGACGACGACGAGGGGTACCAGCGCGCGCAGGAGCGTCGCAGAATGGCGATGGAATCCTGGGAGAACGTAGAGCATCGCTTTGCTGCTCGCGCCAGAGGCATCGAAGGAGCCATCGTATCACGCGGCGACGAAGAAGAAAGAGCCAGTTTTTATCTCCTTGGGCCAGTGCTGGTGCCGGGTGGAGATTTGACTGACGCCTCTCGCACAAACGACAACTGGGGCCGCCCTGCCGTGTCTATATCCTTCAACAGCGACGGGACTGCGGCGTTCGCTGCTGCCACCGGCAGGCTTATAGGCAGGCAAATAGCCATAGTTCTGGACGGGGTGACAATTTCAGCGCCTGTCGTTCAAAGTCACATCAGAGACGGCAGCGCCCAAATCACCGGACGATTTTCTGTGGACGAGGCCACGCGCCTTGCGATAATGCTGAGGGCAGGCGCATTGCCGGTAGCCGTTGAAATTATCGAAAACCGCTCCGTTGGGCCAAGCCTCGGAGCCGACTCCATCCGCCACGGCGTTCAGGCTGCCATTGCTGGCGCGATTGCTGTTTTGGTGTTTATGCTTATTTATTACGGCTTCAACGGACTGGCCGCTAACGTGGCCCTGTCGGTCACGGTGCTTTTGGTGTTCACCGGACTTATCGCTTTTAACGCCACATTGACGCTTCCCGGTATAGCCGCCATTATTCTCACTATAGGTATGGCCGTTGACGGAAATATTTTAATCAACGAGCGCATCAAAGAGGAACTCAGAGCCGGAAAAACGCCTATGGCTGCGCTTGATGCCGGTTTCCGAAAGGCGCTCCTCACCATTCTGGATGCCAACGTCACGTCTCTGATAGCCGCGCTCGCCCTGTTCTTCTTCGGGATAGGCTCTGTACGCGGGTTTGGCGTTACCCTGTCCATAGGTCTTGTGGCCAGCGTTTTTTCCAACGTAATTGTGACGCGCGCCTTCCTTCAATTTTTCATGAAGCGACGGGCAAATGCCTTGAAGCTGGGTTAAGGAGGGGCTGACACAATGAATAACGCCCGTACAAACTTCAATTTTATGAAATGGCGCCAGCATGCGATGATCCTGAGCTTGATTCTGTGCGTCCTGAGCTTGGGCCTTGTAACATTCAGGGGGCTGAACTTGGGCATCGACTTCACCGGCGGCAACGTCGTGCAGGTCGAATTTGAAACGCGCCCGGACGTCGGCGAGGTGCGCGACGTGGTCTCCTCCGTTGTGGATATGGGAGCCATGATTCAGGATTTCGGAGAAAGAGGCATCATTATAAGAACCAGCGAGGACACTGACGAAAGCCGTCAGCAGCTCATAGACGTTCTGGCTGGCCATTACCCCGACATGACCCTGCTCGGTTTCGAGCAAGTAGGCCCCACTGTGGGTCGTGAGCTCAGGTCTCAGGCTGTTTGGGCTCTGGTGGCGGCGCTTGGCGGAATTCTGATATACATTACGCTGCGCTTCCAGTTCCGCTTCGCCGTAGTCAGCGTTATTCCACTGATACACGACGCGGTGCTGACACTTGGGTTTTTTAGTCTGGTGCAGATGGAGATATCCGCATCTTTCATAGCGGCCATTCTTACCATAGTCGGTTACTCGCTGAACAACGAAATAATCATCCTCGACCGTATGCGCGAAAACTGGAAAGACCTTGAAAAAGCCAGCATAACAGAACTTGTGAACGCTTCCATCAACCAGACTCTCTCGCGTACTATCAACACGACGCTTACCATGATTTTCCCAATTATCGCTCTGTGCGTGTGGGGAGGGCCGGTTCTTGCTACGTTCAGCTACGCCATGCTTATTGGAATAATTGTCGGAACCTACAGCTCCCTGATGCTTACCACCGGTTTGGTCACTGAATGGTGGCTGCGCCGCCCGGAAAACCCGGCGAAGCGGTAAACGGGCGCTATAAAACACTAACCAATAAAGGAGGGCGGCACAAATGCGGCTGGCTGACAGGTATAGTAACGTACAACCTTCTGGGATGATTAAAATTTTCCAGGCGGTAGAAAAAATGGACGGAGTTCTCAATCTCAGTATCGGTGAACCCGATTTCGACACAGAGCACGACATAATAGACGCGGCGTCAGCGTCGGGTAAAGGTGGATTTACGCACTACCCGCCGCTCTCCGGTTTTCCTGACGTCCGTAAGGCAGTTTGCGACTACTGGAAGCGGCACCACGCGCTTGAATGCACACCCGACGAAGTTCTTCTGACGGCTGGCGGTATTCAGGCTCCGTTTCTGGCTATGCAGGCCCTGCTCAACCCGGGCGACGAAATTATTCTTATAGAGCCGTTTTTCACCCCATACACCGGCCACGCCGCAACCAGCGGCGGTGCGGTTGTCCGAGTCGAAACAAAAGAGGAAAACGGATTCGCCCCAACTGCGGCCGACCTCGAAAAAGCTATCACACCTCGCAGCAGGCTGTTGCTCTTGAACTCTCCATGCAATCCGACAGGCCGCGTCGTTCCCAGAGAACGGCTGGAGGAAATAGCCGCGATAGCGAAAAAGCACGACCTCTTTGTTCTGAGCGACGAAATTTACGAAGCTCTGGTTTACAAGGGCGTTCATGTGCCGCTGGCTACGCTCCCCGGAATGAAAGAGCGGGTTCTCACAATGGGGGGGATGTCGAAAAGCCACTGCATGACGGGTTGGCGAGTCGGGTACGCGATAGGGCCGACTGAGCTTATCAAAACCATGACCTTGATAATGGCCAATCAGACATACGGTCTGAATACAATGGCGCAGAAAGCGTCGGCTTATGCGCTTGCCAGCCACGACGTGAAATTGATTGAGAGAAAGAAAATTTTCACGGAGCGTATGAACTACGTGGCAGGCCGCCTCAACAGAATGAAAAACATCACGTGCGCTCAGGCCGAGGGAGCTTTTTACCTTTTCCCAAACATCAAGGGCACAGGGCTTAAAAGCGAAGAATTCGTCTGGAAGCTGCTGGAAAGATCGCGCGTCGCAGCTCTGCCCGGCTCGGCTTTTGGAAACAGTGGCGAAGGTTATATCCGCATTGCGTGCACAAGGTCGATGGATGTTCTGGCGCAGGCTATGGATAAAATGGAGGCCTTCTGCAGTAGCATATAAATGATGGAAAACTCCCTTCGGCTCGCCGCTACGCAAATACAGGCGAATGCCGGAGGGAGTTTTTTTATCAGGCGATAAAATTTACAATTTTACCTGGAGGTCTGATATTGAATGAGTAATTTACCGCTGCAGTTGAGTACTTACCGCCCCTCAGGGGCAGCTCCGATAACGGGGATAGTTATGACCGCAATAATAGGAATTATCGCAGGGGTGATTATGGGTGCGGTTTACGGCTTCGCGGTCTTTCACAACCCGATAATTTACGTCAATTTTTTACTGACCGGAGCGTTCGGTTTTGCGATGGGTTGGGTTGTCTCCTGGGGAATCGGCGCTTTCCGCATCCGCAACCGCAGCGTGGCTGTTTTTATCGCCCTTGTCGTGTTCAGCGCAGGCTACGCGGCTAACTGGGTTGTGTATGTCCCGACAGTGCGCGCGCATTTCAGCTCTGCCGATTCGTCTTTTGACATCCCGCTGATTCTGGACGAGGCCGTCTGGTTTGCCCAGCATCCGAGGGCAACTCTGGAATGGATTCAAATCATCAAAGAAAATGGCGTATGGTCTATCTCAACGCCTGGATCAAGTCAGCCGGGAATCCCGATGAGTGGGATATTTCTGGCCCTGATATGGCTGATAGAGGCTCTGGTGATCGCTTATCTTGCCGTGGCTCTGCCAAAAGAGAGAGCAGGAGAGCCATTCTCCGAACGGCAGGGGAAATGGATTCCCCAGAAAGTGCTGCCAGGCCGCATCGCTTTTGTCGAAAACATAGATGAGTTTTTAAACACATTCGTCCGCGGCGATTTCAGCGCCCTTTTTACACCTCTCGCTACCACCCCAGCAGCTTCAGAAGAAGATGATGAAGACGAGGACGATTCTGATGGCGAGCCCATGCGTTACGCCTCGGTCACTTTATACGCCGATTCTTTTGAACCATACGTCACAGTCCAAAACGTTTTAAGATCAGGAGCGGCAGAGCAGACAGCCGAGCAGCCGGTAAGTAAGCCAAGCGGGGGGATATTCAAAAGAACCTGGAGTTGGGTTAAAGGCTGGTTTGTAAGCAGCGCGGAGGACGAAGAAGGTATAACCATCAGCGATGTAGTGCAGTATCTCAAAATTTCCCCCACGGTTTCCCAGAATATTTCCAACGCCCTTGGGGTAGAAAAAAGGTAAGACGATTTTGCCATAGGTAAAATGTTAAAGTGTTAAAACGCTCTGCGGGGTCGGAGTGTTTTTAACACTTTTTTTGTTGAGCATTGGAGATAATAAATTGGCGATAACTAGCGGAAGGACCGTTTTTAAGGATTTTACAAAATATGTCAGCCTGAGCGTGCTTGGAATGATATGTATTTCATTCTACATCCTTGCCGATACGTTTTTTATCGCGATGGCCCTGGGGTCGAACGGGCTTGCCGCGCTAAATATCTCCATTTCTGTGTTCTGCATTCTGCATGGCGTCGGCCTGATGATTGGCATTGGCGGCGCAACTCAGTACAGCATACTTAAAAACGGATGCCGGGGCGCAGAAAAGGTTTTTACACATTCGTTGGCCGCCGGGGCGTTCGTATCGGTAATATTTGTCGCTATAGGAATTTTATTTGTAACGCCGCTGGCGAAAATGCTCGGTGCGGATGCGGACACCCTGCCTTTGACTGTTGCGTATATGCAGACGATGCTTTGCTTTGCGCCGTTTTTTATATTCAACAGCATACTGGGCGCGTTTATCAGGAACGACAATAACCCAAAACTCGCTATGGCCGGAATGCTCGTTTTCAGCATATCCAATGTCGTTCTTGACTACATTTTTCTATTCCCTCTGTCGATGGGCATGTTTGGCGCTGCCCTGGCAACGGGCCTTTCGCTTGTACTCAGCGTGTGCGTTCTGTCGCTACACTTCTGGGCTGGTAAAAATCAGCTCTGCCTGTGTAAATGCAAAATCAGCATTGCAATGCTTTCAAATATATTTCTGCTGGGTTCCTCCGCCATGATTAACGAACTGGCCTTTGCCATAACCCTTATTACTTTTAACCTCGTTATTTTGAACATAGAAGGAAACGTTGGAGTGGCGGCGTTTGGAATTGTGGCGAACATCGCCGCAGTTGCCATATCTATATTCACAGGCGTAGCTCAGGGGATTCAGCCGCTGATAAGCAAAGGACACGGAAGCGGTGACGGTGTTTTGGTAAGGCAAATTTTGAAATACGCAATGGCGAGCGTTGTCCTGTTGGCGTTTACCATATACGGCATAGCGTATTTTAATTCGACTGTCATTGTGTCGGCATTTAATAGTGAAGCGAACGCCACGCTTGCCCTGCTTGCAACAAACGGCATAAAAATATATTTCGCCGGTTTTGCCTTCGCAGGAATAAACATTATCGCGGCTGCGTTTTTCAGTGCCGCTGACAGCCCCAAAGCAGCATTGTTTATCTCTGTGTTGCGCGGTTGCGTGATAATTGTTCCAATGGTTATTATTTCAAGCGCATTATTGAAAATGAGCGGCGTATGGCTTTCTTTTGTACTTACGGAATTGATAGTGTGCGTGCTGTCTGTGGCATTTTTTGTGAAGAAACTCAGGTAGCGAGGACTGAGTTTCTTCACAAAAAACGACAACGCAACAAAACCCAAAGCGAAAAGGCCAAAACCTGCGTTGCATCTGCCACCGCTGCCCTTGTTTATTATGTAGTAGGTTTTCTGTCGGTATCTTACTTCACCACAAAAATACTTTCAATAGTCATGTCCTGTGGGCCCATCACGACGCTGCCTTTCGATTTCGCGTACATTATGAAGTCCAGAGCTTCGCGCGTGGCCAGTTCGCCGGGGGCCAATATGGGGATGCCCGGCGGGTAGCACATCACGAATTCCGAGGAAATTCGCCCTTCGCACTCGGCAAGCGGC
>Ga0131853_10012788_pt1 | contig 15379 bp, 10 predicted proteins | sample TergutLab28metaG_FD_92764 | JGI IMG/M metagenome (GOLD analysis project Ga0131853, IMG submission 92764) | Labiotermes labralis P1 segment gut microbial communities from Petit-Saut dam, French Guiana - Lab288 P1 (version 2) (version 2) | ecosystem: Host-associated > Arthropoda: Insects >...
ATATATGCATGCACACCACACACACAAGAAGATATCCAGATAGTGAAGGCAACAGAAAACTTATTCCAGTTCACACTGTTCATTACAACAGCAACATTCAGTTACAAGCAGTGAATTTACAGCTGGTTTTCTGTGACAGATTTCATTTCATATAATACATTACTTCCACTAAAAAAACTATAATTCAATATCAAAACATGTTCACACGTAACGCAGCATACTTATTTTCACACCTTTAATCTCAATTTAAACTAAAACTTTTGTCCTGGAAACCAGAAACCTTACGCATTACCGGTACACTGCAAAATATTTAGACACTAACCTGATATATGAGCTCCAAAACCTTCCACATGTCAGGTGAAATAGTTTTACTTGTCAGATCATAAACAAGAGAAAGTGCCTCTTCATAGAATTCTGCAATAAAAAAGTGGCAAAGTACAACACAACAGTTACACAACAGTACAAATGTAACTTAAAAAGGAACAGCACCTGACCACACAAGATGTCCAGGAAACACGCGAGTATATTCCAGCCACAGACACTGACGTGGATAAAACTGACACTGCTAACAGCTCAGTGCCTATCTACTCACACTACTATGCAGCTTAACCACACATTTCTTCCGGCCTGTGCACCAACACCCTGCCCAACACACATAACTAACACCCTTACTGACTTGCCCTGTATAACACAGCTCTACTTCAATGTTAATAAAAATCCAACCGGTACAGGCCACGTTGGAGGGAAGTAGCTCTACCAGTATTATGACCTGTACCGGACGTTGCGGTTACAGTTTTTAGTACTCCTGATGATGGGTGCTGTGACACCCGAAACATGTAGAGTGACTTTGCAGTGAATAAATATCTGCATACTGTTGCATCTGGTTGGACTTTTATTGACATCGAATTGTGATGCACGGAACCATGAGTTTAGGGAAAAAAAGCTCTTCTTCTTGGAAATAAATGTTTGTTCCTTCTCCATCCCACACGCAAGTTGCTAGTTCTTTATCATGTATTCCTTTGACAGGTATAAGGTCAATCCAGCAACATTACTAGCAACATGGTTGGTGAACAGTGCCCTATTTTATATTTTTATAACTGAACATCTGCTTTTTTTTTTACAGTTTCTTAGCTGCTGCTTGTATAAATTGGTAACCACATTTTCAAACATACTGTGGGTCACAACTTACTAACACCTGAAGACCATACTACAGGGTAATTGTAAAGTCAATACATAATGTTAGACGGTTGTATCTCCTAAACAACGTGATTTATAAAATTCTTGCACCATTTTGTAGTCCATACTTCACCATTTAGTACGAGATTTCAACACAGTCTGCAGTACTTTGCACACACTTCTGCATCCTGGAAAACACAGGCTTCCTCTTTGGCTCAAACCAGCAGAAAAAAAAAAATCAAACAAAGTAAGAACAGGCCTGCACAGAGGCCAGTCTCCTCGTTCTTCGTATTTATGAGGATTCCTTCACATATATAAACAAGCAAATACTTTTTGCAGACATACATTACACAGATCATAAACAAACAAAACAGACCATATGCAAGGACTGCAGCATTTTTTTTTTTCATGTAGAAGTGTAACTTTCACTAACCAACCAACTACATGATGCAAAGTTCTTAAGAAGTTAAAGAGTTCCTCAGCTACTCACAAAAATCCCCATTTTATGGAACCTACAGGTTCATTACCACATCTGTAACAATCTGCCACTTGTCCCTATCTGGAGGCATCTTCATCCAGCACATGCCTTCCATTCTGATTCTTTAAGATACATCATAATCTTATACTCCTACATATGACTAGGTCTTGCAAGCAGCCTCCTTCCTTCAGTTTTCTCTACAAACACCCAGTCAGTACACATCTCCTCCTCCCATACCAGTCATGTGCCTTGCCTATCTCATCCTCCCTGATTTGACCACCCCAATAACATTTAGCGAAGGGTACAAATCATGAAGCTCCTCAAAATGCAATTTTGTCCACTCACCTGTTACATCCTCCCTGTTCGGTACACAGACACAGTATACCGGTTTGTACAGCCGCTCTATGAGACCACAGAAATTAAGCTGAAACAGCAAAAGACCTTACACGAAAAAGTGCCACCCCCAACTGTGTACTTACCCATGACACTCTGAGAGAAGATATGTCCTACGACCTGCAACACTGTGGGCTGTAGCCGTGACATGATCTCTGGCTGGTCCTCCATCACATTCAGTAATGTTTCAATGGTATTCAATAAGCCCATTGCAGTAATGGCCTTCTCGTCTGAACCTTCATCAGTCTCCAGGACTTGACTAAATGTCGCTGCCTTCAGAAATAAAAGGATAACATGAAATTGGTGATTGAAAGACCTTGGATGAACTGGAGTGGACATTAAACTGCCAGGAACGTCAGCGGCAATACTGTCTGTTAACTGTAGTGCATGTTAGTTTCAATGTAACAAATCAGTGTCTTCATTACCACTTCCAAAAACACTAGAGCATGGTCCTAGGACAGCAGTGTTGAAGACAAACGTTTTTTTGCTTAGACTGCAGCAAGAGTAAACAGGCAGTTTCAGAGCAAGTCTTTTGGGATATGCCACTGCACTGTTGGACGTAGTTCCAAACCGTTCAGAGAAGCATAATGCCTTCAGCCAGGGTCATGGATTACAAGACTTGGATTGCTTGATCCTGATGAAGTGGCATTAGAATCCTTTGAATTGTGGACTTGAATCATTACAACCGCCATAAAACCCTCAAATTTCACACAGACAATCACACTTCACACAGCATATTTTTTAAATGCTATGGCAACACAACTTTCTGATGGCACTCCTTTTGATATTCATCAATGCCCTCACTGCACTCATGTTACACCTACCAGTGTTACAGTTAAAATGTGTACTTCATATGAACTGTTTTTATGCTACAAGTTAAATACAACTGGATCAACACAACAACAGTTTCAGTGTAGCTGTTAACATGCTGGTAATGGAAGACAAACGAAATAATTTTGTCACAAGTAATCAACATGGCTGCTTTGCTGTGCTCTTCCACAGACAGAAGGCAAACAATTCACATGCATGGGTTATCTAATACTGGTACCCAAAATGCTCTGAAAACTGACCATCTTTCAAAACAAATAAATTTAAAATTAGTGTCAAGTAAGATCATGGCGAATGGTTTGTTTTCATCTTGTTTTTTATTACATATCCTCTGATGATGCCTTACAAGTAATGTTAACTAGCCAGGCCAACATACCTTCACTTGGACAGCACAGCAGTATTGACTTATGTTGGAGATTTTGAATGTGATTTTAAGTATAGTGCTCCAAATTATGGAAAAATCCCTCATCCAGAACACCACCCACCCCAGATACCACCATTATAGATAAAAGACCCCATACATCAGCTATTACATCAATCACAAGAGGAGCATGAATGCAATTAGGCACCTACAAGCCATGGTCAGGAAATATCAGATCTGTACCTCAAGACACATATTGGGAGGAAAAAATACTTGCATTTATATTGCTACTTGAACTTTTAAAAATTTAGGAATATAAACATGCAACATGAAACAATATGTAATGCAGTACTGCTACGGCTTGTAGACTGCAGCCACACGTGGTGCACGTAACAGATTGATGCAGCACCCCAGTGTGCAATTCAATCACAACCTACGGGTATGGAATCTGGAGGTCGAATGTGGAGGAAGTAAGGCACAAACATCATACCAGTGGGTCACCCAGCTCTGAACAGCACCTTCAGTGCAATATTGCTGTATGGCAACACCCTGAACACCTTACATTCACATTTTTAAGTCAAACTGTGCCAACATTTGCCAGTAACTGATGCAAACACATTTCCATCATGTAACTCAAGAAGAGTAACAGTTTTATATTTACCAGGTGCTGGCATATCTCAACTGCAATGGGCATTAGCTGCTCTGTGTAGGTGCACACAATCTTCTGCATTACACTTGTCAGATCATCATTCTCTGTTTGACGGATTATTGTAAGCAGTTCGAGAGTTATCTGTTTTATCTGCAACACAAACAGGTGCCACTTAGAGCACAATACAAACATTCCCCACATTTTTACAGAATGTTAAGGGTCATTCTAATGTTCACCACAGCAACAGACTTGTCCCTGTTGTGAGCCATATAAATCCAGTCCATCCTCTCCCACCTTATTTAAGATCATTTTAAAATTATCCTTCCATCAATGCCTAGGTATTCCAAGCTGTCTCTTTTCTTGCAGACCTGCCCACCAAAACGTTGTATCATTTTCTCTTCTCCACCATACCTGCCACATTCCCTGCCCATCTCACCCCCCTTTATTTAATCATCCAAATAATATCTGGTGACTAGTTCGAACAAGGAACCTCCACACTGTGCCATTTTCTCCCATCTGCTATCAATTCCTCCTTCTTAAACCAAATATCTTCCTCTGCAATGCAACTTCAGCCTGTGTTCTTTCTATAATAACAGAAACAAACAATGCAATAGCAGACAACTGTCAATCACAATTACAACCCATTTCAGCCAGAACACGCCGATGTCAGGTGACAAGGAGTATCACAAATAGAAGGGTTAATGCAACTTTAAGTGATCTGAATCAAAATGATATTCTTAGCTGTGACTAACAGTGTTACATTGTATTACTGCTCATGATCACAACAGGATACACGGAGATGAGAGGGTGGTAACGTTGCTGACGCACATAAAACAAAACAATTACAGTACTAAGTATTCTATTCCTTACATTCTTAGTTGGCAAACAGGAAGACAAACATTCTGTACCAAATGGTAACAGTCATTACGTAACAGATCGATGTAACTTGTATAACAAACTAGGCATTTGTGAACAATGTGTAGCCTACGCGTGTCACTTAGAGAAGACAACCGACTGCTTTACCTGTGACTCCAAATATTTCTGTGCCTTATCTTGTGAAGTGATCAACATCTGTAAGGCTATGGCAGCTTCCACCTTAACAGGCAAATCTTGGTCTGCTAACAGAGCGTTTGTAGTTAATCTGATGGCTTCTTTAAGAACTGCTTCTTGTTTGAATTTTATTTCACTAAAGTAATGCAGTACCCAACATGCCTAAAAGAAACACACCAGTTAATTTCATTTCTCTCATAATCTCAGACGATACCTAGAAATACAGCGTCTATGACCAAAGAGAAGAAACAGACAGTATTGTCTATCATCAGACAGCATCATCACTGATGTAGAGTTGAGTCTACTGCATGCTTACCCTAGCTCGCATGTGCCCTCGAGGACTTGCAAATTCAGGGAAAACATACTGACACAGCATGTCATCCATTTGTTCCTTGTATGCTTTCCTTCTCAGTAAAAGATCTGCCAATGTGCCAACCTACAACACACAATAATTGCACAAAATCTGAACTTATATTTGCAGAAAAATTAGTAATTTCTCATGTGTAAAAGAATAAAGGTTAAAAGGTAAAGTTGTGCCTGTGAGCACACTGTGATGGCATACAGGGGGAGCAGAGGCATAGCTCCACTCATTCTTAAGCATGGCATTAGGAGGGTAGAGAGTATACAGCCTCATGTACCACCCACTGTACCCCTGGGGAGAGAGCCCCCAATGCCCACTGAGCAGCACTTGCTGGGCTCCGAACCTGATGATCCTTCCCACAGCCTGGTCACTACACCAAATACAACATCTCTGCTATCAATATGTATGACACAGCATAAAAAGTAAAAAAATTTCATACTTCTGTAAATAGTCTGTCTTGCTCAAGCAAAATAATTTGCACCTGCCTACAAAATTAAATAATAAATTTAATACACACTGTTAAATGTGACATCTGATTGCAATGCCAAACAATTAAATCAAAAGTTAACACAGTCAAGTAGGCCTAAAGTCTTCCCTGTGCAATCCATGAGGGCATATGAGAAGTGAAGACAGAGCTCCACTCAACCTCAACCTTGGCACTACATGGTGTCTGTCGGCAGTGTCATGCCCCAGTCATTGTACTGTTGTGCCTATGGAACATGATGGGTATGAGCAACACAGCTGGTCTTGACACTCCAGAGAACAGAAACATATTGTGCTCCTGTTGGGAATGGGACCGACCCACAGTCTCGTTACTGTACTGACTGAGCTACCCCAGCTCTTTAAGTTTACATGTGAGTTCAAGTTATATAAACCAGCATTTTAAATTCAAAATACATTTAAAAAACACACAAAGAAAATTCTCATTCTTGTGAAACAATACATTCATTACAGCCACAGCTGTGCAACACAATTTGAAACATACTGTATGTTCATTACAGCCATACCATGCACAATGCCACACATCTGACATGAATTCACTGATACTTTGATCCTACCTAATACATTACATGAGAAAGGAATTTTTGTGTGTGTAGCAGTTTTTTTTTGTAAAATTTAATTTGACATCCACATGAAGGATGGTTATTCAGTTCATCAAAACAAGTCAGACTGATTTCCAAATACCAAATTTTATCCAAACCCACATAAAGATTTAAAAATTATGACATAAGGACATAATTATATTCAATTTGCACTCTTCAGGCAAAGAACACGTAAAAAGAATCACTCTAGTACTAATCCAAACACCCACACCTCTCTACAACAATAAAACAGGTCACCTACTTCTGCAGGATAACAGTATGGGGCTTACCATATGTAAAGCACCATCTTTTTGTCTAGGATCTGCATTTGGTGATGTTAAAACCTGCATTATAAAATGCACTGTTTTCTGCAACATGTCTTTTCTTTGCTTACATGAGGTGTGCAGTAATGACTGGGCTGCTGTTACAGGAGACACAAAGTCTTCAAATATATCTGGAACAAGACACACTGACAATAACATCACTCATCTTGTTAAAGGCATTCCTGCATACACATTCAGTCAAATATTAAACTGTTAAAGTGGAGCTAAGCTGTTCTTCTGGTTGCCCGGAAGGCAGATGCAGCACTACAGTCGCTGTTCACCTTGATTCAGATAAACCTTTATGCTGCAACTGCCCCACCCTGCTACCCAGCGAACAGCAACATGGGTTGGCTGGACACTTTCAGGAGAGAAACACCTCTTTCTTCTACCAGGATCAAACCAAAATGACCATCCAGCCCACAGACTAGACACTATATAGACTGCAGTAGGGAGAGGGTGGGGGCAGGGATAGAATGAACATTGCTAGGAACACTTTTTAGGACATATTTATCATTTCCAGCCTTGGAAATGTTAAATTCTCCTGTAACTAAGCATTACTAAACATGAGACATGATATCACGCTCCAAGCATTTTGAACTATTCAAGAATAACTCTGCATTTGTTTATAAGAATCTATTTATAACATAAAAGACTGTTTGTTGCAAGAACTTACAAAATATGTACCATTACTAAAAACATAAAAATCACATAAGAACCATGGAAGGTTATTTTTAATAAAATACACTTTTTGGAAGAACAAAAGTACATTCAGTAACTGAAATACAGCCTCATTCCATGCAACAATCAAGCTCACTTAATGACAGAGCCTGCAAGGTTGAAACAATGGCATCAAAATACATCAAAGTGCACTCTTCTCAAGCTACTGCAGATATGACCCAAATAATACTCCTCTTAATTTTTAACACAGAATTTCAAATATCTCTGAGTAAGAAATTCTTAACCACTGAGTAAGAGACAGTGACAGTTGGTGCAGCCACCCATAAGTCCCAAACCTCATTTCTCTGCACTTCATCTTCTGTGGTTGACTACATAAAAAGAACACACACAAGCCTTACTGCCGACACTTTGGATGCTGCAACCACACGAAAGACAAGAAACTGACGCCAGCTACACGTCACATTCACAGCCACAACAGGACGTTTGCTGGGGCTTACAGTAGTCACTGTTAACATCTACTGCAACGGCAAAAATAAACAGCTTATACGAGTACCTGTTCAATTATTCTTACTATTTTTTGGCTGTTGGGTGGGGCATGGACTGGATTTATGTGGCTACGGACAAAAACCACTGACAACCTCTTGTGAATATGGCAGTAAATCTTCAAGATGCATAAAATTTGAGGTGCTATTAGTTTCTAACAAAGGAACTGCTGCATGCAATTCATAACCCTTGAGAATCACAATAGTTCATAAGACACTGTCAACTGGGAATGATATTAGGAATGAGAACCTGAAGTTACAAACATTATGTCACAAACCGTTCTTGAATACTGGTAACTCACGAAAGCAGGTACAGTACAAGTTTATTTGGCATCCTGTTTAGTGGGAAATGCATAAAATGGCATAATTTTGATGCTGATGTCAATTTTGTTACCCCTGATCTCTTAGGAGAACAAGTTCAATGACGTATCAACTCTTACATCACGTGAGAGGCAGTAAACACTGTGCTGTATGCTGTTTGCACTGTTTTGTGCACACAATTTTTCTTATTCTATTTTTTTTATCACAGCCCAATCAAAAATAGCTTTTACATAAGTCAACATTCTATCTATTGGCAAAACTGATGTACTGGCACACTCTCTTTCCCAGCCTTGTCAGACAACAAGCTTCTACTCTAACACAGTAACGTACAGGGCACATTCATACCAAATTTCACTCGTATGTATTCATACGGGTCAGTGTTCCAGAGTTCTTCATCAGCCTGCGAATATGACAGAATTGGGAACAGTACATCTTGCACAATAGCAAACATGTGTGGCTTCAGGAACTTCCAACAAAAGGCATGGCTGACTCTGCAAGTAAGAAAACATTAACAAAATTGAAATTATGGAACTCTAGGGTGCATGGCACATACAAGAGGAAAGAATTTATGGAGGAAGAGTAACACAGGCAGTAGAAACTTAAGGGGAATGTCATGCAACATGCCAACAGTTATAACACATTATTGGAATTACAGTTTTTCACAATTTGCATGTTTTCAGTGCCTTCCATTTTTCTACCTTTCTAATATAGGGACATTATTTTATCTGACAGCTCACATCACTGTGCTCTCACACTGCGCAAACAGCACTCGCTGTTACCTGCTGTAAGCCACGGCGCACACACATCACATCAATGTACAGTGTTTAACGTTAAGTTTTTACTCACTGTTCTTCAAGGCACTGGAAATGTTTTCCTTCACCTCCCACACACGTGTCAGATCTAGCACACACATTGTTCATGGCACACAGGTTTCAGAAGCGAGATGAATGAAGTGAGTAGCGACTGACAGTGACAGTTGTCAGATACACTGTCACTACATATTAAGGCACACAAATAACACCATCTAACAAAATGCTTGCCTGCTTTCCTTCAAATGCTTGTGTGAGTGAAGACCATGTTTATAGTACTGGCCTTGACACACTATAAAAAGATGCTTATATTTACAGTTTATAATTAAGCAGCACCCTGCATGTGCAACTAGGATCAGGTTTTATCTGCAGGACAGGACTTGTAATTTACAATAACAATTATGTAATGCTTATTAAGGGACGAAACTGACAGAAAAAACTCAAAACTAATGCCACCAAACCAAATGAATAACCCAATTAACAAACACAAGTTTGGAAGAAAGCCTAAAGCAAATGAACAAATACAGCTATCACTACTGCCTATTACAAGAAATTCACACCCAGAACCTACTCCAGAAATTTAACATAAGCATATACAATCTACCAGGTCTCACTGGCTTCCCTGCTCATCACAGGAATCCATTATTAACACGTTACTTGATTGGGTTTCTCACATATGCCGTACGCTGCACCATTCCGTGAATTCCCTACAGCTACCGTTTCCTTCAATCTGCAAAATCCTAGCTTCAACCCACCCTTTACCCGCAGATCTTCTTCACATGCATGTTGAAACTGTCTGCATCCTCACAGAAAGCTCTCTACACCACAGCCTGTGTTCTCCAACACACTCTTGACCTACTGGCCATAGTGCAGTGTGATACAGAACACTCCTACATGTCCACACAGTGGCACTGCCATACTACAAACACTTGCATCCACTCTTGTGTGAGCTCACTGTGTCACAGCTTCCAAATGGGTGACCATTCCCAAGTACCCAGAGTTATAGGTTTTCAGGTTATCATAGTGGCTGTTCTTCAAATGACTGTCTTTCTGGGTTTTCACACCATGCAAACATTTGTTGAGACATACTGAAGGAATGTACTGCCTCCACCCTCCGGGTGACTGAATCTGGTTCAGGTGGATGCTGAAGTAAATGGGAGATTATGTAGTGGAGACACACAGGTGGACAGAATTGCACAATAAACTTTTGATATGGGCATTTATATCAGACTGGAAGTGGTGCTTTCATTGTGAGAGAACACCTGGCCCCATCTTTCTTGCAGGGAATGGAAAAGATGCTTCAACTATCTGCTTAAAGATAATCAATGCATCCTTCTATATTATGTTGTTGGGTTCAGATCATCCATCACTTCCCTGAAGGCCAGTACATGTGCCAGGATATTCAACAGGTTAATGGTGTGCTCTGTCACAGCGAACTGCACTACCGTACTCTAACACATAAGCCCACATGAATAATGTGCACCACATTGATCCACCTGCACAGCCATCAATGCTGGCCCTGGACAAACAGCTGTGAGAATGCTCAAATCCCACTGGCTTAGCTCCATCTGCTCAGAATCCCTTCACCCTTCCTACACAGCAGACACATTCAAACACACCGAAGTTCTCCTTCCCTCAGGAGGACCCACACACTTGGCAACATAAGTGCTTAGTATCATCACATCAGTGCCCTCTGCCAAGATAGCAAACCTATCACTATAGTGATAAGGTCTCAATATCACAGTACAATGATATTAAACACACCAAGGGATGTCTGGTTGCACTTAGCTCTTTTGTAGGGTGGTCCTATTTACTGCAGCATCCACCTGCACCAACATTCCTCTGGAACATCAGAACAAATCTTTGCCACATCCTATGAAGGCCGACCCACCCACCCCCCTTAAAAAATGGTACCACCATTTGAATGTCCAATGTCATCATTTCCACATGGACATCCCACTACCAACACACCTCAGTGGCCGAGGGTTAAATGCCAAGACCATTGCTACTAGCATGTTCTGACAACTGTGGTCGATGTCGGGCGACTCACTGTTGCTTTAGTAATGACTAAAGTGACCAATGTGCTTAAAAATTAAATATACCGTGTCCAGACAGGCACACCATCCACAGAAGGTAAACATGACAAGCTGACAATCTCTTTACATGCCAACCACAGCAAATAAATAAGATAACACCTTATGCCCCCTGTGTGTAACACAAATGTGGATGTATCCAGAAGTTTCTGCAAAGAGTAACAATAAATCACAAGCTTATCTTTGTTACTGGTCTTTTGCTGTTTGCTGTTCACCTACTATTTTATGCAAAGGGTCCAGTATTTCAATTTCTGCCACTGCAGGCACAGAATGCCAATGTCTGTAATTTCACGGCAATCCAAAACAAGAAGAAATCACAAGATGCCAAATCAGACACACAAGAACAAGAGACCACAGGCATGTTTCAAGTAGTCACAATTGCCAGTGCTTTTGCTCACTCATCAGCAACTGAAGCACCACCATCACAGAGACCCACATGTTCACATCTTCCCTTGGAATTCACAGACAGGCTTAACCTGTGAGCCATCTCTTAAATGGTACTTTGATCTAGATTCAAGATTTTGAAACCTTTCTCCATGTTTTCGTCTTCACAGCCTGTGGAACAATGACCTGAATGCTTAGAGACTTTAACTTAATTCTCCTCACATCTGAATTGTGCGAACCAATCACAAGCTACGTGCTCTCCCAATGGTAATGCCACCTGAAGTTGCTCTGAGCACTGCACACAATTCTGATGTGATTATCCCAAGTCTGAAGTAAACATCACGGAAATGTGTCATTCCTTCAAATCGGCCCCTTCGAAAACTGTGGACCATAATTAACACGCACAACAATGAACAGCACAACAATGAACATCTACAAAGAAAAAATGGAGAGGATTATGGCTGCAATACTCAATATACTGACTCACAAGATGACAGTGTTACAGTACCTAGTGGCAGCAAGCTGTACAACTTGCCATTCTTGGTCCTAGCAGTGAGTTTTGAAACTTATGAATACACCTTTGTGTACAACAAAAGTCTTAGCCAACAACCACTTCGATGTCACGTATTTCACATAAAATATGAATCTTCATACACTAATATACACCTTCCTGTTTTAGAAAAATCTCAGGATCAGTTCAAGTTACTTTCGAAAAGCATTAGCTTAAAATTTTCATGCAATGGTACTTGAATATATTAAACTATATACCCTCGATTTATGTAATTGATTGTTTGTTGAATGACACGTGGTGAAACGTATATTTTTCTTCTGTACTGATCCAGTATTTTGAGTAAAACTTCTAAAATTCCCGCAGAAAATGTCTTCAAGTACCATTCTGCAAATTCGTTATATTCTTTGGTGACATTTCCTGGGCTTCCATATCTGAAAGGCAACAGAAAACAAGAAGTTAATTAAATCAATATTACCACAGACAGCCAAAAGTAACTCTCTTCCTGTGTACATATCAGAGCACCCTACATTGCTGTACTCAAGCAATGACTGATCATTGAACCTTTATGACCTGTGGAACCTTCCTTATTCAAAACCCTTTGTACACAGAACTTCAATATGCATACATAGACACTACCATTGGGTCTCCCAAGTGGGCTTGTTCTGAGGTGCTCCAAGAGAAATTCCGTATGCATGTCTCCCTTCCATCCCATCCATAATGCTTGTCCACTGCAGCTCCCACTCATATGAATCATCCCAACATAAAACAGATGGGTACAAACTAACAATCATAACATTTTTTTCTTCAGTCTAGTATTGATTACTGTCTCTTGACCCCCACACAATCTGATCACTCTCCTTTCGTATGTATTCAATCTGACCTTTCAAACATTCTATGTAGGATATGGAGAGCCCATTTCTTGCACTTCCACCATGGCAAATCAACCCTGTCTTCTTCGTCAACTGCGTTGGTTTGCTCCGGTACCGGCCTGTCTGCCACAGCACGCACTATTTCCATCCACTGAGAGAACGCCTCTCGTGAGATCAAGTCTAGTGGCAGCGAGTACTGGAGGAGCAGACAAACAAAGAGATAATAAGAATGCAATGAATAAATGTGTATGGAAAATCATTGTGTGTGTGTGGTGTACATGGGGGCTGTGACAACTATAAAAGTCTGGTACAATGTCAGCTGAAAAAACTCTCATTCTTTTGTAGCAATACTCACCTGTGTCAACGCAAAATATATTTTAAGTATTTGTTTCTGAAGCAGAACAGACTGTTCTGACTGATCAGGCAGCAAGCGAACACACAGCTGATACATCATTGGAAACAAAAGATTCATGGCTTCATTCAGTGGGCCACGTTCCTCTGGCTTCTTGTACCTTTAATAAAATAGAACTCCAATGAACTCAGAAGAAGCATGACTCAAATTATTATTTCTGAAGTTGTTATTTGTATTTTGTGAGATGTGATGTCAAGTAGCTTGTCAGACTGGTACCAATGCTGCCTTGCCCTTCAGGGCAGACCATATCCAATCACACCCATCCACAAGATCACAGCCATCTTATAACCACTGTTATACCACTGCCAAGTCTCACATACTATGCTTTGTGTCTAAGAGACAACAGACACAATTTTATTATCCTAAATAAAATAAAATTACCATACATTATGAAACTTCTAATTATCAAACATTACTCTAAAATACTACAACATAAGTATGCAGGCATGATGTTACAGAACAGGGTTGCCAGTATCTTCAACATCATGGGAAACAAGAAAACTATCTACAGTTCAAGGATGAAACATGGTTTATTTTATGTTGTAAGGCTAGAAGATTTGGTATTAACACACTTTATGGCTCTATTACAGCTGCAGCAGAGCAGCTTTCTTACACAAGTATGAACTGTATATATGACACTGTAGTTAGTTTGAGAATGGGGAACGAATACATAACCCTATATTTAGTTCCCCAAAATTTGGTATATAATGCGCATGAGATATATGATAATTAGAAACAATAACAAGACAAGGCTAACAATGGACAAGAAATTATTACTGAATATCAGTTACATTTTGCCTTCTAATGGAAGGCCCATATGCAAGGTTGTCTTTTTTCCTACAGCATGGTATCAGTTGCAGTATTAGTGGAAAAATGACTCCAAGTTGCAGAACCATGACATTTGAAAAAGGGTTGCCAGTCCTACAGAACCATGACACTACAAAAAGGACTGTCAGTCCTGCAGAACCATGACACTCAAAATGAATTCCAGTCCCACAGAAACATGACTCTCAAAATGACTGCCAGTTCTGTAGAAACATGAGACTTAAAAATCCACCATTCCCAAATAATTAGATAGTACTATCAGTTTTAAGTATGGCTGACAAGCCCATACCACTATTCTTAAAACCCTGTACCATAAGTTCTTCCTACAGGGTTAGAGTCACAGAGGCCTGAAGCTGACACTCACCTCCATCTAGTGCAGCTATACCTCTTCTCCCCCTGTATGCCCTCTTGGCTTGCACAGGGATGACTTTACCTTCACCTGAACGTAAGCCAGTATATAATATCTCATTCAACTTATGAATGCATACTTATATTTATTGTAAGAACTCACTCGAAATTCTTCACCAGTTGATACAGGCATATCAGTGCACCAGACCAACCAGCTGCATCTGGATTCTGCATATAAATGCTGATTTTGTCAACAATTTGTGTCCAACGTCCAGGAAAATCATGTTTTACTATATTGCTCACACACACCGCTAGTTGAACTCTAGAGAGGAAAAATGAATATCCATTTACTATCAAATTATGTCAATTACATGTAATTTTAATGGTACAGCATGCTGAATGGCAGAAGGTGAATTTATTTTTGCAGCTCTGACATTACATTTCCAATATTACCACAGTCTGTTCTTCCAACAACCCCAGAAGTAAAATTTACAAAATTTCAAATAATGTGAATGTAGAGGTCTAGCCCTGCTGTCAAATACACTGCAACCATAATGCATGCCATGATAGATGCATAACAGTAATACTACTATTCCTTCAATGGTAGATGCTTAAAAAAGATATGGTGAAATCTATGATCTCAGAATACAAATTCTTGTACCTTCAGGTCATGTCAGACTCCACCTCCAATGTTGCTGATAAATGCTATACAAGGGATGTTCAGTAAGTGGGAATCCCAAGATCACAAAAATGAATACCTGACCATAGCAACATTAAATGTGTCTCATTTATTGCAATGAAGTACCGCTGTTTCATAACACAATCCCTCTGCACAAAGATGCATGTTTCCCAGTTTGATACGAATTAAACAATACCGTAATGGTAG
>Ga0131853_10012789_pt1 | contig 15378 bp, 13 predicted proteins | sample TergutLab28metaG_FD_92764 | JGI IMG/M metagenome (GOLD analysis project Ga0131853, IMG submission 92764) | Labiotermes labralis P1 segment gut microbial communities from Petit-Saut dam, French Guiana - Lab288 P1 (version 2) (version 2) | ecosystem: Host-associated > Arthropoda: Insects >...
AGTGTACAGACCACAAAATAAATACAAACAGCAAATTATACATATGAATAACATTAATATAATAATGTCATGGTGAACGAAACATAGAATTAAGACTATGTCTTGTGTATTTTCATCTTATGATGTGGTACATGACACATTATCAGCTTGTAATAGGTTTATACTGAAAATATTCTTCTATGGAGTAAAAAGAATGTGTATGTAGGAATCGATTTAAGTACATTTCAAATTTCCTAACATAATTATATAAGTCTTTAATGTGTGGAGGAAGACTGTTAAAAATCTTAATGCCCATGTAATGTACTCCCTTTTGGTATACAGTTAAATTAGTTATGGGCTGGTAAAAATTATTATTTTGTCGTGTACCTTTAGTGTGATTCTCTGAGTTTAAAGTAAACAGGTTTTTGTTGTTGACTATGAAAAGCATGAGTAAGAGGATATACTGAGATGCAAAGGGTAAGATTTCCAACCTTTTAAATAGATTCCTACATGAAACCCTATTAGTACGACCCATCATAATTCTGACTATTCTTTTTTGCATTCTAAATATTTTCATAGCATGGGGTGAGTTGCCCCAGAAAGGTAAACCATAACTTATAATTGCGTGAAAATAAGAATAGTAAACAGTTTTCAATGTATTGAGGGACATAAGTGGTTTAATATTCCTCATCACGTAGCAAGCTGAACTTAGTTTTGGAATAATATATTCAACGTGGCAACTCCAGTTTATTGAATCATGTATATATATGCCCAGAATTTAGTTTGAGGTAGAGTTGTTAATAGGTTGTCATTACAAACAATGTTTATATCAAGTGTGGGCTTATTTTTGGTCTAAAATTGAATGTAATGGGTTTTGTCAGTGTTTATAGAAAGGGTAGATTTACTTTAAACCATTTATTTACACAGTGAAAAGCTGTGACCATATTGGTTTGAAAATCTCTCGAATTAGGACTTTTTACTATTATGCTTGTATCATCAGTGAACAATATAGGTACAGTCCTATCATTTACAGTCTTGGGCAAGTCATTGATATACATAAGGAAAGTGATAATGATGAGAGTGAAATAAGACAGAGCCACTTGGCACCACAACCAAAAATGGGCCTACCGTGACGACAATCACAGATGCGTGGACTTGATGACAAGAGGGAAAAACTGAAGTACTTGGAGAAAACTGCCCCACTGGCACAATGTACACCACACACATCATTCAGAGTTGATATGCTTGACATGCCCAAATATGTGGTATTCATTGCACAACTCATTAAACCGACCAATAACACATACTTTGTTAGATGTAGCAGATATTACATATAGTGCTGTTTTGGTATGAAGTAATACTTTATGTCTGGGAGATCCTGGGTTTGAATCTTGCCCCAAGGGCATTTACCAGTGGCTTCATAATTGTCCTGAGTTCCTCACACAAATATTCATACAGCACCTTAAAACAGGCCACAACTGAATCCCTTCCTAATTCCTTATTTGTATTCATACTACCACACAATACTAAATGAATGAATCATCCAAAAGGCCACTGTTAAACAACATCCAACAAACTACTGTTCAATAAAGCGATGGATTCAAGTCTTTTTATACAATATTGAAAATATAAAAAGGAATAAAAATACAAGCACTTAAAAATTAAACTGCCAGAAGTACATATATAAGAGTGCTGGCACAGGTAATTCAAGAAGGGGACTACATGGATAGCTTTTGAATTTATCCTACTTGGGACTGAGTACAGAGATGAAAGATATTTGTCACAAAAATTACTATTTGTGCATGAGAAGTGCCACGTGTGTGAATATTGTAATCACAAAGAATAAACTTACACACACACATACACTCAAAGAGGCTGGTAGTGTGATGGGCCAACCAGACATCAAATTGAAAAGGAAATATAATATCCCATATGAATACTTTATGTTTCCAAAAAGGTCTAATAGAGATGACATTTAAGAACCTAACAAAGTCCCACTTTCTCTGGAAAGCGTAACACTGCTGTAAAATGTTATTGAAAAACTAATAACACACTTGTCATGGTTTTCATAATGCAAAACACCTGTTCCAGAGTAAATAAATGAATAACTTCAAGCCCCAGTTCTATTGCCCACTTTCCTCTGCAAAGCAACTTTTGACCATGAAGCACCCAACTTTCATGTTACATTTTGAAATAAGGTTTATACAGTAACATTGTGTATAATGAAACGTGTTTTGTGAGTGATTTGATGCATGAGAGTCAGTAACGCAGATGGTATGTCATAAATGGTCAGATAACTGATGAACTGGAAAGGAAGTAGTGGTAGACTAAATGAGATACTGGACTTTGCCTGGAGGTACTGAAGAAAACAAAAAAAATTGAGTCAGGCTAACTGAAAAAAACCAGTCTGGAAATCAGACCATGTATCTCCTGAATAGAAGAGTAGCACATTGTTGATAACACCAAAACATTTGATAATTATGTGCTTTATTTTAAATTCTTTTATTCTCATTCGGATAAATATCATAAGATCTCTCCAGCCAATCAGCCTATTTTGAACACACTCTGATATATTTAACACTATGTAGGGCACTGTAGTTCAGGCAGTACAGTGACTAGGTAATGGACTAAAAACCATAGAATCAGTGTTCCATTCTCCTGATGGAAAGAAGGGACGATTCTGTTCTCTTTGTCATCATGCCAAACTAGTTTTGTGGTCTATGCAGCCACCCACCCAACTGGTTCTGCAGATATAGCAGGAAGGGTGTGCTTAATACAGATTAGAGCTATACCTCCACAAGATGCCCAGAGCTCAGAGTGGGCTGTAGTTCATACCTTTATTTTTATTGATGCTAACGATAGTCTGGACAATTATAATGAATCATACTGACTTAAAAAGTTATGACATTTCATGAACATATATTTTTCATGACATCTACTGCAATTCTAAACTTTCATCACAGTGGTATATCATTTTATGTTATTTATCCTTGAAACTCTTGCTTATGACCTCTGAAATTGCCTAATTTCCATTGTGAATAAGAACAAGAAATAATATAAAGCTATAACATGGACTGATATGACTGACTGCCTAGCTAATGAACTAACTAACTGACTGACTGACCAACTGGCTAGCTAACTACATAAGAGTCCCTCTGCAGGAACTAATCAAAGTTGCATGACCATGTTCATAAGAGCTCATTAACATATGTGTAAAGATATACAGCTAAATGTGGTTATAACAACCTCAGTTAGTGCAACACCTTGGCTAAAATGTTATACATTCTGTTATACTAATTGCCTATAAGGCACGTGGTTTTCTGCCTTGCTTAGTACAACAAATATAAGAGAAACTCAATCAGATATAAGGACATTGCCAGTCATTGTCTCCTATTTATTTTAAAAAGACCACTATTTGGAGAACTGAACGCATGGTCCTTAAGAAGGCAAACTCTGTATTCTTACAGATAACTATATAAATTCCAGTCCTGCAATGGTAGTTCACTTTGTGCATAAAGTTTCCCTCTATGTTTCTATTGCTGCACTTAACAGGATACTGGTAATGTGATAACATGGCTACATTCATGAATAAAAGGAAGGTTTTGAGCATCAGAGATATGTTACAATGATATGACAAGTAGAAAATGGAAAAAGAAAGCTGATGTGTGTTGGAACTTTGGTCTCATAAATAATATGATTCCAATGATTTGGAAAAAAAAAAAAAAAATTTTAATGCATTTGAACAGAACAACTGAAAAAAAAAAAGAACAATTTCGAAAGCCTGAACGAAGTGACATAATGAGGCACTGCTTAAGTGGTTCAGCAACACAGAAGTGACAATGGACCAGTAAGTGGTCTTCTTTTCATTATAACTTTTGTTCTTCCAACATTTTGATTTTTAAGTTACTGTATTTTTTAGCATAAACCTTTATGGAAATTTACTGTGGTAGAAGAGTAATTTTTATTATTTCCAAATTTTAATTGCAATTAAATTTGAAATATATTGTAGCATTAGCATTAAGTAATACGCCTGCAGAACTGTATTTTGTCTTTAAATATTTTTCCATCACTTCTACCATACACCTTTCTTAGAACAACAGTTTAGAATGAAACTTGTTTTTAACAACAAAATTTATTTGGTCCCTTTGACGATGTTATAACCGAGTTCAACTGCACCTAGTTTCTTTACATTTACATCTAGACCAGCTTCTGTACTAGAAAACAATAATGCATCTGTGTTTTCATTGAAAATATTTACGTTTTTGCCAAACAGAATAACATCATTAGTGCAGACTAGCAATTGAAGTGTCCCACTCATTGTCCCTCCCTTCTGGTTTTCTTGGACCTTCTCAATGACTTATTGTACAGTGCAGCTGAAAAGCAGCGGGCATAAGCATGCCCTTGTTTTAGACCATTCTGAATAGGAAACTTATCACACAAGTGTGTATCAATATGGACTTTACTACACAATGCATTAAGACACTCCAATTTAATGGTCTAGTTCGATGGGTATACAAAACTCAGTGACAATGCTACAGAAACTTCCCTCCAAACTGAGTCATATGCTTGACTGATTATCTGCCAATAGCTGATGTACTGCCCTACTGTATTCAGCTTTTTTCAAGTGTCTGACAAATGCAAAATATCTGATCAGCAGTTGATCTGTTATGAACCTTCATGAGCACTTGTGGCAACACTCTCATGTAAACTTGTCGAAGCTCACTCCGTTGAGTAGAATTCTTGTTTTGCACATGCATTCAACAGTATTTACTAACTAAATGCCCAAGAACCATATGTAACCTTGTACATTAAAACCCAGTAGGGAGTATGGTCATAAAAGTATCATCAGGGCTGCAGAAATATGCTCACCTGCTCGTAACAGAAACTGTGATCAGTATAAAATATCTGAATATGCTTGTATGGAGGCTGAAACAGGGTGTTGAGGGATATATCTGGACGTAAGAGGGGGGAAGTAACAGAAGGCTGAAGAAAATCTCATAATCATGAGCTCTGTGACTTCTACACATTTGCCAATATAATTACAGTGAAAAAATTAAGGATGATGAAATGGGTGGGCCACATGGCAAACAAGGGAGAGAACATAAATGTCTACAGGATTTTAATGGGGAAAACTGAAAGATATTGCTTAGCAACACAAGGCACAAAGGGGAGGATAATATTAAAATGGACCTTAAAGAAATAGGATGGGACAGTGCAGACTGGATTCATCCAGCAGGGGAACAGGGACCACTGGCACGCTTTTGTGAAGACAGTATGACTATTTGGGTTCCATGAAATGTGGGAAATTTCTTGACTAATTCAAGCACTATTAGCTTCTTACAAGGATTAACCAGTGCGGTAGTAAATGGACTCACAAAGAATTGTTAATGTATGTTCATGTGTCACAATGCAGGGCAAAATTATCATCATGAAGACAGCTGGTAAGTCCTCTGAAAATGTGAAGATTTCACATTCTTGGGCGAAACAGTAAACAAGCAAAATCACATTCACAGAGAAGCTAAGAACAGATTAAAGTCAGTTAACAGTCGCCACTGTTCATATCAGAATCTCTTATCATCCTGTCTTGTACCTCAAAACATAATTAAATCACACAACAGCAGAGTTTCATGTGATGTTTTACAGGAGTTCTGAAACTTAGTCACTCAGTCCATGGGGAAAAAATGAACTAGGAATGTTTGGATCAAACAAAGGCAAAGTAATAGGATGGTGGAGAAAATTACATAATGAAAGCTGTGTAATTTGTGTTCTTTCCCAGATATTAATAGGGTTATCAAACATACCCATACAATCAGAATGGCAGAGACCACTTTGGAGACTTAATAACTGATGGCAGCACAATATTAAAAGGAATGTTAAAGGAATGGGTGTGAATATATGAGCAGCACGACAGGGTCTGGTTGTGTATTCTTGCGAAAAGGGTAACGAACCTCTGGGTTCCATTAAAGATGTGGAATTTGTTTACTGGCTGAGCTGATATTAGCTTGTCATGGCAGATTGTATGACAGAATGAGTGATGATAAAGCGTAATTCAGAACTATAAACACCTCAATTTGTTATGTGGCTAGTACATTTAAGTGGTATTTAACAGGATGAAAATAATACTGGTGATTTACAGACACCACAACACCTTGTCATTGTTTATGAATAGCGCACATACCTGCTTACGTACTTATAGACTGTATGGAACACAATAACTGACAGAAGAACTGCGTTTGGGTTATGGACATATTTTACTGTATGACTAAGCACTTAAAAGTAGTTTCTAACTAAATTTTAAGGTCTTTCAGGTAAATTTATTGAATTCCATTAACTGGAATATACTTCTTATAATGTAAATATTCACAGTTTTGATATAAGTGTAGTCCTTGAACTTGATACTGTAAGATCAAAACATGTTGGGCTAATTGTAGAGATCAAATAATAAATGAACATTATACTGTATTTGATGGCAACTTGTTTAATTATTTAACAATACACCAGTAAGTGTTCAATGATAACTCTTTTTTTTTTAATTTATTAAATTTGAAACTGAAGTACAAATTAACAGAGACATTCCTGCTTATTGACATTCATAAACTGTGTGACATACAATTATATAATGTGCATGTTTGGAATCCAGCAGGTCTCGTACTGCAATTCTTTGATCCAAATACTATTTATTCCCCCCAAATTAAAATCTGGCCACCAGTACCACACTAACTGGGATTTTGAATCCCCTACTGCCAGGTGATACAGGAACATCACAGTCTGCATTGCCTTGAATTCTGGGAAGCTGCTTCTGATACACCAAGGAAAACTGAACTATAACCAAACTAAAAAAGCTACATATTACTTACCTCGTATCGGTATGCAAATTCGGAAGGCATCGCCAGTGGTCCTTTCAGGGCATGTGCAAATAGGTATGTGGTTAGATACTGTGCAGACTGCAGACACACCACATGTACCAGGACAAGGATCTTGACATCTGTTATGAATGCACGCTTGGTTCATTGGACAGTCTGAACTCACAAGACATTCTGGCCGACAAACTTCGTATGGGTTTCCATGATATTCTGGTATGCACTCACACATGGCAAATGAGTTTTCTACGCGACAATGAGCATTAGATCCACATGGTGATGGGTAACATGGATCAGTTCTCGGAGGTGGTGGTGATGGTGGCACTGAAAACATGACAATATTGATTACACAACTGATCACTGAACCATGGTATCAGAGATCTGTCAGAGTATGCATTTTAAATATAAATTAACAGTTAATGCTCTTCTGTGGTTAAGTTTCTGAAACACGAGTCTTGTACAGAAAGAATTCGCATATGTAATTCAGTTCTCACAGAATTATGAATATGTTTTGAGGCCTTATTTTTATTAAATGATGCTCTGACTTGGATCTCCAATATGCCATAATTTAATCATACTGGGAGAATATTAAAATATCAAATGATTATAAACCTGTTTTGATAATAAATTTGAATGTGCAAATATTGTATTATTTTTTATACATTTAACACATTAATTATTATATTACAAGAAAGATTTGAATTTCTGTGAATTATCTATAACAAGATTCATGATGTCTTTACACACAACTGGATAGTTATTCACAGAATGAAGACCATGTCTGCAATGTAACTACATAAAGTGCTGTACTAACTGAAAATAATGAACCTTGGAAGTAATACAAAATCAAACACAGAAAATAAATTATGACAGTGATTTGATGAAATAGATTTCTTACATAACATAATTCAGTATGATATTTTAACATTCTCAAATACTCCAAAATATATAACATATTAATTCCAGCACCTTCTAGCAAGACAACATGCCAATGACAAAAATGATTAACTAATGCTAAAATTAATAAAATTATTATTTACCACCACCAGCATACCCCACCATTACCATCACAAGTAACACCATCCCAAACATACCACCAGTTTTACCACCACCTTAAATACAACACAGTTCCAACACCATTATGAATGTACACATACACATACTCATAACATATCCAAATGGGATGCATATGTACAACCTGTAAAATAAAACAGCAAATGGAACACACCACAAACTACATGGTAGGAGACCAAATTTCTACCAACAAAACTACAGTGACGAATCCTTCAAAGCAAGTCACAAGACTACAGGTTAATTCACTGATCCTGCATTGCCATAAGCGTTTGGCTCTCCTCATCCCAAACTAAAATATTTTTGCTTGTGTCAGGCATATCAACAACTTAAGCTGTTTCCATAAACTCTACTATTGTCTATCAGTCCTGTGTAGTAAGATGTGAAGGACCTGATAATTCAAGTTTTAAGTACAGAACTTGTTAACTTCTTAATGAATTCATTAAATAACGTAACTGGTAGAATTTATAATTATTAGCAAAAACGTCACTGATAATGTTTTAGAAATATATAACGAAAAACATACCTGCTCATGAAGCTAAGAAAAGAACTGTAATACTCGGAAGGTTTATACAGACTCAAAACGATCAGGCAGTAATTATGTGCATAGTAAATGAAATGCGCAGCATATATTATTTCAAAAGCATTCCATTACTTGTGTCATATTAAGTAAATAGGAAAAATCATAACTTTCTAAAGTGTGTCAAGCTCTTACGTACACAAGGAATTTCAGATGATATAACATAATTTTATATTTACTGTATTGTCCATAACATTATACAAAATAGAAACAGCTTAATTTGGATCTGCTGACTGTCTGAAGCAGTGTCTCTCTAAAGCCTCTTTCCTGCATTTACAGGTCGTTAATTCAATTTCAAGGTGTGAATGGTGTTCAAAATAACTACTACTGCTTGTGTATCAGACTGGACACAGAGCGATTGCACATATATTTCACATAGGAGAATTAATAAATGATTTTCTGCAAATAAGATGGAAGTACAATTAATACAGCAGGCTGTATGAATCATAATTCTGTTGCAATTCCATGCATTATGTATTTCAATATGTGTGATACAAGCTTTAGAAAGAAATAAGATGGCAACCCATCAATGTCCAGAAGAAGAAAAAATAAAACAATATTGCATTTTTTGTTTCTATAACTAATGTTTACTCAAACAACACTGTTCAAATGTTACTTATGGATGTAAATACTTCTGAGTTGTAGATGTAGGGCTGGAGTGTACACCCACAATCTACACATACTTACACACATAAGAAATAACTGAACAGCATTAAATGAATAACACCAATGATAAGAAATAATATGAAATTGCAACCAACATGACATGGGGAAAATTTCAACATTATGGATAAATATGTAATTCCTTTTATGTATATTACTTGTAATATGTTAAGTCACTTTGCATCCAGTTACATATTTGTAGTTTAATGTTATTTCCTTTCCATGTTCCTCTCTATAAGCCCCAGTTATTACAATCCACCAACATACTGACTCCAGCCAATGCTATCCAAGATCAACAAAATTCAAAGCTGCCTCTGTTTTCTACATAACAGTATCAGTTATTCAAATCTGTTCTGCGCTAGTTTTCCACCTGACAGTTCTTAATTTTTCTTCAATGTGACCTCACTCACACGCAATAAAAAATATGGGTGAGCATCCCACAATTACCTAACCACTTTCTTAAACTACACTCCAGGAAGTTAATGAGTGCTATTTCCTGTAGTATAGAATCACATATTTTGTGGGAAAGACTACATAAAAACAAAAACACAACAGTGAAATGAAATAAATTTTAACACAAATTTTGTGAAGAAAAGTAATGCCAATATGTACAAGACATCAAGAATCTACCACCCATCTGAAATAATTAATGAATGAATAAAGCACTATAAAGGACAATGTGTGGCACACATACTGCCCAAAAGTGTGACCAGACAGACATAATTTAATATCCTTCCAAGGGGTAATTCAAAAGACATAAATGGAAACTTTCCTCAACTCCCAAAACTCTGTTACAAATAGGCACATGGTGATAAAATACATGGAACTGTTTTTCCTATGTGTATGTAAAACAGGTTGGCCACATTCCACAAGATTCTGAAAATGTTTGAAGCATTGCAATGAAGTATGAACCCTTTGGTCCTTTATTCTAATTCTGAATGACCAATGTAATTCTAAACATGTATTTCCTTACTGTACAACACATAATGTTATCACTGTTAATAAACGAATGTTTTCCGTATCAAGTAACATCACTGTGTAAATGAAACAGTAATTCTGCTTGAAATAAACATACATGCCAAATACAAGACCTTATTTAAGATGTTACTTCATTTATGTTTAAATGCCTATTGTATTCTACTACTTCAAACAGTACTGCAACTTCCCACAGCAAAAGTAGCATTTCACTCAAGCAGCATGGTCTTGACTAACATTAATTTCTGTCATTTCATTACGCAAAGTCTTACTAAAACCAAAAACAGTTTATCACAAACTATAAAATTAAAATTGTCAATTTAATCTGCTGCAAATTAAACAATTATGAATTGTGAAAAACTGAGGGAACAGCACCATGTGTGCCTACACAATGTCATGTGCAGGTATAAAACAGAGAATCTCAATATATTACCCTGTATACTGTTACCTAAGCACATCTGTCAGCTGGAATACTAATGAGAACAGCTTTTATAAATGTCACCTTCCTTTAGTAACTGCTTATACCAAAGGGTGTGTGGAAGCACTACTCAAAAAAAGAGGTGGTATATTCAGTTATACTGTAGAATATGAAACAGTTCTGTATCTTCATGCCCTTTTGGACTGCAAATATTTTGCAATTTTCTTATTAACAACAAACTGCATATAAACCATGATTACTGTGCTACTGACTTATACCATGAAAGGATGCAAACAACTTCATTACGCAAAGACGCACCAAAAGTTCTTGAACTTGCCACTACAAACAAGAACGGCAACTAGTATAGCATTCTGCCACTAGGCTGCAATAGTATTGCTAACTTATTTGTGGGTTTTGTGAGTGCTTCAGCCACATCCCTCTTGGCTGCTTCTCAAAGACTGTGTATGGCCGTGCATGTATAAAAGGCAATCTGCAATTTGAAATGGATGGTTTGAAGAAATGATGCATTTATGTTACATTTTGCTGCAAAGTATGGAAAACTACATAAAAAACACAGAAGCCAAAATCTTTGTTTCTTGTAATGACCCAGAAAAAAAGCAGCAGTCATCTCAGTGGAAAAGCCTGTCCTCTTCACATCTGAATAAAGCCAGGTAAGTCAGGTCAAAACATCACAGGCATGTTTGTTACATATTTTGACTGTGAGGGCGCAGTTCATCAGTATTTGTCCCTCAAGGCCAAAATGTTAACTGGAATTACTACCGAAACGTTTTGCAATCTCTGAAGGGAAAATGTCCACCATCAGTGTTGACAATAACAGTGGAACCAGGATGGTTGGCTCACTGTGACAATGCACTGGCACAAAATGCTTTGCCATTGCAACAATTCTGAGATGCTAGAAACAAGGTTGCCCCCCCCCCCCCTTATTATCTTGATTTGACCCGTTGGTTACCTGAAATTCAGGAACAAGCCTTGAATGTTCTATATCTGACCCCAAATACACAGTATAAGCAGTGTGTATAGCAGTGGCAGAAATGCTGAAGCCATTGCATAAATGTGGATAGAGACTACTTTTAAGCTGACATCAGTGACCAATAACATAGGTACACACACATTTCTTTCTAGACTCAGTTCAGGAACTTTTGGATATGCCCTCATACACCACTGTGATTAAGACAATTCTGCCAACTGTTACATTTCCCAGACCCATATACAATTCTATTCACCACAAAGTGCCTCAAGCTCCATTATGTTATTCCATAACCAACTTGTTCATTTATCATCATACAAGCAACTGCATTTTATGTGAACTTTTTTGAAACTGTAATTATGTCAGAGAAATATTTGATTGGAAGCATAATTTCACACCAGCAGAAACAGGCCTGAAATGACTCAGTTTCCAATAAAATTTCCTCACACACAAAGCAGCATTCAAAAATAGCTCATAGTTATCTATCTGTAAAATATCTGTAAAGGCATATATATGTGAATTATCATATTAGTGTCCTGTACCATGGCTGACAATTTTAACAATACCACACTCATCTATTTCTTATTTCCTTCTCTGGAAAATTTTAGATTTAGATTGAGTTGTTTAGTAGCTTCCTGGCTTGACCCTTTTTAAGTGTTGCAGTTTTATTGACTAATCACACAAACTAATTGTAATAATGTAATAAAATGAGATGTGTTATGATAAAATTATTCTCAGCCACAGTCTCTGACTACCTAATATAACAAAACATCATATATCATAATTTCCAATTCCAAAATTCAAGTTAATAATACAATGCAAAAAAGCAATATTCAACTACGAGTATTTCATCTAGTATGACTCTTGGAATGATGTAACTTATTACACCAGAGCCCAAATACTGTCGCAGGTAAGAATGAAGCTTACGTTGAGCAACAATGCATAATGTGAATGGGTCTCCTGTGAAGCCTGATGGACAGACACAATTAGGAATGTGCACCACAACATGACATTCTGCACTGGCTCCACAAGATCCCGGACAAGGATCTTGACACTTTTGGTTGATGCAGGCAAGATGACTTGGACATTCACTATTGATAATACATTCAGGACGACAGCCTGGTGGTTCACCCACATATCCTGCCACACAAGTGCAGGATGGGCTGCCATCAGCTGATACTTGGCACTGTGAATTGGGACCACAAGGAGATGGTTGGCATGGGTCCTGAGGTACAGGAGGTGGGAATGGTGTGGGTGCTGCCAAAGAAAGAAAAAGATAAAAGCAAGAATTAGAAATGTTCTGTATGCAAAGGTACTACAGATAGCATTCAAGACAGAGATATTAGGTCAGGAGTATATATAATTTGAGCCTGATATTTGTACATATTACAGGGAATGATAATTTTTTCTTTGTTAGTTCATTGTGAAATAAAAGACGATAAATTCTGTATCATAAATCAGAGACTCTTGTTAATTGTAAATTCACACAAACAATATCCCTGAAGTTGTATGATGATGAATACACTCTTCTGAGATGTGACATTATGTAGTCTGGCAGACAAAAACAGCAAATTTCAAACAATATGCTGCAACATGTCTATACACACTAAATGAATTTCCACTTCACAACTAGGAACAATTAATTGCAATGCTGCTGTGATACTAGTCTCCATATAATTGCAATTAATTAGAATGCCAGATGAAATCCTGTACACAGACAATACATGTTTCAAATTTGATACCACATTATTATTAATTAATATCTGATTAAAATTATCCTTCAAAAAGCACTTTCTCTTTCATTTATTTATTCATTCACAGGCTCTCTAATGCAGATTAAAAACTTGGACTGCAACTGGGGAAACACTACAGAAGCACTGAGTTACTGGCATTGTGAGGATTTATTGTTTTTGACATACTTGTATATTAACAGAATATCTCTAAAGCCTCTATTCTTCAACATTTATAATCTAATTTTAAATTAAAAAGTATCAGTATAAAGCAAATGACAGAAAGATGCTTACATATTGGAGAACATCTAGTGAAGGGGTCACCAGTGAAACCAGGTGGACAGCTACAGATTGGATTGTGGTTTATTACATGACAGCGTGCTTGAAGTCCGCATGTACCAGGACATGGATCTGTACACTTCTGATTGATACATGCTTGATTCTGAGGACACTCAGAACTCACAACACATTCTGGCCTACATGTTGGTGGACTTCCAATGTACCCTGTCAGGCATGAGCATACAGCTTGTCCATTTATTTCACGGCACTGACTGTTTGGTCCACAGGGTGATGGACTGCATGGGTGAGTAACAGCCGGAACTGCAGGAAGAGGATGAAAATAGAACAAAGTTAAGAGAAGAGAAGTAGTAACAGAGAATGATAAATTTAAACACACACACACACACACACACAAAAATCCTATATAATACAGTATGTAATAGTTCAATTAAAAATGGTTTAGTTTCGGTTCCAATTGAAGTAATGAATAGCAGCAAAACAAGTCAAAGCATTTTATTCATAACATTTGTTACAATTACTATTGCACACTGATTTCTTACGTGGTACAGTTCTGCACAAAATGAATGGGTCCCCAGTGAAACCTTCAGGACAGCTACATATAGGAATGTGGTTCAACACATCACAACGTGCTCCTTGACCACAAGTACTAGGACAAGGATCAGCACACTTATTCTTGATACAAGCTCTGTTTCTGGGACAGTCAGTATTGATAATGCATTCTGGTCGACACCCAGCATAGGGATCTCCCTGGTATTCTGGCAGACATGTGCATACACCATCATGACACTGAGCGTTGGAACCACAAGGAGATGGATTACATGGGTCAACAGCTGGTGGCAAGGCTGTGGACAAAATATGGCTTTCAGTTCTAAGTAAACATGAAGAATATAATTTAACTACAAAACTGAAGTGTATAGTCAATATGAGTTAATTATACTAGGTTTCACAAGCTGATTTACAAACAAGTGTAAGTGTATGTTCTCATTGTAACTGAAAATAAACTTCAACACAAGCATATACTCTTAGTGGTCTTACGTGGTGGTGGATTGGGAAAGCAGTTTGTAAATGGGTCTCCTGTGTAGCCTGGAGAACAAACGCATACTGGTGTGTGGTTTATAACACTGCATACTGCTCCTGATCCACATGATCCTGGACAGGGGTCTCTACATCTCTCTTGAATACAAGCTCTGTTGCTTGCACATTCCTGATTTATAACACATTCAGGCTTACAGTTTGGTGGACTACCCATGTAATTAGAAAGACAAGAGCATGATGGAGAGCCTCCAATATCCCGGCACTGGGAGTATGGCCCACATGGAGATGGGACACATGGATTTATATAAGCTGGAGGTGCTGGAGTTGGAGCAGGTGCTGAAATAAAATGGATGAACACATGTTATATACAATAAATTGCAGTGACACATAATTAACTACAAAATACACGAGAGTGATATCAAATGGTGTAACTTACGTGGAATCGGAATGCATCTTGTGAATGGATCTCCAGTAAACCCAACCTGACAACTGCAGATTGGACTGTGGTTGATCACTTCACAACGAGCATTTAGTCCACATGTTCCTGGACATGGATCCACACATTTCTGGTTCACACATGCTCTGTTCTGTGCACATTCTGAGCTCACAACACACTCTGGACGACAACCTGGTGGACTGCCTATATAAGTAGGTAAGCAGGAGCATACTGCTTGTCCATTCACATTTCGACACTGACTGTTTGGTCCACATGGAGATGGTACACAGGGATCTCCTGGTTCTTGTTTTACAGCTGAAGAAATAAGAAATGAAAGTAAGTA
>Ga0131853_10012792_pt1 | contig 15377 bp, 6 predicted proteins | sample TergutLab28metaG_FD_92764 | JGI IMG/M metagenome (GOLD analysis project Ga0131853, IMG submission 92764) | Labiotermes labralis P1 segment gut microbial communities from Petit-Saut dam, French Guiana - Lab288 P1 (version 2) (version 2) | ecosystem: Host-associated > Arthropoda: Insects >...
CCACCACCACCACCACCACCATCACCACCACCATTTGTGTTAATGAAAGGCGCATTTCATTGATTGGTTAATATCTTCCTTCAAACAATGAAACCTATCCATTCCAGTTTTAGTGGAATGTGATGTACAGTAATTACAAATCAAATAATATTATTATATAGGAGATGAGAAATAGCTGTATCTTATATTTGCTTAGGATAATAAGAAAGAAAAAGAAATTGTTTGCTGTTGTTAATTTCGCTCCCCATCTCTTTTTGTGTTCAGCAGAAATCCTGCCTGCCCACAGTACACTAAGACTAAAGAAGTGTAAGCTGGGGAATATGACATTAAACACACAAACTGTTGGTGGTAGAACCATCTCCCTTTGCCTACATCTACTTGTTGTACTTAGACACTTGTAGAATAGTTAAATACTATATCACACATTGTCATGAAATTTAAAAAAAAATTACCGTCATCTCGATCTCGCATATAAATATATACACATAATATATTGAATTAAAATTTTGTAACAATAAAGCCAGAAGGCCCAAGAGTGATGTGATCCACTTCACAAGAAGTCTGCTGTGTTTAAAATGGTCTTCATCAACAAATTTCATTTACTGCTATTATGTGCTGCTGTTGGTGTTCAAAATAATAATAATAAAATTAGTGTTTAATGGCAGGATTATGAGAAATAATTCGGTAGTGTATGGTAGGTGAATTGCTGGTTGGTACACATTTTCGATTTGGTGCAGTTAACATGCATTTCTTTTGTTGATGATGATCATCTTATCAGCCTTCCTTTCCCCATTGAGATTGTGCTGTTTGAGAGACTTTTGTGATGACTGAGATGTCTTATGGATGGATGCTATATTTAAATAAGCCTGAAATGATAGGATTACTTGGTGAATGTTTTTTGCTTTGATATGTTTGGAACATGGTTATATGTTTGAATGAAAATTCTGGACTCTATAGCAAGAAGTGCTTTTATAAGCATTCCTTCACCGTTTTATTTATGTGTTGCTATTTGTGATGATCCTAGCAGAGAATATATTAATATATTCTCATCTGTTTGATGTGTTTATCACACTTGGAACCAGCTGCTTTCTTCACATGTGAAAAAAATGTAATGCTCTGTTAATCTTGGTTTTATACTTCACATTTATTTAATGCAGCATTTATTGGCTGCAAGACGTGTGGCATCATCATAGTGTTTTGTAAGACTCTGTGGTTATTTATACTCATATTAATTGGTTAACTAATTAAACATCCAACCAGCCAACCAGCCAGCCTGCCAGCCAACTGACCAATGAACCCAACGCAACCCAACCAAACCAATCTCCTTCATGGAGCAGTGTAATTTATGAAAAGTGGGTGGTTTCCCAGCTGGACAAGAAATTACCTACCTCACATGGAAACCTGAAGTTAATTGCGATATTCACTAAGTCTGAGATTGCTGCTTCCTGAGCTAGTTGAAACTGGTTCACGCACATCCTGTTGCTTTAAAATCAACTTTTATTGTATCCTCCCCCAAAATTTGGACAAGATATGTAAATGGCATGAAGCCCAGTGGTAAGTACATGCACGATCTGCTGTGACGTGTAGATCTCTCTCTCCCTCTCTGTACGTGCGTGTGCGCGTGTGGGTTGGTGGGTGCGTGTGTGCGCGCGCGTGCGTGTTGCTCAGAACAAACGGCAGCTGTTTCTGCAGGAGTACATCCTGATTGATCATTAAAATTCCTGTAGGTTTGGTTCTGTGTGTAGTAGGAACTGAATTTGTGTATTAATTTAGAGGTCTTGCCATGGGTTAATCAGTAACCAGCTTCTTATTGTGGAGGCCTGGGTTCAGACCTAGGCCAGTTGAGTTATTTGTGGTGTACAAAGTGGCTGTAGAACCAATGTCGGTAACTTTTCACTAACGCTCACGTTTTTGTTCATCTTCAGTGGGCTTTTATCATAAGGACAAGCGGGTGAATTCAGGTAACCTTTCAATATATCCGTTGCCCTCTGGAAATCGCGGGCACTTGGGGGAGAGGGAAAGGGGGGGAGTGGGTTAAGTGTGTTTCTGTAGTGATTGCTGAAATCGCCAGCAACATTATTAGTCTCGGTAACAATCGTGACCGCCAATCCCAGTGGCCGCGCGTTCTAAGACAGGTCTGCGGCCACTCGCTTGCTGGGGTTGCGGGTTCGAATCCCGCTGGGGATACATGTCTTGTCTGTTGCTTGTGTTTTCAGGAAGATCACTGGGTTGAGCTAATCACTCGTCCAGAGGAGTCCTGCCGAGTGTGGTGTGTCTGAGTGTGATCATGAAGTCACGAAAATGAGGCACTGGCCGAATAGTGGCTGTTGCGCCATGGCTGGGGGGGGGGAGTGAAGCGAGAATCTTGGCCATGGACTTACGTTTGAATAAGACAATTATCTTTTATGTTAAGAACCCACGTTTTCAGAACTATTTAGCTTATGTCTTAAGCCTTTCATAACCACGACTGCCAGTCAGGTTTAACAGTAACGTTATGCTGTTGATGTGCAGGCCTTCAATTGTACATCTGTGTTGGTTTCCTATGACAATAATAATTGTGAATTTTAAGTAATAGTGGTGGAAAACCAACACTTAAACTTCTGACGTATGGAAATAGAAGGAAGGTACAAACCGTCCAGTCACCACTGAGCTATTTTGTGAGATATTAGGCTTTCGCCGGGGTATAGTTGAGGTATTCGATCTTGTGGCGCAGCGTACGTTAGTTTGTTACTAACATTTCGGGACAGCGTAGCGGTCCCATCTTCAAGGGTCAAGATGTCTTGCTCTTTAGCTGCGTTCACTTGTTTAGTAGCAAGACAGCTGCTTGTACACACGCAAGTCTATTCGTTGGAGGATAACTTTCCATTAAGCAAAGCATAAACACCACTTACATATTCTTATGTTTATTGGACCGTGCATCATCTTGATAGCTGAATAAAGAGAGACCAACTTGATGTCACTTGCTTTTTTAATTTCATTATTTAATGCTCAACATGTTCCATCCTCAGGAGCAAGCTCTTGAGGATGGATGCATTAACCGAAACATGTTGAGCATTAAATTATGAAATAAAAAAGCAAGTGACATCAAGTTGGTCTCTCTTTATTCAACTACCACTTACATAATTCCCATATAAACTAAAAACTTACTGAAGTGTAGGCTAGAAGTATGCCAAATGAAATGTCCGTAGAACGGTTATAAGAGAGGCTGTTCTGTGCTGTTGATTGTTAAGTGACGTCAATTGGTTCGTTGTGCATCGTATCTATTCGCCTACAAGATCTAAAGACTCGTCAGCTTCTGTTTACTCCGAACACACTGCCGAAATGTGGGCAAAACCAACTTAAGCTGGGGAAGAGCACTGAAGAGCGATGAAAGAAGCACACCGCGGCGAAAGCCTAAAACCTCGCTACTGAGTGCTCGGGTTTACCGGAAAGCACTTTGTAGCTTTACGCTAGAATTGACCTTCGCATCTCACGATTCGCCACTGCTGTTGTCGCATACGTTAGGAACGAACGCATAGACTGTGGGTATAGCGTAATAACAACTCATTATTTGAAAAATGTAGCCATGTGCAGGTTGCAGTACATTTTTAACAAGGTATAATACAGTTTTTGAACTGTGGACAACTGCGAATCACCTCAGGAAGACTTTTTGGGTGTACAGGTGGTGCAGCTACTTTGCTATTGAAGTGAGAACTGTGTATTAATGGCGCCTGACAATCATATTTTTATTATAATTATGTTATACGAAAATAAGCAGGTGCATGAATGAATGGGTAAAAGAATAAACAGACTAAGAAAATAAGAGCAACATGTTGCACATGAGGGGAGAGGATTCTGCTACGTGGATGGTAATCGGATCCGGACGTTTGGAAGGAAGATGATACTACATTGCCTCGAAGTCGAGTTTCGATTACTCATTCACCCAGGGTTATGTGTGAAAAGAACTGAATTTCCAATTATTCCACTGCGAGAACCTCGTTTTGAAATGACGGAGTTTAAGTAATCTGTCGTGATGTAAAAATCCATCTCCTTCGTGAAGGAAGAAACTGGCGCACACACTAACATTAATCGACATGGCACGTGATATCTGCAGACTTGTTCACGAAAAAGGACAATTTCATTACAGCAGTAGGAAACACTGAAGCACAGCGCAGTTTCGGGAAGTTGTAAAGTCAATTCATCTGTCGGTACACAGCCGAACTTAACCTAACCTACCCCAATGTACTGTCGCAGAAGAGAAGGTAGCCATTTTCATGGTCACGCAAATCGGCCCTGTATGGACCAATAATTGGTACTAGGAGGACGTGATGAATGTATATCACACTGTTGAAAGCGAAATGCGATTTGCAACATGAAATGGACTGTTAAATTGGAGTGGCAACGTAGAGCTTAGGATGAAGTATGTGACGTCGCCCAAGCCATTTGAAGGCGGCGGGAACGGTGGATGCGGTTAGGATGACCAGCGAACGATAATCTGTGGTAATGATCAGCGGTGGCGGCTCACCGCGGACGGGTCGAGTACCAACAGTGCGTTGACGATCCCGCAGTGTAATCAACGCATACAGCAGGAAACAAATGAGGCGAATGGAATGACGGAAGAGCGGGAATAGTATAATATGAACCGTAAGGTTTCACTGTCGTGTCTGTGCACCTTGTTTGACGATGAACGACGATCAGGAGAACTCAAACACCTTTTGTGCAAGAGAATTGTTTCTTGGTTCAGCGTTGTGTGATGGATTGGAAGACTTCAATATTAGGTGAGGAGTTTTCAATTGTCCCGTAAAGTATGTGTGGTGGGATTAGTATGTTTAACCACAAAGCGCCCTTTTGAAGGTTATATGTTGCCGTAATGTGGATTTTACACACTGCTCCAGTCAATAGTCTCATGCAGTTTTATAGAAATTTATGTACTGTGCTTTGTTGTTCACTCGCAAGTTGAGTCCAAATGAAATGGCACGTTCGGTTTATTTTTGGGTAGCTTTAGCAACTACAAATTCCATAATATTGTCATTCAGTTAGACTAATTGTACACGAAGCTAAAATTATGTGTTTTCTGAGTACTTGATATTTTGGTTTGAGTGCTGATGTAAAGTCACAAGTAGAGAGAATTTGGGTTTTTGGTAAATTTATATTCTGTCATTATTGGAAGGAGTTTTTTTTTACAAGTTGGAACAGTTTTGTTTTCAATATAAAGTCAGATTTTTTTTTTTTTGGCCATGCGCAAATCAAAGTTGCCAGTATTTCTTTCAGTCTTCTTTCGTGGGATGTGCAGGGGGGTGTCCTTCATTTCTCTCTTTACTGATCCTCTTCATGTTTTTTTTTCTGTTATCATTGATAAACCACGGTGCTTTGCTGTTCTTTCCTCCACATGATAAATAGGTAAAATTAGACTTTTCTTTGCCACTTCTTACAAAGGCAGTGCACAATGTTTGTTACTTCCTGCCCTCTCTGTGCATGCTTTTACCCTTCTTTCTCTGATTACCTTTGTTAGATATTCAGTTTATAAAAAACCTAAAGTCAAATTTATTCACAACTCTAACCATGTATAACACAAAAGAAAATAACAGAATTAACTGACACGCACAAGACACGACGACACTTGAGCCCAAAATATTGTTAACTTGAATATATTGGTTACTGGTCATATGCATCTGATGTATTGAATTCTATCTGTGCCCAGACTGCAGTAGTTACATCACCTACTAAAAGGGAGTTCCAGACAGAACGCATAGAGCTTACTTTTATGTTGCATAGGCTTTTGGCAAGGCTTATCCAGGCTTTTATTGGTGTTATTTGGTTACATTTTTTGTTTATTATTTTCTTCCAATATAAATTTTTAAATGATGTGTTATTGAAGTGTCTCCCTGCTTCTCATGGTACAGAAGTAATATGATAAACTAACCAAAAATTTAATAGAAATGTGATGAAGGGTATGCATGTTGGAGCAGAGAATATTAGTCATGTTACGAAGCTGGGTATCAGCTGTCATTGAGACAGTCAGTGCTACATGTGGGAATGGTATTTTATTTGCAGGACTTAACCTTGTGTAGTGAACAGATTTTATGGTATGGGACTTTAATTTTTCACACTTGTGAAGGTTTGGATTATGGTCTTATTTATTTATTTTTTCTTGGTTTGTTTAATGACACTTTTCTTAGCAGAGGTAGTGTAGAATTAAGTGGTAAGGTGATTAGTGAATAGTGAACTGGAAAGTGCATGGAAGAATGCGGTAATGGACTTATTTCAAGTAATATCCTGGCAGCTGCATAGAGGGACTAAGAAAAACCACAAAAAGCTGCAGTCAGGATAGAAAGCCTGCAGGCTAAAATTTGAACCTAAAATCTGTGGAATACAAAGGAAGAATCATAGAACTTGACTGTAACATTTAGTAGATTTGCTTCCTGGGTTGTGCCACTGTGAGATATAGCAGGGGGTTACTATTTATTTGAAGTAACCTGCAGTATCCATGGTAGAATTTCTGCCCTGAAATGTTAATCATTGTTTGTCAGGTTGTATGATGTCACAACCTGAAAGGCCACAATCCAAAACTGTGAAAATGCCATATTTTGTTGTATAAAACAATAATTTCTGACCTAATCTGGGACTGTGTAATAAGGGATAAAACATTCTTCAGTTTTCCTGAAAGATATGTTGTTTCAGCCATTTGAGAACAATCCTTCAGGAAAGAGATGCCAATCCCAATGTGATTCTCCCAAAAAAAGGAGTGTCGCCCATGCATCTGGCAATTGGAAATGAATCTGAAGATTTTGCAGAGAACGTTACAAGGTTGTTCCTACGGTATGGAGGAAATCCTAATGTAAGGTAGGGTTTTTCTTGGGTTTATTTATTTATTTATTTATTTATGGTTTACTTTACAATCTTAGTTTAGATTTTATAAATTGAATGTTAGGACTTTTATGAAGAATGATTTAGTTCAATGGAAGGAATGAGATTTTGGATTTATTAGAGGTACTGTTCCTATGTTTGCTTGGAGGGCCTGGATAAGTGGTTTTGGGGCTGAGATAGAACCCTGGACTTCTGTTCAACTGTGATGTTTGTTGTGCCTGTATATTAATTTACTTCATGCAGCACAGTCCTGGTTGAGTAATGCAGGTTGTCAAGTTCCTGCCCTTATGAAACCAAAGGTTTCTTGCTGTGTGTACAACTCATCATTATCATTATTCGGATGAATCCAGTCCTCAGCCTTTACACTGTATCTTTAACACTTTGGTGTCCAATACCGGCTTTTGCTGAATGGCACGTTCCATTGTGTAGGGCCCAGTGTGACTGCAGTTAGTGAATTGTGACACAAAAGGTGAGCAACATTCTCAAGTACACAGTTGCATGGTGTTGATAACATATTATTCCTGGTCAGAACACATTACTTGGTGAATCTGTAGTTCGTTTCAAAGGAGAAATTTTATTCATCACTTACAAACCCACAAAAGAAAACCAAATAAATGGGGAATCTGTGTAAATGTTATGCCTCCATTCATGTCAGAGCCTGTCGAGAGGAGAGTAATAAGGAACAAAGATGAAGTTGTGGTAGAGAATTCAAGCATAATTGTAAATTACATGACGAATATGGGCAGAGTAGGTACTGCACATCAGTATTCAGGGAGATTGCATTCTTTGGAGGAAAGTGAAATGGTGGTGAAAATTATACTTCTGGGATACACAGTGCGTCTACTAAGTTTTATGACTGGCATTATAAAAAGTATTTGCATGAAAGAAATGACACTTTTATTGTTTAGTTTTTGACATAGATCCCTTGTAACTGTACACACAGATTTGCATGGTCATACAGCTTCTGGATGCCTTTGTAGAAGCCGCCCTTTGCCATGGTGTTTAATGTACTTGTCATGGCTGTCTGGATGTCCGAAATCGAGTCAAAGAGGCGCCCTTTCAAGTGGGATTTCACTTTTGGGAACAAAAAGTAATCAGCAGGTGCTAAATCTGGCGAATAACGGAGGGTGGTCGAGAACAGTGATTTTTTGTTGGGCCAAAACTGCTTGACGATTGTCACGTTGTGGGACGGGGCATTGTCTTGCAAAAGGAACCAGTAACCAGATTCACACATACCCGGTCTAACACGTCAGATTCTGTTTAGGAGCCTTTCCATTACACCTTCGTAGTACACTGCATTGATAGTTTCACCCTCCGGAACAAATTCTTTGTGGATTACGCCTTGCTAATCGAAAAAATTCACCAACATGGTCTTCACACAAGACTTCTAAAATCATCGTCTTCAATGTTTTCTCGTCCATCACGAAATCGTCCATACCTTCGGAAAACATTTGAACGAGATAGTGCTTGGTCCCTGTAAGCTGCATTTACCATTTGGAGAGTTTCCGTCGCACTTTTTCCAGCTTTAAAACAGAACTTTATCGCCAATCGTTACTCCGTACTCAAATCCATGACGAGGCTTTCACACACAGCTTCATTTCATGCCACAAATCACAAATACTGCTCAACTCACTCAGACAACACTAAGCACACAATGTGTCGAGACTTGCTCCTACGTGTTTCTGTGGGTGACTGTCTGATGGTGTGCATAGTATTCACTCTGCACAATCAGTCCTAAAACTTAGTAGACGCACTGTGTATGAAGGTTGCAATAATAAATGGATACATGCTCTGAGTGTGGGCCAGGATAGTGTAGTTGGTATAGCGACTTGCTACAGGCTAGACAGTCTGGGGATCAAATCCTGCTGGGGGTGAAATTTTCTGCACCCATCCAGACCAGCCCTGGGGCCTACCGAGCCTCCTATACAGTGGGTATCAGGTCTTTCCCCGGGGTAAAGTGGCCAGGGCATGGCGTTGACCTCCCACTTCCATCTAGTACCAAGGTTGAAGGAAGAATAGAACAGTACATCTACTCCCCCTATGGGCCTTTGTGGCTTGTTCTAGGGTGAACTTTACCTTTACCTTTACATCCTCTGAGTGGAATGTTGCAAGAAAAACAATTCCAAACTAATGAGCCACATCAACCTTATGCGATAGTTGGTCATGGGTCTTCCTGGAGTTCTCCATCAGGCTGGTGTGTATCCACAGGAGGATGATCTGACAAGGAGCAGAGACTGAATGGGGATCTGCATGTAATTATTCAACATCCAGAGATTGAACACAATGACTGCATAATATGCAGTAGTAGTAGTAGTAGTAGTAGTAGTAGTAAGAAATGTGGCAGGTGGAAGAAGGGAAACAACTTATGTTTGTGAAATGTTTGACTGCAAACCAGAACTTTATTTGGGAACACAGTGCAATCGTAAGCTGTAAGACACATTTAAGATGCTTCAGATTTAATACTAATGTACATTTTTGTTCAGACTTTGAATTTCACTCTTTAAATTAGGCAATTTGTAACTGTACCAATAGTAGAGATTTTCTGGAAAATTATTTTGGACCAGTCTTTTGGAATTCATAAAGAAATTCAGACTACAGATGGTTAAGATCCATTTTAATATAATCTTCCTATTTGTGCCTAGGTGTCTCATGTATTTTGCTCTTTACATTTTCTGACAAATATTATGTATGTGTTTCTCATCTGTTCTTTGCTTGGTGCCTGTCCCAACCATTTCATTCTCCTTGATTTGATCATACAAGTAATTTTTGTTAAAACTTAGAGATTAGGAAGTGCATTATGCAATTTTCTTCTGCCTCCTATTACATATTGCCTCTTAGGTCCAAGTATTCTCAGAACCTGTTTTTCAAACACACTCAATGCAAGCATTTATCATAGGGTGATACATGAAGGCTCACAGTATGCAAAATTACAGGCAGAGGTATAATTGAGATCTTTGGCTTTCACACCCATGCGGTCAAAACCTCTGTTCTACTGTCATGTGGTGCTGTGTCATCTGAAGGTTAGTGCACTAGTCACCTAGTGCACAGCACCACAGTTAGAAGAATGGAGACCAAAAGATATTGTTGTTCATGTTGTATTTGTCCCATATTTGGATATAAGATGGGAAGACAAAAGAATCTAAACTGAATGGCAGCATGTATTCTTGTTTCTTTAAAATTGTATCTGGCGAAGCAGCATATTGTTGTAGGAACTGGACTAATTGCAGATCCAGGACTGCTTCCCTTGAAAGCTTTCATTAAAAGATTGTGGATTTTACTAGGGAAGTTATGAATGTAAAGTGTGTTCTTTGAGTTTCGTTTGTACAGACATTATTTGGAATAATATTAATTGGGCTCAAGTTGTACTACATTTGGTACACAGATGTGAACTTTCACACGTACGTGGTGTTGGTAAACAAACTATAAGAAGTCAACATGTTGGGCTGTTATTGCCATGTGTTGAGACTGACATTAGTTTTTGATAATATGATACAGCAGCAAGCCATTTTTCTTTTGGAAATACTTCAGTCTCCATTTTGAATGGGAACAAACACCTAAAAACAAGAGGTCCTTTCTGGGCAAATCTGGAATAAGATTTTTTACTGCTTGCTCCCCCATGTCTAGCACGGTTTCAGTTTGTAAAGATTCAATGAATGTAATTATGTTTGTTAGTCTTTCATCAAAGTGTGGGTCATGAAGCTATAGACATAAAAAATGAACCAACTGTTACTACTTGTACATTCCCCACCAGGTATCACCTATGTTACAGAGTCCCACAGGTCTGTCGTGCTCATGCTTGAGAGAAAGCCATGATGTGGTCAAAATACAGTGGAAGTGGAGTACATATGTTATCAACTGCATTCTTTGTTATCTTTCAAACTAACTGTATTAAACATACCAGACTCCACATTTATCAATATTTTACTCATATTTTGCTAAATATTGATCAGTTTAATATGCGTTAAATTCAGGGATCTGTTTGGTAATGTCAGTGATGAGTCATGTGGACAGATGAATGTGCTCTCGTGTGTACACAATCAGTTCACGCACTGTGTGCAAAGAGTGTATAATGTGCAATCATAAGTTGTTTTTGATGTGATCACAGAGTATTTAATCAAACTTGGGAAACTTATGTAAGGTTGAGATTGTACTTCTGTTTTGTTTGCAATGATTTTGAGCTTATTCTTTTAGGTCCATTGACAGACAGACTCCTGTTCATATAGCATCAGCTTGGGGGCGCACAAATATTTTTCATCTGTTGCTTTTGAACGGAGGTGATCCATGGATCCATGACTGTGATGGCAACAATGCTTTTCATTATGCATATAAGGAGCAACACTGGAATATTGTAGATATACTGCAGAAATTTTGGCTCAAAGAATCGCACAAAGAGGATGATTCAAGTGATGAAAAGTATATATTGACATTTGGTAAGTAATATTGAAGCCAGCATTTTTTTCTTACCATAAAGGAAGTCCCTTGTAACAGCCTACTTCAAATTACAGATTCACATCATGTTGTAGTAATTCTTGGGCTCTGACCCTGGTCCTTGGTCACTTCACTGTTTTGACATCTGAATCAGCAGCTATGTCAGGGCAGTTGTTTCAGTGGTATTTGAATAATAATGTAGTTGGTGTTGACCAGGAGTTTCTGATTTGAATGGAATATATTTTTTTTACACCATGTAGCCTTCAGCTTTTTGCCCCATTGCTGTCTTCATTTCATCAATTTTTTTCAGAGCATAAATTCTGCATATACTTACCAGTAGTAATTTTTCATACTATCCAGATGAAGTTGTAATTTGTAACATTTTTAATATATTGAATGCTCATTATTCATTTTGTTTCTTGTTTCAGAAAAAGTATTTGTATATGGCAAGAATGTTGGTTATGAATACATTGCAGACTCAAAGTCAGCATTGTGCATGCAGCACGAGTTGTCAGTTTCAACAGAATCCTCCAGATCGTGTAATCCTATCCCACAGCTTACAGAGTTCAGCAGTAACCACCATGAATCTTCTGGATTGTATGGAAATCAAAATTATATTGTTCAGGAGAAAATTGATGGTGGGTGTAGTGTTACTACACAGACATGTCAGAAATGCTATTTGGCCAATGCCATTCCAGATATTGCTGTAAATGGCCATGCAGAAAGTAAACCTTGTAGAGTAGATATAACGCATAAATCTGTCCCTGAGGAAGAATGTGACAGGGACAGAATTACAGCAGCAAAACAGGTGCCCACTCCTGAATGTAAAGAAGAAAATTTAAGAACTAGACAGTGGGGTAGTTCTTGTAGTTCTTCTACAGCTGTAGGCAAGGACATGAAGGCAAAGTTACTTGAAGAAAAAAAGGTTAATAATCCATGCGATTCTGGACAGGTTTTGTGCAATGACAGTGCTTCATTGAAGGGTGTGTTGCGACTTCCTTCTCCAGAAAAAAGTGTCAAGAAGTCATTGAATATTATTAATAAAACAAAACATTTGCTTTTGAAGTTTGAGGAAGGGCTTACAAAAGAGAATGTAGATGGCTTTCAAGCTGTGAAAGACACTGATGCTGGAGATGTCTCTCAGAAGAAGATGGGTACCAAGATTCAAGGGAAATCCACCATTAGTGAAAGTGAAGTGGAAACGCTTGGTAACAGTCATATATGTAGTTCTGATGGCAATGCCTGTCATGGTAGTATAGGTAAGAAAAATGGACTGTCTGAATCTGAATGGAACGGTAATATAAAGGATAACAGAATCACACAATACTGTGGTGCAAAATCAAAGTGTGGCCATGAAACATTCAGTACATGTGATACATTTTTGCCAGAATTGATTTTGGAAAATGAGTGGATTGCTAGTCAGTCTTGTTTTGTTCTTTCTGAGAGCACTGGCTATGTAACTTGTGATGACACTTACCCTGTGGTAAAAAGAACTGAAGTGGATGAAAACACAAATTGTATGCAGAGTAACGTATATAATCCCAGTGGTAAAACAAGTCCCAATTCAACAGCAACAGTGCCATCATCCCTAAATGTTGATTCCTTCATGAGCTTGTCTGAGCAGTACAAGTATTCAGATGAAGATGAAGGTGTGGTTCTGTTGGAGAGAAGGTTCCTGGTGCCAGCAGTCAGGTGAGACGTCATTCAGGACAGTTCTGTCCCACAGTCTGTCAGATTCTTATGTTATTTGACCCATCAGGTTTTGGTCATCTCTGGCTTTAGTTTCACTTGTCATGCACAGATGGCAGGGAGGCAGCTTTTCTGTGTCATTGATTCAGCTTGTGATAGCTATTTGCTATTTCTGTAGTGTTTCCTTGTGCTGTATTTGGGCCAGTGTAAATGAAAGTAAGGTCTTGATCAGGTTTGGGTAATGCAGTTGAAGATAAAACTTTGTAGGTCATCTGGGTAAAATTTTGGCCCATTCAGACTTCCAAAGGTTACGCATATGAAAATTGTGCACTGTGCATATGCAAGTGACTTGCATTTAGCCGAGCTCTGGGGCTTGTAGTCTGAGTTGGGGTGAAGAATGCGCTGTTCCTCACCTTGTCAATTTGCAGTGCGTGCATGTTAATGCACCAGCTGAATATTGCAAGGTGCATTCTCTGGTTATTGCTGGTGTAGGTTGTGTTATAATTTTTCAAGGCTGACTCTTCTGTGACATGCAGACAGTCATGGTTTAACCAGGTATTTTTATAATCATCTTATCTGGTGAATATAATCCAAAATTTAAACTTTTAATTGAAAATTTGGCGTAATATCATGCAGTTGGCTATCTTGTACTTCGCTATATACAGTATGTAGTTCTGTATGGAGATGATGTGGATAAGTGTATACAAAATCATTTAGACATTCACAGTTCCACTGTCTGTTTCTTTCACCTTTCATATACATCATTTTGGGTAGAGAGTCACTGTAAACCACAGTACTTACTCAGAACATATAAGTAGATGCACATGTGCAAACATATTTAACCTTTACACAACGGGATTTAAATGGCTACAGTCAACCTTTGCGTATGACATTATTTTCGCTAGGCATTTTAAATTTTAGTACATGATTTACAAAAAAACTTTATTATTCCAGGAACCAAAAAACATTTAATAATGGATTAAACGGCATTTTTTGGGAAATAAGACAGCCATATCTGTGTGTGTTCAAGAAATCAGTAATAATTTTAATTAATGAATAGACAAAAAAAATTGGATGGAATATGCAAAAATTTCAGTTTCCTTTACTTACATATTGGCTTGATTCCACAGTTTTTCTTAAGGAGGTTGCACGTGATGTTGTTAGAACTGTGCCTTTGTGTGGTAATCTTCAAAACAAGTATTCTTAAGGCACAGTCCCACTTCACACTTACGGCACTTCCAGAACACTTTTTTTGTCACACCTGTAGCCTTACAGACACAGCACCTCAGTTGCGTCTCAGACGGGGTAGGCCAATGTTTGCTGCCGCAGACTTCAAGCCTAGTGACACGCTTTTCAACTTTAGGTGGTCTCCCTAATGGCCTTGGTACTCTCCGTTCTGGTCCAGCATGTGCCAGCATATTCCTCACGAGGGTAAATTGAAAATTTCTATGTGAAATCTTCTTACCCCCACAAGAGGAATGAAGGATGTAGCTATTGAGAATGGTCAGGTCTAACAGATAAAAGAACAGTTTTTTTGTCCACTTGAATGTGCACCAGCTGGTGGAGTAACTGTTGGCCATTCTGTCACCCTTATCCACATAGCCCATATGATGGTTATAATCTATCACAATTTGTGGCTTTATGGCTTGTCCTCTCTCATTGCAGAAATTACCTTCTGCTGGGGCATTATGAATATTAGTCAACATGCATACATCTCTCTTGTCCCGCCACAGTATTGCCGTCAAGTCAGCCCTGGTTCTAACGCGAATGTCTCCCCTTTTCAGTTTTGTTGTCTTTGGTTTTAGGTCTTGTGGCATGCCTTTCCTGTTCAGCCTGACAGTTCCACAACAGTAAATCTGTTTCTTCACCAAATCATTAAATAATTCAGGGGAAGAAAAGAAATTGTCCATGTGTAATTTGTGGCCACGTCCTTCTATCTTCCTCGTCAGTTCTGTCACTGTTGCATGGGTTGCTGTCACGTGCTGTGTGCTGTCTGTTCTTCCCCAGGTATACTTTCATGTCATACTTGTATCCAGTCGAGTCACAAAGTTTGAACATTTTGATGCCGAAATGCTTGCGTTTTTCTGGTATGTACTGTTTGAAACTCACCCTCCCTTTGTAAGGAACAGTAACTTCATCAGTAGCCAGATTTTCGGAAGGGTTGTAAAATTTGGAAAATGTGTCATTTAGAATTTCAAACAGGTCTCGTATCTTCCATAGTCTGTCAAAATTTTCGTCTGTCCTATCAGGTTCAAACTGTTGTCAGTAAAATGTAAGTAACGAAGGATGTGAAGGTATCTGTCCTGGTTCATCATGGTGCCGTAGAAAGGTGTGTATAGCTGATCCAATGTTGACCAGTAGTCTGTCAGTTTGTCTCTTACACCATGTCCCATCTGTATTGTCAGTGCCAGAAA
>Ga0131853_10012793_pt1 | contig 15376 bp, 10 predicted proteins | sample TergutLab28metaG_FD_92764 | JGI IMG/M metagenome (GOLD analysis project Ga0131853, IMG submission 92764) | Labiotermes labralis P1 segment gut microbial communities from Petit-Saut dam, French Guiana - Lab288 P1 (version 2) (version 2) | ecosystem: Host-associated > Arthropoda: Insects >...
GACGCGATCGATCCGGACGGCGCTCCGGCGGAGGATTCCGGCGAGCGCGACCGTGGCGACAGAGATCGCGGCGACCGGGATCGCGGCCGAGGCGGTTACGGCTCGCGCGACAGGGATCGGGATCGCGGGCGGCGGTAGAGGAGGAGGGCGGGGGGCAAGCCCCCCTCGCTCCGAAGCCTGCGGCTTCTGCGCTACCCCCCGAGCGGGGGCGCTGCCCCCGCAACGCCCCCGCCTTTGTTCCCGTGAAACAGGAGAAAGCAATGGAAGCTCGCGCTGTTTTGTTACAGGAAATAGAGACCCTTCCGGCGGCTTGCCTGGATGACGTAATAGATTTTGTCTCTTGGATAAAACAACGAAGGCTATCGCAAATACCTGAAACCATGCTGCTCAGCGAAAGCGCCTTGTCAAAAGATTGGAATGCCCCCGAAGAGGACGAGGCGTGGGCAGCTTTGTAAAAGGCGACGTGGTTGTTATCCCCTTTCCGTTTACCGAGCCTGGTTGCCATCGCGTTAAAAGGAGGATTTATGGGAATAAATCTTGATAAACCACATAAATGGAAGCAGGATATTAAAGAATCAGTCGACATGTATAACGATTGGTTTATGAATTTTGCCCCAGAAACTTTTAGAAGAACACGCCTCAAAACAACAGATGATGTATTAAATACACTATCAAAAACTGAATATTATAAAAATGTAACTCCGCAATTGTTGGCAAATAACCCTGAAATATTGTCAACATTGCGGATGTCTACGTGCCCCCCGATCGCTGTAGACCGTTTAATAGGACTTGCAGGAGTTAATGCCAACTTAGTAAAACAATTTGAAAATAATAGAAAACCACCATTAAGGATGTCTACTGTTCAACTTGATATCGAACTTTCAAAGATTTGTACAGTTATATTGAAATTAATAGACAAAGATATTTTTCCTTGGCTATCGAATACAACCCCAATAGATGTTGCTGAAACACACCGAGCAGCTACTATTATAGCCGACAGGTTATGCGGATCTATCGCTAATCCAATTATAAGAAACGCCCAAGAAAAGAGGCAGCTTGATCTTATAAAAAAATGGCTTGAAAAGCAAGGATATAAGCAATTAACAGGAAGTGAGAAAAGAACTCTTGATACTCTAAATCCTGGTACATTTGCTTTTCATTTTTATGTTCAAGTCAAAATGGATACTGCAATCGGTTATATAAATATACCTGTTGATGTTGCGATTAAACCAAAAAACAAACGGCCTGTGCTTATTGAAGCAAAATCAGCAGGTGATTTTGCCAATGTAAATAAGAGGCGCAAAGAAGAGGCTCAAAAAATGTCACAATTGCGTAGTACTTATGGCGACAAAATTAATTTTATATTGTTTCTATGCGGATATTTTGATTCGGGATATTTAGGCTATGAGGCCGCAGAAGGAATTGATTGGATATGGGAACATTCTATCGACGATTTGGAATATTATGTTGTTTAAGGTTTGGTTATGGATGTAAACAGTAATATAGAATTAGAGCGTCAGCATTTACAGGATCTTCTCGATTCACAAAAAACACAAGAAGAAAGAAAGAGTCTTGGTCAGTTTCCAACACCTAAAACTCTTGCTGATTCCATCGTTAGAGCTGCGCTTGTTTACATAAATAAAAACATACGGTTCCTTGATACTTCTATTGGAACAGGCGTTTTTTTCTCATCATTACTTGATAATTTGGAGAAAAAAAATATTGTATATGCTTGTGGTTATGAAATTGATGCACATTATGCGTTTCCTTCAAAAAAATTATGGCAAAATGAAAAAATTGATTATACTGTTGGTGATTTCCTAAATTTCATGCCGCCACAAAAGAACGAAGAAAAATTTAATATGATTATTAGCAATCCTCCGTATGTTCGTCATCATTATATTGAAAAAAATGCAAAAAAAGAATTAAATGAATGTATAAGAAAAGCATTTGATTTATCTTTTTCGGGGTTAACAGGATTATACGGTTATTTTATGGCACTTTCTGCTCGATGGTTACAAAAGGATGGTATTAGTGTATGGCTTGTGCCAAATGAATTTTTAGATGTTAATTATGGGATAATGATAAAAACTTTTCTTTTGTCAAAAGTAAAATTATTGCGGATACATAGATTTAACCCGTTGAAATTGCAATTTTCGGATGCATTGGTTTCATCTACTGTTTTATTTTATACAACAGGACATTCATCCGATACTGTTTTATTTTCTACTGGAAATGATATTAATAAACCTGATGTTCAGAAATATATTTTTCATAAAAACCTTAACCCTAACGATAAATGGTCAAACTATTTTTCTTCTCAAACAAAAACTAATAAATGTAAGGTTTCTTTAGGCGATTATTTTGTTGTTAAACGAGGTATTGCTACAGGTTCAAATAAACATTTTATATTGACTGAAGAGGCTATTGAAAAACTTGACATTCCAGATAACTATTTACTACCTATCCTTCCAAGCCCAAGATATGTTAAGGGAAATGTTATTGAAAACGGATTAAATGGTTATATTAACGGAACAAAAAAGAGATATTTACTTAATGTCACTTGTTCTGAAAGCGATTTGTATAACCTCCCCAAAAATCTTATTTTGTATTTAAATAATATTTACAATGAGGTTAAAGATAATTATACGATACGAACCCGTTCTCCTTGGTATAAACAAGAATATCGTCCTGAATGTCCTTTTTTAATGTCATATATGGGGCGAAAGCAAAATGAACCTTTTAGATTGTTCCTTAATAAAACAAATGCTACGGTGCCTAATGTATATTTGATGCTTTATCCAAAATTTAACTGGCACAAAGCAGAAGCACAAAATAGTGGATTTTTAGAAAATCTACATAATAGATTACAAAGTATTGATTCTGAAACTCTTGTTTCGTCTGGGCGTGTTTATGGAGGGGGACTCTATAAACTAGAACCTAAAGAATTAATGAGTGTTCCAATCGATGATATTTTATCAAATGATTTAATTAGTGTAATATACAAGACTACAAATACAAATAGTCAACTTCTGCTTTTCCAATAAAACTTAAAGAAACACACGGAGGCACATCGCATGACAAACGGTATACGCTTCGCTGCCTTGACAGCCCATGTTTCTAGGACTATGCTAAAACAAGGATGGGTTTGAAAATATAATTGAAGTATACTTACCAGGAGGATGGCAAATTCCTCATAGGGCGATTGGATGAATACCCTGATTATCCGACGCAGGCGTTTGACATCAGCGAGCTTGAGGCGAACCTGCTTGAAATTTACGAAATGGTTCAACGCGGGGAACTGAAAGCCGAAACAAAACGAGGCGTTATGGAAATCGCGGTATGAACAGAAAGGCTTTTCTTGAAGCCTTAAAAAAGAATGGCCTGGTTTTTGCGCGTCACGGAACCCGGCACAAAAGGAGGGCCTTATGGCCAACGTGATTTTTTTTGTTTCCTACAAGCTAAAGAAAGGGGCTTCCGCGCAGGATTTTCTGCTCGCGGCGGAGAAGCTCAACGAGGGTTACATGTCCAAGCAAAAGGGCTTTATCTCGTGGCAGCAGGTTGTCGATGGCGAGACCTGGGCGGATATGATAACCTTTGAGACGATGGCCGACGCGAAAAGGGTCGAGGAAAACGACATCCCGAACGAGCTGGCCCTGCGCTTTTACTCTTTCATCAATTTGAATAGCTGCAAGACGCACTTTTTCACGATCGAGAAGAGCTACTAAATTTGGGGCCTTTGCGCAAAGCTGCGCAAAGAGTTACGGCTCGCGGACTTTTTTTGCGGTGGGGGCAAGCCCCCTCGAAGCAGCCTTACTCCAACCACTGCGTGGAGTTTTGGCGGAGCCAAAACTCCGAGGCCAATGCGCCGTAGGCGCATTGGCCCGCCTTCGGCCCGGAGCAAGTCTTACGCTGCCCCGTAACGCCCCGCCTTTATTTCCGCGCATCATTCCCTGAAGCTTTGGCTACGCCAAAACTTCGAGGCCAATCCGCCCTCGGCGGATTGGCCTCGAAACGCCCCCGCGTTTTTTTTCTGAAAGTTCTCTCGCTGCACTTGACAAGAACATCAGGATGGGCCATGATTATAGCTATGAGGGACGGGGAATAAAGTAAATAAAAGGAGCGGAAAAATGAGCGCACATCAAGTAACGCTGAAACCAATCAGCGAAGTAGCCAAATATAAGAGAAATTTGATTCCAGCAAATATACCTGAAATATATGCCTTAAAACCCATATTTAAAAAAATTGCAAGCGAGGAAAACATACGAAACGGTGTACTTGCCTTTAGATCGTTTGTTTATTTGTTTTGCGATCGTTTAATTACGGACGGGCATTTATACGCCAAGCCGCCAAAGAAGCCAAGCGGCATGACGGACTATTCTTTTATGCATGATATTACAAACCTGTTAGTTGACATAGGTTATCATGGCAAATTGGCTAAAAGCGGCGATTCATTGCGGATAAATGAAATACCGTTATGTACTGCCTCGATAAATGAAAACGGAAAAAAAGAAAGCCCTAAAATCTCCGCTTCCAGTCAAATTGAATGTTTTCGTTTTTTAACTCTCTGCGGTTTTATTTTTACTGGCATTAATTTGAAATTAAAGACGCTAAATATTTCGAAAAATCAACCCTTAGAAGTGTTTTATCCAAATAACCCTATCTTGCTGACGGGGTTAAAAGCGCTTGCGCTTGCGGATATGGAACTACGAACAACAAGAAGGTATTGGAACGACCATAATCTTTTACGGTGCGATTATAGGCTAATGAAGGCAGAAAATACCGACATACTTGATGAGTTGAAAGATTTTTTGCATCCATTATCTGAAAAAGTTAAAAAATTCGCTGTAAAATTGCATCAGCGTTATATAGATATAGGGTTGACTTGCACATTAAGCATATTGGATGATGTCAGCTTTTCGTATGCGAAAATCAGTAAGAGCCAAAAGGAATTGTCATCGCGTGAAAAATACCAAAAAAGAGTATGGGCGTTTTCGTATTCTATTAGAAATGGCTATTGCCTATTTGTCAGAGCAAAAAAAATAGATAAATGCGCGGATGTTATCAAAAATTTTCCGCCATCTTTACAAGAAAAAATTGCAGTTGGGTATGGCTGTTATAGGAAACTGGGGCGTAAATATTGCCAAGGCGACTGTCAGGGGATTTGCATATCTTTAGATGAATCAATACTAAGTATTAGTGAAAATATTGAAGCATGGCTTGATAATGAGGTGTAAACATTGATGTACGCCGCCCGAAGACGGCTAGTGTTCTGGAATATTCAAATGACGGTATGCAGGTTGAGGTAATTCCTTGCACGGCAAGGAATTACCGAACGCTGCGATTTAGCAAACCGAGTATTCCGGAACACTTGGCTACAAAAAACCGCGGTCGGGCTTACGCCCTTTGCGCAAAGCTGCGCGCGGATGAAGAAGGCGCGAAGGCTTTAGCCAGAGCGGGGACGCTGCCCCTGCAGCGTCCCCGCCTGTATTCCCGCGCATCGTTCTCTGAAGTTTTGGTTCAGCCAAAACTTCAGAGGCCAAGCCGCCTTCGGCGGATTGGCCTCGTAACGCCCCGCGCTTATTTACGTGCGTGGCCCTTTTGGGGTTCTTCACTCCCCGCATTTTTTCCATTGATTTTTTCCGCTGGATTCGCTAGAATCGGCCCAGTGAGGAGTTCGATGAACAGAAAAAACTTAGTAAAAATGGCTTGCCTCTTTTCGCTAGCCTCGGCACTCTTGCTTTCCTGTGCAAGCGTTTCCTGCGCGGCGAATGACGCTGACGCGCTTGTCATACCATTCGTCATCGAAGACGGCAGAATAATTCTAAACGCTACGGTCGCCAGCGTGGAAGGCCGGTACCTCTGGGACAGCGGCTCGTCGATGTCAATTATTGACGTACCCGTTCAAGGGCTGCCTTTCCGGGGAGCGTATCCGACCACGGTTGATGGACTTACAGTCCTTACGTCATTTTACGAGATAAGCGGCGTTCGTTTCGGCGATGTTGAGGTAAAAACGCCTTCGTCACTCATTACAAACGTTGAGCTAATCGAGCCTTTTATGAAAGGGTTGGACGGGCTATTAGGCAATGGCATTTTCGACGGCTATTGGCTGGAGCTATCTTTTTCAAGAAACGAGATCGTCCTGCACAATGAAATCCCCGCGCGTTTCGCGCGCGCAGCCCGCTTGCCGCTAGCCATGCTGGAGAACGCGAACTCGATGCTTTTTTTGCCCATAACAATTGACAGCACAGAATATCTTATACTGATTGACACCGGCATGGGTTTTTCGCTCTCTTTTCCTGTCAGCGTCGCGGACCGCGCTGGCTCGGGCAATTTGACGAGAATCGAATCGATAGGGGAAACCGGGGATTATTACCTTGTTCAGACAAGCCGGATAAAATTTATGGACATGGAATTTAGCGATAAATTGATAATGAGCGACTCGGTTGTTCCGGCGCGCTGGGGCGACGGTGGACGCATGCGACATGTGGGAATAGTCGGCATGGATTTTTTGTCCAACTTCGATCTCCTGCTTGACTACAGAACGCTTGCGGAAAGGCGCAGCGCGGGACTGCGCTACATTTCGCTCGTCCCGCCCGGCGAAAGGACCTTTGATTGGTTCGGGCCGCTCGACGCGGCGCCAGAGCCCGGCATCATTAACGCGCGATTTACTGACGCCGGGCTTGAAATCATAAGCATCATCGTTGACGGCCTTGCCTACGGAGCGCTTGGCCTGCGGGCGGGAAGCGTGATAACTAAAATTAACGGCGAGCCGGCCGGCAATTTTACGCTTGCGCAGCTGCGCGGCGATCCGCTGTTTTTTCAACGTCTCAGGGATTTTTCGCTTTTGGTCGAAGGCGAGGAAATTATCGTTAGGCTTGCTCCTTAAGGGCTAAAGCCAGGGCGTTCAAGGCCGGCAGAGAGGATCGTGCAACAGGGACAGGGATCGCGGCAGGAGATAACTTTTGAGGGGTAAGCCCGCTCGCCCTGGCGCCTACCCCGCCTTCTTCATACTGCGCGCATTCATTATCATCATTTGCAGGCGGTTTTCGATGTTGGCGAAGCTCGAGTCCGGATCATAGTCAAGGGGCAGCGCCATTATTTCCGGATGAATTTCCTTTACCTTTTTGATAATTCCCCTCCCGGCGATATGGTTTGGCAAACATCCAAAGGGCTGAAGCACGACGAAGCAGCGCACGCCGCGCTCGGCATAGTGAAGGATGTCCGCAGCGATTAAAAACGACTCGCCTGACATTATCGAATGGTGCATAATGTGGTCGGAATATTTGGCCTTTTCGTGCAGGGTTAGATCCCGCTCGTACAATGGATGGCGCGCGGCGATTCTATCGGCGCTCTTTATCGCCTCGTCCATGAACTTACCGCCGATCTGCGCGTAAACCTTGTCGCGCAGTTTATGCCGCACCTTGAATTCCTTGATCTCACTTATCGTGTGCTGCAAAAAAAGATGACGATAAATGCCGGACATGCGCGGGTAGATCACTTCCATGCCGTTATCCTCAAGATAGCGTTCAATGTTAAGGTTCGATCCTGGGTGAAAAACCAAAAGGTACTCGCCTTGAATAACCACCGGCTCGCGCAGGCTGGATCGATCGTAAGGAACCTTGCACAGCGCTTCGACGGCCTTCTTGTAAGGCTTGAACGAGCCGGGGATTCCGCGCTTGGCGATGCCAGCGGCGATTTCGACGAAGGCGTTTTCTACCAGCTCGTCCGTTTCGCCCCTGCGCTTTTCGTAGGGGCGAATCTTTCGGCGCAGAAATTCCAGCGCGTCGGTCTGCACAAGTCCCCACACGGCCTTCGCGTAAGTCGCCGCGCCGAAATTAAGGCCGGGATGCGCGTCCTTGGAATCGTTTTGATCGGTGGTGATAACCGGAACCTGCGAAAAGCCGGCCTCATCCAGCGCCTTGCGGGCGAGCGGCAGGTAGTTGGCAAGGCGGCAGTCGCAAAGAACTTTCGCCGTGCCTATAGCGACATTATTTAAATCGTATTCTCCGCTTTTAAGCGCAAGAATCGTCTCGCCAATCACGATTTGCGCGGGCAGGCACATGTCGTTGTGCACGTATTTTTTGCCCATCGCGACGGCCTGCGATCCGCCCAGCGGCAAAGGCACGGCTTTGTGCCCGTCGTTGGAAAGGCAAGCGCTAAGGATAAGGCAAAAGGCGCGGCTTGCGTTGGGAATAAGCAAAGTTTTTCCACGATCTTCTTTAGTGTATTTAACAGGGTAGGGATCGCGCAATTCCTTTGCGGCCTGCGCCTTGGACTTGCGCCTTGTCGCCACGGTTTCAAGAAAGGAACGAACGCGTATGCGCAAGGGGCCGGAAACTTCGCTTTCGTCCATTTTGAGGATCAAGGGCGACTTGCCGGAAATCTCGTTCATAAGGTAGGCCATCTCGTCCGTGTACAAAGCGTCGTGGCCGCATCCAAAGCTAAAAATGTCAACAAGTTCCAAGGCCGGATTCTCGGCCACGAAAATGGCGCCAGAAAGAAGGCGCGCGTGATTGTTGTTGGTGATCTGTATGCGCGACTTGCGCAGATCTATTTTATTAAGGCCGGGAAGCGAGTCCAGCGTAAGCACGGGAACGCCGGCGCTGGTAAAAAAGCGCGAAAGGTTGTGGTTTACATGTTCGTCGTACTGATAATGTCGGCCGGCAAGCACCACGGCGAATCCGCCGCTCTGTTCAACCTCGGCGATAATTTTTTTGCCACGGGCGATCATCTCATTACTGAATGTTTTTTGCGCTTTTTCGCCCTGCCTGATCGCCGCCAGCGCGGTGTTCTTTGGAATGCCGAAAGTTTCGTTTACCCACCGGCAAAGCTGGAAATCCTGATCGCGCCTTGAAAACCAGTGGAAAATAGGCGCGTCAAAAGGAATGCCGTGCCTTCCCTCCGGGTTGTCCGAATGCATAATCGAAAGGGGATAGCCTTTAAGAACCGGGCAAGTAAAGGTGCTCATTTCTTCCATATTATCAGGCGGAAGGCGGTTGATTTGCGGGAAGAAAATCCTGTCAACGCGGCTTTCGATCAAATCCTGAACATGGCCGTGCGAGAGCTTGGCCGGAAAGCAAACCGTGTCGGACGCGACGTATTGAAGGCCGGTTTCGTAAAGCTCGCGCGAGCTTTTACGCGAAACCTTGGTTTTAAAGCCAAGCGCCGCCCAAAATGTTTTCCAAAACGGCATGTTTCGCCAAAAATCAAGGACGCGCGGGATTCCTATCGTAAGGACGCGCTCCGGAAGAAGCGGCTCGACCGGATAATCCATGAAGAGCAGCTTTTCCCTTTCCCGTATCATGTCCGGCGCCGCGCTCATTTCCTTGGCAATTTTGTTCGCAGCTTCCCGCGCCGCAGGATCGCGCGGATCGCCTATCACCTGTCCGCGCTCGCAGCGATTGCCGGTAACCCATGTTTGGCCGTTGGAAAAACGCGCGAGCGCGCGGTTGCAATTGTTCGAGCAAAAAGGGCAAGGGATATTCGCTTCCTGCGTATATTCCAGGGTTTCAAGCGCGTCAAAACCGATAAAGCGGGAACTTCCGGCGCCAGCGGCATAGCCTTTTTCCGCGATTTCCCTTTTTGCCAGCAGCGCTATTCCAATAGCGCCCATCTCGCCTGAGTACGGCGCGCGTTCCACCGGCTTTTCCAAATACTGTTCGAGCGCGCGAAGCACGGCGTCGTTTTTAAGGGTGCCGCCCTGCGCTATTATTTTTTCGCCCAATTGCACAGCGCTTGACATGCGAACGACTTTGGTAAAAACATTTTCAACGATTGAGCGACAAAGGCCGGCCATTATGTCGTCGGCAAGTTTGCCGTTTTTTTGCTCGGTGATAATAGCCGTGTTCATAAAGACCGTGCAACGGCTACCAAGGTGCGCGGGATTTTTCGCGTTGAAGGCAGCCTCGGCTATTTTGTCGACGGGAATGTTAAGCGTTTTTGCAAAAGTTTCGAGAAAGGATCCGCAGCCGGAGGAACAAGCCTCGTTTACGGTGATGTTGGTTACCACGCCGTTCGCGATGGTAATCGCTTTCATGTCCTGGCCGCCAATGTCCAGGATAAAGCTGGCCTCCGGCGCGTACTTTTGCGCCGCGGCCACATGCGCCACTGTTTCCACGGTATGAAAGTCCGCGCCCAGCGCCCTGTCGAAAAGCATTTCGCCATAGCCAGTGGTTCCCAGCGCCGCTATTTCAAGCTCCACTTGCGCTTCCCTGTAGCGAGCGCGCATGTCCAAGAGCGCTTGTTTGATAACCTTTAAAGGCTCGCCTTTATTGGGGCCGTAAAAGCTGTCAAAAACATTTTCGTCCTCATCGATAAGCGCAAACTTGGTTGTGGTGGATCCGGCGTCTATTCCAAGGTAGACGCGCAACTTGCGCGGGCTTGCGCCCGGCTGCCGTTGAGCACGAATAATTTCCGCGCCGCCTTCTATAACGCGCAGTTTATTGCGCGCCTGAAATTCCCTGCGCTCGTCCTCCGTGTCGAAAAAATTCAGATCGTTTTTGCCCGCGCTTTCCTCGACGTCCTGTATGCGCTCCCGCAAGGCGGCGATCGCTTCCTGCGCGCAAAAATCCTCGCCCTGATCGGCGAACATTTCGCCGACCGAAAGCGCCGTGCCGTAAGCGACGAAAAGCTCGCCGCTTTGGGGAATAATCGCGTCCCCGCTACCAAGGCCAAGGCGCTCGGCGAAAACCTTTACGAGAGTAGGGTTAAAGGTAAGCGGACCGCCTTCGAAAACCACCGGCGCGCGTATCTCAAGCCCTTGCGCAAGGCCGCCGATGGTTTGCTTCGCGATCGCGTGAAAGGTGGAAAGCGCGATGTCTTCCAAAAGCGCGCCTTGATTTAAAAGCGGTTGGATATCGGTTTTCGCGAAAACCCCGCAGCGCCCGGAAATGTCGTAAACCTGCGTCCCGCGAGCGGCCAGTGCATCGAAGGTTTCGACAGGAACGCGAAGGAGCGTGGCGATTTCGTCGATAAACGCGCCGGTGCCGCCCGCACAGCTTCCGTTCATGCGCATGTCCGATGCGACAAGCCGGCCGGAAGCGCCATCCTTGTGAAAAAAGATTACCTTCGCGTCCTGTCCGCCAAGCTCAATGGCGACGCGGGCGTTGGGATACAGCGAGCGCACGGCGATTGAGTTTGCGACGACTTCCTGCGCGTAATGCGAGCGCGTGGCCTCGGCCATTACCTTTCCGCCGGATCCGCAAAAGGCAGCCCTCATGCGTTCTTGTGGGAAAAGCCCGGCTATTTCTCGCAGCAAGGCTCGAACGGTTCCGTTTTGATCGGCGTTATGCCGAAGGTATTTTGAAAAAACGATTTCGTCAGAATCCGGCCAGATCGCTACGGCCTTTACCGTCGTTGATCCAACATCTATGCCGATGTGCAGCATTTTGTTTAAAACCCTTTGATTTTATTCCCAAAAAGCATGTTCTGGTAGCAACGCAGGCAACCGGGAAACATTCCTCTATCGAAGGCCCCAATTTCCTTGCGAAACTTGTTTGCGCGCTCGCCGTTGTAAATATCCTTAAAGGAATTTTCGGCGACATTGCCAAGGATGTAATCAGGATAATCCGCGCAAAAATGCACGTCCCCATTGTAATTAATGTTTGCCTGGCACCAAGGGACAATGCAGCGATCGCGTACCGGCGTTTCAAGATCGTTATAATAAACTTCCACTTTTTCAGGGTTAAGCCTAGGCGCGGCGATTGTCGTGTGCCGACGCTTCTTGCTCTTTATGTCCTCAAGTATCGCGTGGAATTTTTGCGCGTCTATGCCTAGATTATAGCCTGTGTTGTAGCCTTCCAGGCAGTCGATGTCGGTGTCGAGCTTGTCGCGCATTACCGCGCGCTGCGCCGCGACTATCGCGTCGTTCGTGTAGGTTCCCATGTTAATAATATGAAGATCAACGCCAAGTTCGTCTATCGCGTCGGAAAGATTGGCGAGATCCAAGTAATTGCGATTCGTTACTACCGTAACAATTCCAATTACCGGCAACGAGGAGCCTTGCTTTTTCTTTTCCCGCGCGACGGCCTTAATCCCGGCTATCGCCTTGTCGTAACTGCCGATGCCGCGCTGCGCGTCGTTGGTTTCGCGGAAAGCGTCCAGCGATACAAAAATCGTGGACCATTTGTCGCGGACGATTTGCTCGGCGTGTTTTTCCATGAGCGTACCGTTTGTGTTGATGCTCAGGTAAAGGCCCTTCTCGGTTATGTAGCGCGCGAGCGGGAAAAGATCGGGATAGAGAAAAGGCTCGCCGCCCCAGAGATAGATGATCGGGCGCGTGGACGTTATGTCGTCCACCACCTTTTTCCAGGATTTAAGCGGCATTATCTTTTTGGCTTCCTCGGACATGCGGCCATGCATCACGCCTTTTTCGCCGTATTGCCCGCACATCACGCACCTAAGATTGCACGAGCCGGTGAGCTTGAAATAAATCACCGACAAGTTTTTCATGTGGTTGAAGCATACGTCGCGCCTTTTCAGCGCGCGAATCTTCCACATTCTATAGAAAGCCGAAACCAAATTTGCCGATAGCGCGCGGCTCTTTCTTAGAAGAACCGGAACTACGGACACGTTGTTTTTCATCGAAGCTCCTGTAAGCGCGGGGGCCTCAAAAGCTCATGCCTCCCGCGCATGAAAAATCGTCTCAGTTGTATCACAAAAAAAACTTTTTGTTAAGCCCTCTGACCTAGGCCCGAAAGCGCAGGATTTCCCAGCCGCGCCTTTTCGCCTCGCGCCTTAGGCGGCTGTCCGGATTTACGGCGACGGCCTTTCCGCAAAATTCCAAAAGCGGAATGTCAACGTAGGAATCAGAATAAAAGCATGTTTCGGCGGGGGAAATCCCGTTTTTTTCCATCCATTCCTTAACGACGGCCTTCTTTTTCGGCCCAAAAGGGCTTGGCCCCAAAAGCCGGCCGGTAGCCGCGCCACCCTGAAACTCAAGCTCGCAGGCAAGCGAGCCTTCAATGCCGAAAAATTCCTCCAAAGGCCGAATCGCGATGCCCAGCGACGAAGTGGCGAAAATCACGCGCTCGCCCGAGTCCAGCGCCTCGCGTATCGCCCGCTCCGCTTCCGGGTAGACATCGCGCGAAATGCCGCGCTCAAAGGCGGCGCGAGCGGCCTTTTCCAGCGCATCCTTTTGCGCGCCGGCAAGAATGCCCACGGCCTTTTCAACGAAATCGAAGTCCGGCCGGCCAAGTTTGTACTTGATCCACTCGCCGGCAAGCCCGCGCAGATCCCAGGCCCGCGCGATTCCCCTCCCCAGCGCCTCGCGCGCGAAGTGCCTCATGCTGGAGCTTTTGATCAGGGTGTGATCCACGTCGAAAATGCGGATCATATAAATTCCAGCCAGGCGCAAGGAGCCTCGGCGCGGGCCGCGTGCTCGCCGCGCAGCTCCTCCGGCAAAAGCCGCGCCATTTGGCCCATCACTTCGGCGAGGATCTCCTCGCGCTCGCTTTTGCCCGGCATCGCCGCGCACTTGATCTTAAAGGGCGGCCCGACGCGGAAGCGCATTTCCGTTCGTTTAAAGCGGCGGAGGTTTTGCCAGATTTTTTCCCCGCCGCAATGCGCCACAGGCAAAATGGGCGCGTCGGCCTCGATCGCCAGCTGGATTATGCCGGGCTTTCCCCGGCCGAGAACGCCGTCGCGATTGCGCGTCCCTTCCGGCGCGACGCAGATAAAAAAGCCCTCGGCTATTGCCGCGCGCGCCTGTTTGAACGACTGCGAAAAAGCGCCGCCACGGTTCAGCGGCACGGCGCCAAAGGAATTGAAGAGAAAGGCAAAAAAGGGGTTTTTCCAGGTTTCCGCCTTGACCAGGCCGGAAACTTTGGCCGGGTAGCCGTGCGCGGCCAAAATGGGCACTTCCAAGAAGTTGACGTGGTTGAAGGCCACGATCATGGGCTTGTGCCGGGAAATCGCCTCGGTAAATTCCCGGCTGTCGATTTTGCAAAGCGCGGCGAGCGCGCAGCGAAGCAGGCGGGAAACCACGGCATGGCGAAAACGGTTCACGGCGCGCTTCCGACAAGGCGAAGCGCGCCGGGGAGGCAGGAAATTTCCAGCGACTTTCCGTCGAGGCAGAGCGTTTCCCCGTCGCAATGCGCGACAAGCCCGCCTTCCAACGCCTCGATCAGAAAATGCCCGCTCGCGCCCATGTGAACCCCGGCGCAACCGGCCTGCGTTCCCTTAGTGTATTTAAGGATGATTTTAACGATTCCAAGGCGGCTGGGATGACGGCGGACCGCGCAAAAGTCCAAAAGCCCGTCGTCCAGAACGGCGTTCGGCCCCATGTAAAAAACGCCGCCCATGCGCCGGCCGTTAACCACGGAAACAAGCACGGCCGGCATGGTAAGATCCGTTTCGCCGTAGCGAACGCGCACGACCGGCGAAGGCTCGTAGCGTGCGAGGGTTATGAGGGCGCCCAGCGCGTAGGAAAGGCCGCTTTTGATTTTCATTTTGGCAGCCTCAAGCCCGACCTTTGTGTCAAAGCCAATGCCCACGCCGTTGGCGAAATAGCGCCCATCGGGAAAATCCCCGCCTTTGACAAGGCCGATGTCCAAAGGCCGCGTTTTCCCGGAAACGAGCGCGCGGGCCGCGCCTTCCGCGTCGCAGGGAATGCCCGGCGTAAAGGCGAAGTCGTTTCCCCGGCCTATGGGCAAAATCCCAAAGAGCGGCGGCGCGTCGCTGTGGCGGGACAAAAGGCCGTTGACCACCTCGTTGCAGGTGCCGTCCCCGCCGGCGGCCACGGTAACGTCGTCCGGGCCAAGCGGAAGCTCCCGCGCTATGTGCTGGGCGTCCCCCGGCCCCTTGGTAAGCAGCGTTTCAAAGGCGCGCCCGCTTTCGCTCAAAATCCGTTCAATAACGCCGCGCTTCCTCGCCGCCTTGCCCTTTCCCGCCGTCGGATTAAGGACAATCCAAAGCTTTCCGGTTGCCATGCCGGAAGCATACCGGAATTGCGCGACTAGCGGAAGCCGGGGCAATGGCCAGGATCGCCGTGGGGTGCCAGGCACCGGCCCTGGGTGCCAGGCACCGGCCTCGGGTGCCAGGCACCGGCCGTGGGTGTCAGGCACCGGCTCTCGGTGCCAGGCACTGGCCTCGGCCCCGGTTTCGGACAATGCTCCCGATGCGCCTAATTTGCAAGGCAGGCAATTTCCAACTTGACTGACTGGCCTGCTCGTGGTAAACTAGCGGCGGGCGGTTGAGTGCCATTATCAAAATGAACACGTATACTTACGGGAAGGAGCGAAGCTCCTCATGCAAAGACAAACTTACTCGCCTGCAGCATGTTTATAACACGCTGACAGCGACATTTACCCCCCCCCCCCCCACACACACCCAAACCCTACAAAAAAAAAAAACTTTAAAACAAAAAACCACCCTC
>Ga0131853_10012794_pt1 | contig 15376 bp, 11 predicted proteins | sample TergutLab28metaG_FD_92764 | JGI IMG/M metagenome (GOLD analysis project Ga0131853, IMG submission 92764) | Labiotermes labralis P1 segment gut microbial communities from Petit-Saut dam, French Guiana - Lab288 P1 (version 2) (version 2) | ecosystem: Host-associated > Arthropoda: Insects >...
AATAGACTCTGTCATGACTCAATACGGCTGAACATGTGAACTGTCTGGCAAATTAAGTCTGTCTTATGGAAATTCAGTCTTACATCTGTGATGCGGCTTATGGAATACACGACAAGACAGGCGATGTAGGTACAACGTACCAATGAGGCGCGTTCGTGGAACCATTGTTGCAGTGTGTGTTTGTAGCTTTAGTCATCCGGCATGCATTGCGAATGAGTCATATTGTCACCTGTGGTCTGTCCGGCTCTACAATATTTTTCCACATTATCTCATAAACGGCACTATCTTAGAAAAATGTTACTGAACATAAAATGTGTGTTTTGATTTTCTCTTCAACTTTTATCTGAAACATTTCTCATTCTAAGAAGAAATGAGCGAGATACGATAAAAAATGTATGTTGGTCTTCATGTAAAGTATCCGTTTTTTTGTCAGAATAGAATGAAACTTGGATTTTCTCTGCAGATTTTCGAAAAAAACTCAAAATATGAAATTTAATGACAATCCGCCCAGTGGGAGCCGTGTTGTTCCATGCGGAAGGAAGGACAGACGGACAGACATGACGAAGTTAATTGTCGCTTTTCGCAATTTTGCGAAAGCGGCCAAGAAAGTAAATTTATACATAGTCTCAAGCAAACTACATTTTTATCATCAATCAATACGTCTGGAAGTGCGGATCACCAAACAAATATCCGCAGAAGTTTCCTACAGAACATTTCAACACAGTCTATCCAACGGTTTATGGTATAGGCTATTGAAGCAGTCTGCTGTTCTATGTAAACCAGCCTTTCCTTGGGACAGTATGGCTAAAAATCGTAAATGAGTCACAACGTTTAAAGAAAATCTTTCATATCAAACTTAACAAAATATGAGAACGTGTATGGGCATACACTTGATCTTGTGCTGGACAGTTTATGGGATACATGTATGATCGCATGTAAAGGTAAAGCAATCCCATTACAGGCCTGGACAGGCCCTGAGGGTTCCAGGATGTTAAGGCTTCCAGATTTCAAGACAATCGGCACATGAAGGTTTAAAGGTTGTCAGCCTTACGCATCGGCCGCCTTCACCCCCAGGAAATATTCCTGGTACTCATTTCTGTTAGAGGCTGAGTCGACCCCAGGGCCATAGTGCGACCAGAAGGAATACGTCAATGAAAAATTCCAGTGACACCGTCTGGAATAGAACACGCGACCTTCCGGCTTGTAGCGCAGTGCCTCAACCAACTGAGCCATCGTGTGCCCCATGATCGTATGTAAACTCGGCTTTATTACCGATCAATATGGACTAAAATCGGAACTGTCAAATACCATTTAGTGAAAATACCTTACTGCCGAATTTTAAGAATAACTTTACCCAACGGTCTAGGTGCCGATACTAGGTTAAAGGTGGACGGAAAGACATGACTTCCGTAAAAGACCTTATTTCAGTGACTAGATCCCTAGACCAAATTAATCAGTTTGTGTTTGTAATGTACGCGCAGGGTATTTCCTGAGGTGTAAGAATAACATTTTGGGCGCTTTCATGCAGTCACAAAAACGGCTATTATCTTCGTCGTGTCCGTCTGTCTCCCACTGGACATATTTTCGTAAAATTTTATATTGGACAATTTCATGAAAATCTGTCAAGAAAATCCAGATTTGTTTAAAATCGGGCACAAATATCGGGCATTTCACCTGATGACCTCAGTATATTTTATTGTTGTCGGCCACATTAAATCGCCACAGAAGTGTTCTCTAAGTGAAACGGCGTCGGGCTGTTGGAATAGCTGAGGAGGTAAAAATATTACGCGAACGCACCATAAGGTTACGTCACAGTACACTGCTTATTTTTAATATGTATTGAGATAAACTTCATGACGTAGTGTTAACAGCAGGTTGAGTAATAACGTGCAATTTTACGAAGTCAGTAATGAGTTATAAAGTTACTCTTCTGTAACAAACTGAACACAACAGTACAAAATTTTTAAGTTTACATACCATGCCACATTATAACAATTGTTAGACCATATCAAAGCGAGTTTTTAAAATTAACTTACACTCTTTGCGTTCCGTAAACTTTCTTGACAGATATTAGATTATGGTTGCATGACCGCTAAGCCGCAAAGACGGGAGATATGGCAACACGGAACTGCTGCACTTGAATGTAGGCTGGCATTTCAGTAACAAACTCGACAAGGCGGTAAAGTTTGACATGACACTGTAGAGTTATCTCAACTTAAAATGACATAGCTGTTATACTGTCTGTATAGTATTAATTTCCCCAAAAGCCACAAATCCAGAATAACAAGACGTGTTGTGTGTATGTCTGCTACTGATGTGATTTAGAGCGCGCGACATTCCGCATGTCACTTCTTTCACACGTCTGTGTCGTGGCTTCGGGTTGCTCCCGACTGCACAGCGAAGTAAAGGACAGGAGTCGAGCCATTTTAGGTTGTTTGTACGTACAACAAGAGGCTGGGCGATTCTAAATACTGCAAGCATTAGGGACTACGGTCACATGCACACGCGACTGAAGTACACAACAAAGTGAAAAATTTCCCGTAAGAGATGAGTCATTTTTAAAAGTACAGGGTGTCGTATTTCTACAGAATGTGTTCAGTTGCAGTTTCTAGATAAGGTAAAGGAGGCTCAGATTATTGAGCTTTTAAAACAATGTTAGTTATGTATAGTTGTCGATGTGCACGTCATGAAGGTGCATGGGGGAGTGGAGGTACAGAATAGTCATTCTTATCCTCACAACAGATGGAGGTCATTTTACTAGCAGGGGAAGAGATCCCGGTACCCATGGAATGGGAAGCTGAGTGGACCCCCACAGCCGGTATGGACGCTTGGCAGGACAAATAAGTTTCTTACCTGTGACTGGGAATCAAACCCCCATAGCCTATTATGCAAGCAGATATTATTATAATTCCTGCATACATACTAACTGTGGAGAGGATGAATTTTACGTTGTGGCACTGAAAGTGTTAAAGAAGGAAACCCGGGTAGGAACTTCAGATGCATATTTCAAACAAGCGTTTGGTGTACACACGAGGGCGAGTCAAATGAAAACTGTACATATTTTAATATAATTGTGTGTTAAATTTTAAGGTTTTCATTTGACTCTCCCTCGTATATATGAAGACGTTATAAACAACCAGTTAAAGAATTTACGAAACTCTTTCTTGGTAGTGGTACAGACTGCAGTAAATTTGTCGGATATAGCCTCAAGCTAAATGATCTGCACTCCTCACCCAATATTGTGCGGGTGATAAAATCGAGAAGAATGAGATGGGCTGGACATGTGGCGCGTATGGGTGAGGGTCTTGCTGGGGAAACCGGAGGGAAGGAGACTACTGGGGAGACCTAGGCGTAGATGGGTGGATAATATTAGGATGGATCTCCAGGAGGTGGGATGTGATTGGGCTGGCCCAGGATACAGACAGATGGCGGACACTTGTGAGTGCGGTAATGAACCTTCGGGTTCCGTGAAATGCGGGGAATTTCTTGACTAGCTGCAAACCAGTTAGCTTCTCAAGGACTCTGCACCATAGAGTAAGTAAGTAATTAAGTAAGTAAGTACAGCCTCAAAGTTTCGCATCGTCACACCTTACTATAAAAATACGTATGGTTCTGTAATCAAAACCTGAGCCAGATATGACAACATCATAAAATTTTTCCTCTAAATGACACCATGAAGACGTTCGACACATGAGCAGTACAGCTATGACAATACAAGTATCACAGGGCAGGAGCACATAAATCTCTGGCGCCAAGTCCCTCGGGAGACTAAATTTTGTACTGTAGCAATAAAAACGATTGTCTGTCCTCATTATGGAACTTGCAACAAGTAAAGTAACAGGAGCCTAGAATTTTGAGATGGCTCTTAGATTCCGGGAAACTTCTGCACCCCTGTCACAAGGAATTATTAATTTGTGGCTAGCGTAAAGAGCATGTAATAAATTATAACCACATATCGGGCTAAGCAGAAACAATGTGTAATCACTTGTGCAAAGGTAAACCTTCCTGTGGTCACCAGATTCTACAGAAGGGGATTAAGAGTTCACGTTCAGGAGAACTGTGCCATGCAGTTGCGTTATTTACAGACGTTATGGCAGGCGCGGGGATTGTTTTGTATGCAATAACGCAAAGAAAAAAGAAAGAAGGGAAGAGAGAAAGACATATGTCAAACAGGGGACGATTGAATGAACAGATTAGGATATTAGGTAAAAAGCAACGTGAGTGGATACAGGTTTCCTTGAATGGATGTAAACTGCATGATGCACTCAGTACATTGACCAACAAATGCACGTAATAAAATGCACTTAATTACAAATCACAACACATAATTCATAATACGTATCACCTCCACATGTTTCGGCACCAGAGTGCCATCTTCAGGTAGTTTACGAGCACAAATATGTCAGGTCCAACAGTCCACTTCAGGTATTAAACGTTCTGTCGTCTCTGAAATATTCAAATCATAAAATTCTTGAATACACCAGTTGACAGTTACAAGCCCACACTGCTGTGTTAATACCCGAAACGGAATGCCGCACTTGTTATTTTTTTGGTGTAATATCGTAAAATGTGTTTTATGATTGTAATTAATTGTATTTTACTATATGTACTGGCTGGTCAGTACACTGAATATAAGAAAATGACTAATATAATATTTGTATGAGGCATATTTGAGATACTACATTCTCACGGCGGTAGGGCAGAGTGACTGCCCAAAGATGGAGGCAGAAGATTCCTAGGAAACTCTGGTATCTGTCCATAAAATTAGACGAAGTCATATTCGAGAAGGCCCATAATACTAGGAGGCACATTTCTAGCATGCATACAGAAACATGGTGGCGAAACTCTTTGGAATCGCCCACGTGAAGGACAGTGAAATAACATTAAGAGCGATAATGCGGGGTGAGGTGTGAACAGGGGAAGTGTATTGAAATGGCTAGCAGTGTTGCGTCTTAAAAATCTGCTGTCATAGAGTTGGCTGGTGGCAGTGTTTATGTCCCTGTCAGCCATTTATTTGGATCGTCTGCATAGTCACGAAAAGCGCCTGTTACCTCTGCCATGTTCGTCTTTCTGTCTGTCTGTCTGTCTGTCCGTCCTCCATAAGAATATATTACCGCTGGACGGAAATTCGATACTGGGGACTTTTTATGAAAATCTGCCGAGAGACATCAAATTTTGTCAAAATCGGACAAAACCATCGGGCACTGTATTACATTGGTAACAGCGATATATAATACAATTCCACGGTAGCAATACCACAGTCTTACGTTACACGTACATTGCTACCATGTTGTTTAGGAAAATATCACGTCCTCCACAGGCAAGCTCTCCTATCATTTCGGACTCAACAATAAACATAACGCAATCGCCTAAGGTGGTGAAGTTTGCAGTCAAGCGGTGATGAGTGATTCGGTTTGTGCAGCAGACAAAATGGGGACTGGGCCGCCATGTTTTGACGTTTCTAGATCACACAACATCAGACAGCCAGACAGACACACACACACACAAGGTAGAACTTCTCTGAACAAGTGATCAGCTCGTCGCAAAGGCCACTACCTACACAACACACAACAGACGAACATCCATGCCTTCAGCGGGATTCGAACCCGCAATCGCAGCAATCGAGTGGCCGCAGTCCAGCCCCTTAGGACACGCGACCACCAGAATCGGTAATGAGTAATTACGTAACAACTTTTCGGGAAGTGGCGCCATGTTTTAGGTAGAAGAGTGGTAATATTCGGAGGAGCGTCACCTCTGTTATTACAGTAGACACGTGTACAGAATTATGTAATTTCAGGTTTCTGCCGTGGTGTAAATGAGATATGCGCTCTTCTGGGAATCTACGCAGCGTGGAATGGCGGTTTCTTACCAACGTTTCGGGACAACCTATCGGTCCCATCTCTAAGGGCCAAGAGGTCAGCACGTCTTGGACTGCTTGACCTTGAATGTGGGACCGATAGTTCGTTAGTTGAAACATCGGTAAGAAACTACCATTCCACGCTGCGTAAATTCCCAGAAGAGGGCAGATCTCAAGTTTTCAGAAATAATGATATATATATATATATATATATATATATATATATGTACGAAACGACACGGCGTCATATAGCAGGAAATCATAATCTTGGTATTCCCTGTATAGAACAAATATCGATTTGGTTTCAGGTATCGACTGGCAAGCAATACTGTACCTTACCCCATATTATGGAGATCAGTGGTTGTCTGCACAAGGGTGCTTTTAGATGAGGTTCTCACATCCGGCTTAGGAGAAGATTTAACCCCTGCTTCACCGGTTTCATTACGTGTGGCACCCCCACTCCTACCAGTGTGTGCACAAATCTGCCCCGTAAGCAGGGCGCCTTTCATAACCTCTCTCTCCATCAAACAAGTCGTTAAAATGACGACGTCATATGGGCAAGAATGGCTGCACACACACACACACACACACACACACACACATACAACAGTATGGTACATAAAATATGTTGGAAGCGTTACAGAAAGCCAAGGCATAGTCATAAGAGCATCCTATCTAACAAAATCCACACTGCATATCATGTGCAGTTTGAAAGAGGCAACATCGAGACCACGAACTTAAAATCGCAGCATTATTTATGAAGCAAATAACACATTCCGTTTATTTTCAAAACAAAATTCATGCTAACTGGAAGACGGAATAGCTCAGTCAGTACAGTGACTACCTTACAAGCTGAAACACCGGGGAACAGGAAGTCCATTCTCGGCAGGGACAAAGATTTCTCTCATCAACACAGCGTTCAAATTGGCCCTGAGGCCCACACAGCGTCCTGCCTTATAGATATAGGGGGCTTTTGTCGTGGGAATAAAGCTGCCTGAGCGTGAAGCTCATCATTCATCTCCACCTAGCGTTGAAGGTAAAAATGTGTACAGTAAGTCTTAATAGCCCGGTGCTTAATTAAAGTTTAACGCAACTTAAACTGAGTCGGAATATAAGCATTCTTACGCGTCTATAACACCAAGTTACTGACGAGAAATGACAGAACGATGGACCGGGAATTGCATGGAAGGAAACGTAGTATTCCTACAGACACGGCCTGCGTTTTTGGTACCGACTCTCCAGACAAATACCAAGTAAAACCTTACGACAGGCCACGATCGCCAAGTCCAGTAATCACCAACTTACAAATTAACTGAATGCGCTACAAGCTATACAGTTGAAGCAGTGTCATGAAATAACCTACGAACGAATCATTATACCGCGAAGCTATAGGCCTATACTGTATTTAAGGTTATTTATTTGGACCTTTTGTGGGCCCGGTAGCTCAGTCGGTATAGCGACTGGCTACGGGCTGGACGGTCCGGGGATCGAATCCCGGTGGGGGTGAGATTTTCTGCCCGTCCAGACCGGCCCTGGGTCCACCAGCCTCCTGTACAATGGGTACCGGGTCTTTCCCGGGGGTAGAGGCGGTCGGGGCGTGGGGCTGATACCCCCACCCCATCTAGTGCCTAGGTCCTAGAAAGAGTACAGCTATACCTCTACTCACCCTAAAGGCCTTCGTGACCTTTAAAAAGGGTGAAACCTACGTATTTGGACTTTCAACACTGTCATATTTATTAAATAAAAGCACAGTGTTTTATAAAAAGTTTACATTTGTTTTTCAGGTGGACAAGTTATAGATTCCTGCTCTGCTAAGTCACTAAGGTAGGGCCAATCTCATATCGTCTACTTGCTCTACGAAACGCCTGAAGCAGCTGCTATCTACAACCTCAGCCGAGTAGAAACTATTTTAATATGTGCTACGGTAAGAGAGAAATAGAAAATATTTCTGCAACGCTGTGGCTGGTGTTTAAAGGCCAGAACGATGGTCAAACTCCACATAAATAACCTTAACCGTCGTGTCACGCCATAGTCAGATAACCTTAAACCAAGCAATATATTTGTTTAAAGACTCGCGACACAGAAATGGGGCAAAGTGAGATATAAGATGCTGACGATGCACTTTGCTTCTTCAAAGACTGTCTCAGTGTATAAGGGTTGAGCAGAGGGGTGAATCTTCTTTACTCTCTCATCTCATCTATCTTGAAATTCACTTTAGCCTCTCACTTACCTCCCCATTTCGTCTTAAGGAAACGAGGATGTACATTAATGTGGCAGACTCGCAGCTTGGTTAATACCGCGATCCTGCAGTCGAGAGTTACAAAGCTCTCTTACGTCAGTTTCTAGTAACAATATAGTGCAGTGATTATCGCCAGACTGGGTCGTACTAAAGCCAAGTTCATTACTTTTAAGAGCATACTACCGCTCATACTTGCTTAGGTCATGGTTTAGAAGATGAGAATTCGTGTATGAAGGGGGTTAACAACTTTCCAAATCCACGGATCGGAAAAATAGCAGTGATTCTTGCAAAAAAATATCCCTTCTCTCCCTTGCAATGTGCAGTACAAATAATAGTTAATATAATTCTTCTTTGCTTTTGCAAGTTAAAAGGTTTTAAAACTGGTCTTGCTGTTTACCGGTCAGTCTTCAAACGCCTTTCATAGGCGGTTATATAAGTCGTTTGTTAATTTTGGTAGTTACTAGCTTGAGAGAAAGACGCTTTGGGAATTGCTACCTTAACCCACGCACCTTCCAACACTCCCCCCCCCCCACCCCCAATCCATGTATTTATCTGTGGTTTAAATAGATGCCAAATGAGACTATTCATTTATCGTTGTATATAGACGATAAATGTACTTCTGTATTATATTTAAAACGATAACACTATAATGACAAAATTTGTGGTGTTAACATAATACGCTATGTAACAAAATAAGCTAATTAAAATAACCGATTGAGGCGAAGATATAAACTGGATTGAATTAGCTTAAGATTGACACAAACAGCAGATTTCTGTGATGCCTCTGGTGGTAATACAGAAGCATGGAATTTGTATCATTCATCAAATGCTGAAAACTGATAGTGTTTCGGGGGAAAACACTGCCTCCATAATCAGGGTAAAAACCTAGAAGACCAAAATCTGAAATAATATTAACCCTGGTATTACAGTATTGGGACTAAATATCATCAGTTACATTTGTTTCCAGTAAGTGGCAAAGAAAACTCATTTCCATATACCTAAGGGGAAGCGTCCATTAAGTGTCACTCTGATTGTGAAATAACAGAAATTATTATATCTGAGGTCTTGGTTCTTCGGTGATATTTTGCGGCGAAGGTTGGCATTGACTTACCTACTACCAACCTATCAATTAAACCCCGGCTGAAGATCGATATCTGGCAATTCTTATACATCTTTTTTTTGGGGGGGGGGGTGCGAGTGGTAATGAATGTACGAGAATGTGTGACAGCAGGATCACTTCGAAACCAAATACAAATCTTGGCACAGTTTACAACAAATTCGCAAACCTGGACCTGAACACAAATCAAGTCGCGGTTCGAATATTTCGAATGTTCATGGTTATTTGAAGGACAACCTGTTTAAAGCCACTGCTGAGACCTGTGACGGAAATAATATGAGAAATAACTTACCATTTTATTATTTATCTCATGGAAGTGAATTTCACAGACTTTATCTACGACGTCTTCACTTTGAAATGTGACGAATCCGAAACCTGAAAAAAAGGAAAAGAAAATTATAAAAAAACTTAAAGGGTAACGACCCCACTTTCAACATTCAGTAATACGGAATCACAGGCAGTGTACCCTTATTTTACAGACCGCTGCAGTTTTCATAGGGTTTGTTGGTAGGTTACTTAACCCTTCAAAACTAAACTAATTCACTCCAAAGAGGAAGGTCCTTCTTGAAAAGCTAACAGTTCCTTAGCTAGTCATAAAATACTCTGTATATTTTGGACCTCGAAGGTTCATTACCGTATTCACAACAGCCTGCCACTTGTCCTTACCCTGAGCCAGATAAATCCAGTCAATGCCCTCCCAACGCACATAAGAGACATTTTAATAATATCTAGGCCTAGGTCTTCCAAGTGGTCTCCTTCCTTCAGGTTTCCCCACAAAACTCCATGTATTTTTCTACTACCCCATAGGTGCCACATGCCGCGCCCACCGTACCCTCAATGGTTTTACCAGCCGAATACAAGGAATACAAACCATAAAGCTCACTATTATGCAATTTCTCCAGCCACCTGTTACGGCCACCCTCTTAGCACCAAACATCTTCCTCAGCATCCCAACTCGATATAAATATAAAGGAAATTGTAATCACAGCCTTAACTTACGATCAGTAATTCGACACGTGTGTCAGCGGTTATGAATTTAGCGTTTCCGCTTAGCACCTTGGAGTCACCAAGGACCGGTTATGCTGACAGAGGTTCTTCACGGTTTTCCTCAGACCCTCCAGGCACAATGCCTAAATTTTGCAATACTACTCATCTTCCATATTCTTTCCAAATCATCATTCATTAATAATCGAGCTCTCAACTGTACATCATCAGAGAAGTCGAAACGTAAGACGAGAACAAATCGGCATTAGACCTACATAAAGTACAGAATAATCAGACAGTCGCTTTAGGGGTTTAGCAGGCTATTATCTGCTCAACCATGATACTGTTGAAGAAGGGAAAATAATGAAATGACAGTTAACTCAAAGAAGTTTCTGTCAATAAATTTCCACTTGAGCGCCTTTCTTGGCAAGACATACGTCCCATCGCCAGCGATTTCAACCCACACACAGCTCGGCACCTCTGGAGATAAAGCTGCAATTGTTTCACTCAAAGACCTTTACTGAAAACCAAATAAATTCTTGTTCCTTCGTAGTTCGCCTTTATTTCAAATCTAATGTATCTGACGTGTAAAAATGAGAAAGAACGCTATACACACGTTATGCAGCGCGTACTGAAGTTAAATTTTTAATTAAGTGCGGGAGATGTGTTTGCTTAAAAGCAGAATTACGACATTTAAATTGTAATTACGTTGATTGCAAAGGGTTAAGAAGATTAAATTACAATACAATGACAGCAATAATAGTAATTACATAAATCCAATGTGATGACACTAAATTTATTCAGACACTGAGTTGACAGCAATGCAGATGTGTTTAAGCTGTACTCCAGAGTACTACGGCGACGGAAAGCTACCAATTAGTCGAATGCTGGTAAAGCTGAAAACGTGAATGCAGACGGACGGAGCTCGTAAGCTGCGAGATTTCATGTTCTGACAAAGATACCTGACTTCTGTGACATAATGCCACGTGCGTATGTATACCAGCACCGTCGTTGCGTAGGAGCTTCCCTCCTCCATCTTCAGAATAGCCCACAAATATTATAATCAATGGATACCACATTTTGCGTGGTTTTCTCAGCAATATAATCCAAGGAAATTTATACTGTAATTTGATGTCCGTAATTAACCCTTTAAACGCCGAGTTAAATCCCACCTGCCACCTGCTGGCATTATTAGAAGCTCACCATATTCTCCACGTTAGCAGGATAAGGGTTAAATAGAAGATTTAAATGCTGCAATCAAATAACTTAAGCAGATCTGACGTTCAGGTGACTGTGTCGCGTGATAAATTCTTATAATAAAACCAGCTAGATGCAATAATTTCTCAAATTTATTTTTGGAATAAAACTACATGTTTCGGACAGATCCTCTGTCCATCATCAGGAGTTTTTCACTGTACACGCAGCAATGGTATATGTCATACAGGTTTGCTGACAGCTTGCGCACAGGATCAGGACGGAACTGGAGTTCCGTCCTCATCCTGATACTGAAAAGGCATAGCGATAATAAATTACTTTTTTCCTAATTCATCGAATATTTCAACGGAAAACGTGTGATAGGCTCAGTTATGCATCACCGACAGTAATGAGACATTTACTTTATATCAGTCTCGACGCGGTTTTTCCCAGAGTAAAGATCAGTCAATTTTAGATTCAGATAAACATTCTGAAACATAGAATTTGCTTAAATTTAGTTCCTAATTATATTTTTGTGGCGATGCGGTCCATCGCGGGCCATGGCATCCTCATTCTTGAGACTTCTAGATCACATAAAACGATGTACTACAGTCGGTAGGACTTTTCTGGACGAGTGATCAATTCGTCACACAAACCTCTACCTGAACAACACACAATATCCCCGGCGGGATTCGAACCCACAATCTCAGCAGGCGAGCGGCCGCAGACCTATGTCTTAGGCCGCGCAGCAACTGGGACTGGTTTTATATGTGTTTACTCTATCGAAAATTAGAGGCATGTACACCCTGCCTGCATTGTCACGTTAGCACACATTCCTTTTACTCAGCCATCAACAGTGTTTCCATTCAGTGTCGTCTCCATAGCTTTCAAGTCTTTTATGAACATTTTCCAATGACTTGTGCTGCGCTGAAAGAAATTCAATTATGCGCCTTTGCTTGTAATGCACGTCACTGTCAGTTTAAATTACAACGTAATTACTGGGTCGATATCCGTCGGCGTATTTTGAAACCTTGTACTCAGAAACGGGAACATTAAGCCTTAAGAGTACCAAAATTTTGAATTGCTGAGGGAGTTGAACAGAACTTATGTGGACTTTCTTTTCGGAGTAAACATAAACAATTATAGATACCTTAAGTCCATGTAAACTCTCGCAAACAGAGTATAACTGCTGAGTCGAGACCAATGTACGACTGAGCTGAGTATACTTGGAACCATTTCATGTACGTCTATCTACATGAAGTGAACCCCTTCCTGAGCAGCTAACAGCTACTTCATTCAAATTTCCCCACATTTTATGGAGTCCGAATGTTCATAGTCTTTACACTCAGCCAGACGAACCAGCCTGCACTGGTACACCCAATTTCTTTAAGATGAACTGTAATCATTCTAATACCAAATAATCCCATCCATTCAGGTTTCTTTTCATAATTGCGTATGCAATTCTCTTCTATCCCATGAATGTCGTTTTTAACCACCTTCAGCAGCTTCCTCCCTAAAACAGTAAACGATGAACCCTGCCATTCTACGAAAATGAGTCAGTAAATGATCAAAAATGAATGCAGTTGAATACTTAGGTAACCGACAGGCTTCATTTTGCGGGTGGCAGCACATGTCAGGATGAATCCTCACCATACTTGTGAGGTGAGATAGTCTTTCGGCATCACAGAGATCACGAAAGGTGTTCATGTAATTTGATGACACCAAGTAATGACAATAGGGGTTACGGATCGTTGAATACACAACCGACCGACCGACGGACCAACAAATCAATAACCCAACTGACCTTCCGACCGACCAACCAATCAACAAACCGAAACCGACCAATCAACCGACCAAAAGATCACCAACCAATTAACCAAAAACCAGGTGACCAACTAACATACAGATCGACCAATCAATTACAAAAACAATCAGCCAACCAACAAATTAGCAAATCAAACAACAATGAACCAACCAACTAACCGACAAAGCAACTATTCAGCCAATTAAGTAACCAATGAACTGAAAGATAAATCAACCAACCAAACGACAAATCAGACAACGAATCAACCAATCAACTACAATGAACTAGTTAATTATCCAACCAACCAAGCAACCGACCAACCAACAACCAATCAGCCGCTGTAGATACGATCCCCAGTCACCACAGCTCCTCCCACACAAGGTTTTTTTTAATTTACCTTAATTAGCAACCAGAAAACATCACTACACCGCTTCCTATCAGCTAATGCGCTGTCCCAGTTGGCGGTGGTCTAGGAGGAGTCCTGTGACGCTTCCTTAGTGTATCTCGTCAAATGTCCATCTTCGTTTTAAGCGCCTGTCCACACAAGGTCCAATCGAATTTCGTACTGCTCTCGTCACTAAGTACATTACCACCTTGGAACGACTTCAAGAACAAGCATCACTAAACAGTTGTTGCAGATGCGACTGATCGTCGGTAGCACAATAAATTTAGTAACTATTTTAATGATAGTGTAAATCGCGAAGTTCGTATGTTTGGTATTAAAGTGGATTACAACTGCTGTATTGAAGTGAGGTATTACTGATGACGTCAGTCCTTACAAGCCACAAAGTGCTGCACGTGCAAGGAAATTGCTTTTTCGATAGATTTCATGCACAATAATTTCCCGTTGAAATTTTTAACATGTTTTATGTTATTTTTATATGACGTACAAGAAGCAGCAGATAAGAACGGAGGCGCTGAAGAACAAAAAAAAAACAAAAAAAAAAACATGACGTCACGCGGAAGGGCTGTAATTCACTGCACAGATGACATTTCTGGGAAAGGCAGAATTTCTTGGAGATGACAGTTTCACTTCAGTAAAACCAAAAACTAACAAAGAAACATATCTAAAGCTGATATCAAAATTACTTAAACGAAAGGAGAAAGCTTGTTTAAAAACACAACACTATTGGCACAGGAAATGACGTCACATCGCTACGCTGCGTGATAAGAAAAAAAAAGCGATAGCCATAAAACGTGGCAACTCAGAATGCAATGTTGACTTTTAATTAAAACTCGGAACAATTCACTCAATGTAACTGTTTGCGATCCTCCGATATGCAAGTTGGGTGTTAACTGCCAACTACGTTTATTTCTTCAACACAAAGTGTATCAAATTCGTGTAAGTGCATTGAAGATCTTCCCGATGTTATGACGGATGTCACTGTTGTGACGGTGGTGATGGGGGCAGTTTATAATAAGGAATTCATGTTGTTTTTATGGTAATACGTACCGGGCTGCTGATAAGTCCTTAGCCCGACCAGGAAGAAAACAAGCTCTGGAGTACGTCAGGGACGCGTGCGATTTCAACAACATCGAGACGCGAGCTGTCATCAAGTTTTTTTTTTCCTGCAAGGCAAGGCGCCGAAGAAAATTCACTCAGTTCTGACAGAAACATTAGCTTGTTTCCTTACTGGTCGGGCTAAGGACTTATCAGCACCCCTTGTACATGTGTTATTGTGGCATTTATTTATTTATTTACAATTTAGGGAGTCGGTCAGCAGCTTTGGCTATAAGGTGTCCAGGAATGGGACGATTAGTGCATTGTGAGTTTGAAAGGCTTTGGAAGGAAGATGTTATGGCTTAAATCGAGATATACAGGTATTTTGTATGAAGGCACTGAGGAAAACTACGAAAAACTTTAGTCAGTACAGTCAGTCTCAGAACCTCTCGAATATGAGGCAGAAATTCTGAGCAGTGACCAGCGATGTTCGGTCTGTTCTTTTGTTGATACTGTTACTAGCAGACATTAACATCATTATTATGAAAGCCACTATTACCATTATCCTTACATGGTCTATACATTGTACTGCATTGTTGCTTACTGTCAGAGGTTACATATAATTGTCTTTATCAGGTATTTTCATAATTAAATCAGTTCCGTTCTTAATCACCACGAATAAGAAAATGTTGAAGACACGGTATTATTATTACTATTATTATTATTATTATTATTATTAT
>Ga0131853_10012795_pt1 | contig 15374 bp, 15 predicted proteins | sample TergutLab28metaG_FD_92764 | JGI IMG/M metagenome (GOLD analysis project Ga0131853, IMG submission 92764) | Labiotermes labralis P1 segment gut microbial communities from Petit-Saut dam, French Guiana - Lab288 P1 (version 2) (version 2) | ecosystem: Host-associated > Arthropoda: Insects >...
CCGTTGCGCTGACCACGTGACACCCCTCTATCCGCAAAAGTTGACACTAACTTCGCCGACCGGCGGCGGCCGCTCTGTCGGTATAGTTCGCGTGCGGACTAAGGCCACGGAGTTTAGTTTTAGCTGCTTACCCACCTACCTCCCTGAACCCCTAACTCAATATAACCTTCCGTAACTACCTGCTCACCTATATGCTTACCAACACACTTATCTCCTTACCAACTCTGTTTACTGCCTGCCTACTAAGTTATCTGATGGAGCAGCGATATTGCAGTCGGTATAATTATTGTGGGAAGTACGGAACGGTATTCGGTTTCCAGCACGTCCCAAAAAATGTCTAACCGTCCAGCCTTTTATTTCATGGTGCTGGGGTTCTTTCCCTGGGGAAGGCGACTGAGACGCGAAGTAGACCACTCACCCCCATCTACTGCCGAGATTAAGAACAAATGGAGTTATAGCTCTACGCCACCTATACGCCTTCATAACTAGACCTGGAAAATTTTTACCTTTATTATCCCTCGTGCAGGTATTTAAATTTCTGCTTGTCCAGCCACGGCCACCAATCGACTATTGGAGCTGAGCTTTACGTGCTTCAGTTCAGTCCGTCAAACCTAACCCTAGAATTACAGGAAATATCATAAGCAACGGCCTCGCCATTTGACGTGCACCCAAACTTATCTCTTGCGACGCTCTGTAGCGTGTCTAGTCAAAGCGGAATCTCACATAGAACCAACCCACACTACAGGATTGAGCTAACTGGTTGGGTGTATTTGTATGGGGACAGCAATACAGGATATTGCCTTCCTGTTCAACAGAACAGAGAACTATGCCCTGAGGCGAGAACGAGCACACTGCAGCGAGAACATAAGGACCGATCAACTGTGAACAAGTTATTAGCTAACTCCACAGTGCAGGATTGTCCTTCATCAATTGATAGTTACTCAACCTGTCAAGGAAATCCCTGAGTTTATAAACCCCAAAAGTTCATCACACTGAGCACAACAGCCAGCCACTGCCAGTATCCTGAACCGGTAAAATAAGTTCATACGCGAAGAATGTAAGATCATTTTTAATACCATCCACATACACGGAGTTACATCCTTCAATTTTCTCTTCACTTCACTGACATAAATTCATACTATAGATACGTTGTAGAAGAATAAATCTATCTCTTTAGTGTTGTACACCTCTATATATTTTCTGTGCCTTCGAGTGTTGTACCTCTCTATATTTCTGCATCTCTACATCTCTTCTGTGCCTTCCCTACAATGCGCTCTTTTAGTGTATTGTGCTACACTCCGCCTTTTCTTTCATCACTCTGTGATTTTCAAATTCCAGTTTCCGTATGTGGTCATGACAACAAATACATTACAATACATTAAAAAATAAACAAAAGAAGTATGAGATGAGCAAAAAATCTAGCAGGCAAGACAGATTGGGACTTCATACAAAATTTTTCGTTAGATATCTAAAAGGAAAATTCCACTTGAAAGTGTTAAGTATGGATGGGAATATAACAAATAACAATCAAATTAATCTTAAAGGGATGAGGCAAGAGTTTGCAGAGTGGGTCTGTACAACTGCAGGTAAGGTCCGGTGGCGGAAATATTTTGAATGTAATAAACTCTTGGCCTCCAAAAAGCTAGATACAATCTTCCTTACTTGGGCAGCTTGTAGCCTCGTACGTTTTCTCTTAAATGGCACCAATTGTGATGCATGTTTCCTTTCAGTTGCAGTAAGCGCTTTGACGCGAAATAAAGTCTTTACGTAACACTATGTGGTGTCCAAGGCGAAGGGATATGTGACGAGTGACAATAGATTTCGATAGACAAAACGTGAAGTTTGGCGACATTGCCATTCTGTTGATCACACACACACACACACACACACACACACCACATACACACACACACACACACACACTTACATACACACAAGTACACACACTCACATACACATACTCACACACACACACACACACTCTCACATAAACACACGTACACACATTCACATACACACACGCACACAACACCACACACACACACACACACACACACTCATATACACACACGCGCGCGCGCACATACACACACAACGCACGCACACACACACACTCACACACACTACAGCAATCTCAAGAACTCGACATCTACGAGCCTTTGTCAGAATATATTCTGGGTACTAATACTACAAGAACTGTCCTTTGTCGTTTATCTTGCACTGTTCGGAGCAGAATACCAGCAAGTCATACCCCTGCCAGATTACTTCTGCTTCACTCGTTCTTCTAGATGACACCCACTGATCCGAAAATACAGCCACAATCTAATGACGCTTCCTGCACTGTGACGATATTGCATCTCAAAATAGAAAACATTAAGTATACTAGAAGTAACAATGCAACTTCCATAACAACACTAATAAATAAACAACCCCGACTATCCTATTACCGTCCTCCGCCTGTAAGACACATTTTCAGGACCTCTTGTTTTAAATCAGTTTTTCTTAACCTTTCTTGCATGGAAAAGCCCTTAAGTAATCTTCCATATTCCGAGGAGTCTCTGCCTATGGGCAAGAAAACACAGAGCCAAGAGTAATGTGGTAACGCACGGAGATTACTCCAGTATTGCAAGCTATTGGGGGGAGAAAACCCCGCGATACTTCGACGGGTGTTTTGAAATTTTGGGCGTTTTTCAAACTTTTTACTTATTTACTCCAACATTTCTGGCGTAAGCCCTAATGGTGTTCTCTAAAACCCTCTCTGGGAAAACCTACCATCGATATTCAGTTTATTTGTACCGAGCAAGCTAACCAAACTCATTAAACGACCCCCTAGTATTGGTAATATGACCGGTGTGAAAGTCAGAAAATCATTCATACGAGTATAGTAAAGAATAATTGAAGGCGTGGGCTGGATTCATCTTGTTAAAAATGGAACTTAATGGCGAGTTCTTTTGAGTTGAATATCGAACACTCGTTTTGCACAAATTTCAGTAAATTTCATAGATAGTTAAGCGAATGTTAGTTTCCGAATAGGGAAATTCCCTATGAACGTAAAGGTAAAGGTAAAGTGATCCCATTACAGGCCCGGTGTGGACCAGAGGGTGGGAAGAAGTATAGCTCTACTCTTCCACGACTGCGACACTAGAAGGGGGTGAGTGGTCAGCAGCACGCCCCGGGCGCACTTACCCCCGGGAAAGAACCCGTACCCGTTTAACATGAGGCAGGGTGGCCCCCAGGGCCGGTCTGGACAGGCGGAAAATCTCGTCCCCACCGGAATTCGATCCCGGACCGTCCAGCCCGTAGCTCAGTCGCTATACCGACTGAGCTACCCGGCCCACATTCCCTATGAAGGAAGTTCGCCCATATTTATTAGTAAACCCACGTGAAATAAAACGGATTTCTTTTCTTTTAAAAATTATTTCTTTTGTATCCTTCCAAGTCCAGTTGTCACACAATGAAAAGTTGAAAATAAGCAGCTATCTTCAGAAGTGCGAACGTAGTCCTGGTAATGAATTTTAATTCAACTACACATTTAAGAAAATGTAAAATCAGCTCAGCTCAGGGCCGCTATGTTTTATAATAGTCATTCTCTACAACCTAATTCGCTTACATCACGAAATCTACAAGTGAAGTTAATAAAAATGGGGACGGAAAAGGCGTATTTCAAAACATGGGAAATAAAGCGCGTTCAAGAATTCGGTAACCACTAGATCGCTCCAGTGCCCAAAATAATATATGGTTGTTAGCACAAGGTATGGAATTAAGCAGGGGGGTAGGCCTATCATGCGACCATCTGCCGAGCTTCAAGTGGGCGGGAGAACTAACTCAGATTGCCTTTGTTTGATAGCGATGATTAATAAATACATTACTGCGGATTATTCATGCCTGGTTAACGCTTGTCAGGCATGCAACACACACACACACACACACCACGTCCTCTCGCTTCTAGTTCCATACAGAAATATCAAGTTTGTATTTTCCCACAGCTATTTGATATTGTCCTTCTATACCCTACACTGACTTTGTACATAAACGGAACACAGAATTTCTTGCTTATTATTTTTCATTTTAAATGCAATAAAATTAATTACCAGCATATTAGATATCCAAAACGTTAATTACCTCATTATTTATTATTAGTAGACCCATATTACTGAAAGCGATCTTCTTCCAGTAACGTAAAACATCTTCAGAGAATAATTTCAGTGCAAAGCCGAACGCCAAAGTCTCATCCAAAACTTTTAGTCTATATCTTGTTGTACCAAGCACAGTTTTCATGAATATCAAATATTCCCCCAGGGCATACCTAAGAAAAAAATATACTTATACACTGTAAATAACAAAATGCATATACGTACTGGAAATATAGGAATTCCTTATTCAGTTTAACGTATGATTAATATCTACCCGTTAGCAGCACTGACGTAATTTCCAAAACACTGCAAACCCTCTTTTATTATTCTTATGTTTTTTGGACCGTGCATCATCTTGATAGTTGAATAAAAAGAGACCAACTTGATGTCACTTGCTTTATTATTTCATTATTTAATGCTCAACGTGTTTTGGATGTTAATACATCCATCCTCAGGAGCTTGCGACTTATTTGTTGACTTATTTCATGGGTTGTATTGCTCTGGTTCGATGTGTGTTGGTGTTACGTTGTGGTTTGGCTGGGGTGGTGTGGTATCCGGATGCAGGCTGAAGCACTGCTTCAGCCTGCGAGAGCTCAGAAACACACACACACACACACACACACATATATATATATATATATATATATATAGGTCTTAATGTAAAAACACTGATGTTTGCTGAATACGGATATGATGTAGCTGACAGTAGCTGTTCGCAGTCGTTTTAGTAAACATCTAAGTAACAGGTATCAACAGGATGTGGTGCATGTCTAAGGCACCAAGTTTCATCAAATTAGGTTCAATACTGCGGCAGGTTTTCCTTCGACATCATTTCGTCCCTTACAGTAATGAACCAAGGAACGTCCTGCTATTGAGGCACACGACGGACCCGCCCAGCTAGCACACTTCCATAAGCTCGGTGCCCGCAAGTGGATTCACTTAACCGGACTCAGAGTAAGAACTTCAGTTCTGCATCACCTACGAGCACTGAAATTCATCTACTGAGAGAGAGTTATTAATTGTTTGTTTCTTGGGTTATCTGATGAATTTCCCTCAGTTGCACAGTCTACCCTACACAGCGTGGGATTAGAGAATTATTGTACTTTAAGAATTGTAATGGATTTTAGAACGAAACAACCATGGCAAATGGTAGACCCCACCCCACCAAAGATCTTGGTGGGGCTAAAGATAGTAACAGCCGAGATTCGTATCCGAAACTTCCCAGATACGAAACCGTTCTAACCATTCTACCGCCACATTAGGTGATTAAGACAGACTCAACAGCATGATCACAATTGTATGGTGACAGGGTTTTAAAATAAGCACCCAGAGAGGCATATTTTGGATATCACAGAAGATAAGAAAGCACAAAATTCTAGGAGTTCCGCGTTTGTAATCAGATTAGTGATGGAACATAATAAAGCGTTATTTTTTAGTTAGGCTGAAGGGGTAGGGAGAGATGAGGAGAGAATTAAGACTGAACACAGCATCAAATGTACTGTTTGAAGACAAGAAACCTAAGGGATCTAGAGAACAGCAGGACTGATAGAAAGAAAATACATGATAAATGCATGCAGAGAAGGCTGCTGATGGTCAAGAATGGGCAAACACCGGTACGTTAGAAAAGAGAAAAATTTAATCACCCAATCAAATTCAAGAAACTTTCCTGAATAGGAATATGCAGGATACTTCTAAATTAAATCCGATATAGACAATTTAAATTGAAGTTATGCTGCTTCTAGAAGGCATCTTGGCGGTTTGGAAACAAATCATGATAAATGACAAAATTTTTTGACGGACACAGCAACATTCGATTATTCAAATACCTATGATTCGAATCCCGCTCACAGTATGAATGAAAATGGATTGATGCATTTTTCCTTCTTATTCCGTTCAGGAAAAAAAAAAATCCATCCGCCGCCCTCCTAGGAGAATTATAGAAGATTTAACAGATTAAACGGAGTATGTCCTTCGTTACTTTAATATGGATGGATGGAAGGATGGAGAGCAGGCAGGTAGAGGGGTGGATAGGTGTCAATAGAAAGGAAGCAAGAACCGGAGGAATAAGGATAAAACAAAAGCTATTTAAGTCTCGGTTGACTTAGCAGTTTACTTCGCCATATAATTCATACAGTTTACAAAATGTAATAAATATATATATATTCTGGGATTTTAATGTATATTTTCGGGGATCAGGCTGTACCCTCGTAGTTTGGTTCGGCATTCCCAAATACAAATCTCGGCCTGGAGACTGGTTATCCTCACTAATATTGAAGTGGTTTTCTCAGCCCATCCTGGATAGCACTTCTCATTTGATCACAACGTATTTCTTCCTTATGCATGCTAATTCATTATTCACTAATACATCTCTCATTTGATTTTATAAAACCTGAGCAACTGAAGGCGTTGTTAAATTAACTGCAAATACAGAAATATAAGCATCGTATCTAATAAGGCTTGTGGAATGAAGAACAGGAGGTTTATGCCCCTCTGAGGCTTCCCAGCACACCGCGTAATTTTATCAAAGATGTTAAGGTGTCATATTCTTTAAAGAATTCGCGACAATTTCGCCTAAAGAGACCTCTGAGAATTTTCATAAGAGTTATGTCTCACAGTTCGACATATTTCACCTGAAAGACACAGAGCCTCGCAAGCAATCCCCACGCTCCTTCTCCAGCTGCTCAACTTCCCTAAGGGAACAATGCCTTTCCCTCCTGTTCCTGAATTAACAATTCTCTTGCATCGTGTCACTCTGCTCCTTGCTATGACGTCATGCGTATCGTCAAGTACTCCTCGACCTTGTATTCTCTCTTGATGTAATCCTTTGTCACTAGAGTCATCTGTTTTCCCAGTTCCCATATATATATATATATATACACACACACACACACACACACATATCATGTGCACGTTCTATACTAAAACCCACGATCCCCCTCCCACTCCGCCAGGGCACGTTCAACAATTTCGGTCTTTATATGACTTTCGTCTTGCTCCTTTATTGGCACGGTTTCTGTTGCCTGATGCAAGCTTCTACCGCTCTCATACTTTGTTGTATTTCTCTTGACATGCTGTTGTCTCACAGCCTCCCTGCTTTAGTCTGGCTGTCCCTTCCTCCCTGCATCTCGGCAACCGTTTGAACAAAACTTTGAAACACTGAATTCTATTGATATTGAAGTTCAAGCCGGGTTTTAACGTGCACAGAACATCCCAGTTCACTGGAAATTCCCGATTGTACGCAATGTGCTTTCAAATTCCTACACAAGTTCTATCGCAGAAACACTTTGTGAATCAAAATAATATTATTATTCACACTTATTTCATTTCGTCGCCTTCATTTATCTTTATTTTTTTCATCTCTCAGCTATCATACATTAGGTAATCTAGCAGGCTCGGTCGGATGAAGAATTAATTCCACAAAAATCATGTTTCTCGGTTTTCGGATATAATGCAATAGACGGGGAATCAGTTCATGACAGCCTCCAGACAAAAGAACGCAGCACAGACAAATACGGATATACATTCATATCCCCTCCAGGATTCGAATCCACAATCTGAACCTTTACATATTCCCGCACCAAAACATAAATTCCAGTACGACAGATATGGCCGACTTGAGTGTTAAAATACGACAATTTTGTTTTTTTCTGTATGAGTGCTAATTTGTATCTAAGTGCACTAATGAATCTGTCAGTAGAAATAATATATCAGCAGACGTTAAATAATTTGCATACAAAATATGTGCACGTTTAACTTCAGTATTATTCCGCCGATTTAAACTCGCGGCTTTCTCTAGCTAAAATTAAACTAGAAGAATCCCGATCTCATGTCTTCACCCAGCAGCTGCTTAATTTAGACAGCGTCATTAGTGACAGGTTCAAATTTCCAGCTGAACAGAGAGAGCATTCTCTTGTTGCGGCGTGGCTCGACGCGTGCGTTCTGGAGCCAGTAGTGTCAATCAGGCAAGCAGTCAGTAATGACGCCTATCAGTAAGAGCCTACTGGTCAGCCATTAGACATTCAGTCAACCCGCAAGTGTCCAGGTGTATCTGTCAATCATTCTGGGCCAATTAGTCTTCGGTCTTACACTCATCCTGTAAGTCTGTCATTTGATCGTCACTTAGATCCATATTTGTTTAGACTCAGATCCATATTTGTTTACACTCAGATCCATATTTGTTTACACTTGTGGCACAGAATTGCACATCATCAGTTCCATTACGCGCTGCGTGAACTAAACACCCTCACTGCACTGACTTCCTTGAACGGCTTCTTTTGGCGTCAACAACACTAGACTTAACAAGAAACTGAGCTGTAGAGAGTGGAAAATTATAAAGTTTAATTGAAGTGATTTTCTCCGAACTTCCAAAGTATCTGCTGAATTTACCTTTGCACTTCCCATGAAACTCTTTAAACTGACTTCCTTTCGCACAATCGTGGAGTTTCTAGTTCTTAATCTTACAGCGTGTCAATATTACAGCTACGTAAATTCAAATGAGTTTCACTTCGTTACGACAAGGAGAAACTAAAAGCTAAGAATATCCCATTGTTCGTCGGTCCATTCCACGCCGTACTGTATGTAGACTACTGTATCAAGCACATGGATCTAACCAAACATAAATTAGTCCCAATAAAAGAATAAATTCATCTGACATGGTGACAAGCTGAGTAGTTAAAATGTAATGTGTTGAAACTTGGGATGAATTATGAGATGCATTCAGGCAATTTGCACGCTTCCTTCTCTGAAGGCTCGGAAAGTCTGATGTACTGTAGATACTTACTTACTTCACGGTGCACAGTCCTCCTTGAGAAGCGAACTGGTTTGCATCTAGTCAAGAAATTCCCCATATTTCACGGAACCCGAAGGTTCATTACCGCACTCACAAGCGACCGCCACTTGTCTCTACCCTGGGCCAGCCCAATCCAGTCCAGTCCATATACCCACATCCCACTTCCTGGAGATCCATCCTAATATTATCCACCATCTATGCCTAGGTCTCCCCAGTGGTCTCCTTCCCTCCGGTTTCCCCAACAAGACCCTACACACCCCCTCTCCTCACCCATACACGCCACATGCCCAGCCCATCTCATTCTTCTCGATTTTATCACCCGCACAATATTGGGTGAGGAGTAAAGATAATTTAGCTCCTCGTTATGCAATACAGGAGAAAAACTCGAAAATACCCACAAACAGAACTTAAAGATCGGAGATCACGCACAGGCGTAAGCCCTTTTAATCAGCCCAGTTTCATTCTTAGAATAATAGGTTTGGGTAATTATTTCAAGATACGACAAAAGTGGCATCGCATATTCGCTTGACCATAGATATGTTCAAAACCGAATATAATATTAATAGAAAGAAAGAGGGAAATGAACCACAAAAAATCGAAACAAGGGAGCAGATATACAAAATTTTGGCAATGTCGAAATATCTAGCCACTTTGGTAATTTATAATAAATTTAAATCCCCAAATATTTTAAATGTAATTAAGGTAATTACACAGGAATGGTTTGCGCATGTTTTAAGAATGGGTGGCGAAAATACAGTAACGAAATTACTGGAAGGCAAACCAGGAGGAAGGAGAGAGAAATAAAAGAAAGGTGGATCGATGATGTCGAATTGGGCTTGGAAATTAAGGGTGTGAAATGATGGAGAACAAGAACTTTGGGCACAATGCAATGAGTATCCGTCCTGTGAAAAGGTAAGAAAAAACTTAAATGACTGTAGTGCTAAACACGAAGAAAAAGATAATTTCAAGAAGGATTAATTACGTGTGAAAATGTAAACTTAGTAAATGTGGACGAAAGAAGAAATCCTAACAGGTCTTCGGGCAAAACTTCAAGGTAAAAGCAACTTAGAATTCCAATGCATACTTGTGAAGATGCTATTAAAAATGATACCGCAGAAATAATTTGTGCAGTTTTAAACTTGTTTTTGGTTCTCGCGAACAAACTGATGCCTTCTAGACTAGCAATATCAGAGAACTTTTTGATTATGGGAATAACTTCTAAGGGGTCGTGACAGGCCTGCATCGAGTAGTTGGCTTATCCGTCATATAGTCTAGTAGTTACTGTACTTAAAGTTTTTGAACTATTTAGAAAGAAATAAAGTAAGTGATAGTCAATATTTACACCGATTCTTTATAAGACCATAACTGGATACAATACTTGCCTTACATAAAGGGCGATATCTAACAAACATATTACTGTTCCATGAACAATTACGATACACTTATTTAAGAGTAAATAACATGCCCGCCGTTGAGGGGTACCATATTAGGACTGCGAAGGTTAGCACTTCTAACCTACTAAATTGTAGTGACTCAGAAGCCCTACTAGTATGGGAATATTTAACTGCAGTTTATTACTAGATACCAGTGGGCCGGGTAGCTCAGTCAGTATAGTGACTGACTACGGGGCTGGACGGTCGGGGATCGAATCCCGGTTGGGACGAGATTTTTCCGCCCGTCCAGACCGGACCTGGGGCACACCCAGCCTCCTGTGCAATGGGTACAGGGTCTTTCCTGGGGGTAGAGGCGGCCGGGGAGTGGGTCTGACCCCCCTCCATAACCCTATTTAATGCCGAAGTCCTAGAAAGAGTAGAGCTATACCTCTACTCACCCTAAGGACCTGCGTGGCCTATAAAAAGGGTGAAAACTTACCCATTACTAGACACCAGGGTCTTCAAATCAGTTTACAAAACCTCATAATCGCCGCTTTAGCGAGATACGTAAACACTCAGCTGCGGTTATTTTCATCTGTATTAAATTTGTTATTTCAGCAGATGGCAATACTGCGGTTACACTAAATCTTTTCTCTGTTGTCAACTGTCACTTTCATTTTCTGTACGTGGTAGGTTGTAAATAAGTTAGCAATTAGGCTTCCCGTTCCCTGGAGCATGACTGTAGGCAAAGCGACTTTCAGGACACTTTGTAACATTAATGACATGTCTTACTCTACCCGCATTTTACCAAAAACAGATACCGAAAAGGTGTACCGTTGCCCAAAAATATCACACTAAACTTCACGAAATCCGCCAAAGGAACGCCACACTGAATCCAATTTACACGTTTGTTATTCTGATATTATTTCTGAGAGAAACGTCAGAGTTTTAGCAGTTGGAAAGTCCGTCATGGCAGAATGTAAACAAAATTTTTATCGAAAATTAAACTACTGTAAGAAAGTATTCAAACTGACAGACCTAAGAGTAACGATCACCAGCAGGCGCAAGCAAATGAATAAAATTATAGAATATACAAATAGGCCCGACCGATGTATTATTGTTCATTAATTCAATGGATAAACGAGATGAAATGTTTCATCATTCCTTCTAAATGATTGTAATCAACAACAACAACACGAACTGGTTTAACTGACGTACAGTTTAATGTTTCGCAAAAACGACAACATGGGAATCTGGGCTGATTGGAATGTAATTGATCCAGATATTAATTTCGAAAATAACACATTATTGAAAGCTGGATTAAATGGAAATACCTTTACCTTTAAACATGAAGTGACCAATAACAGTACTGCTAATATTAACATTCTCGTAACAATTTCATGAAATAACTGTGACTTCGCCAAATTTATTGTCGAAAGAACGAGCAAAAGAACGGGAAGTGTAAAAGAAAAATTAAAAATGAGTATGAGCAAAACATGAGACATAGTAGGAAAAGAAAGAGGACGGAGAGGAGAAAACAACAGAACTAAAGACAAAAAATGAGACACAGGAGGAAAAGAAAGAGGACGGAGAAGAGAAAACACCAGGACGGAGAGGAGAAAACAACAGAACTAAAGACAAAAGAATCATAAGATAAAATAAAGGAAGGACAACTAAGCATCGTCATTCACGCATATGGCTTGAATCTGTATAAACTTGCTACAAATTCCCTTCTTTCTACCTGCCAGTATATATCAGGACAGTGTCATTCAGCTTTTTCTTTATATCCTGTTATGACGTCATAATGCATCGATTCCATCAACGCTGATGCATGTTACGGGTTGTTATCGGATGAAAAAATAAGCGTTAAAAAATAAGGGATGGTAACTCGGTTTAATGGTACAGAGCGATCGGAAGAAAACATCTAACTTCAGAATCTACTGCACAAAATATGTCCGTGCCCCTTTCTTTGTTTTCACCACAGCTGCTGTTTTAAATGCATTAATCTTAATTAATATCTTAATACAACTAAATTTTATATTCGTGGTTCCGTGCATCGTAATTCTAGGTTGAAGAAATCCAACGAGATGCAAAAGTATGTAGATATTTATTTACTAATAAATTACTCTACATGTTTCGGGCGTCCATCACGCCTATCATCAGGAGTACATAAAACTGTAGTTGCAGCCTCTGGTACAGATCATACTATCTGGAGAGCAAGCTATCTCAGACGTGACCACGTGACCATCAGTGTATTTTAAGTTTTGGAGTTGGCCCATATTATCTATAACACCTGAAGCCTCGGCATTTGCCCATAATATCTAGAAATTTTGCAGCCTCTGTATTTTGCCCACAAAATCTAGAACGTTGGTAGCCTCTGTATTTTGCCCACATAATCTACAACTTTTGAATTCTCTGTATTTTGCTCACACAGTCCAGCACAATTGAAGTCTCGGCATTTGCCCATATCATGTAGAACATTTGAAGCCTCTGGATTTTGTCCAAACAAACCTTTTCCTTGATCCTCATGACTGTCGCAACAAGCAGCAATCATTTCCCTAAGCGCACTTTACAATGGGCACGGACTGTGCTAAGGTTGCACTTCAGTTTTGTACACAATTCAGACGAATCCGAAGCTTCAAAATGTAATAAATACAATTCGCGTCACACGGTATTATAATGTTTGTTTTCTTAAGCAGCAAGTTGGGGCAGAGGGTCGTAACCCTGTACTTCGACAGATAATACGGTCTACGTGACGCAGAAGAACTCTCCAAGCTACAGCGTTTCTCTCCATAAGCCTACCAGCTCCATCTTCGTCCCTCCCTTCAACCAACTCCACTCTTCACTCTCTTTAATTGAGGGCAATTATTATTCGGCAGAGTAAAAATCCATTAAAGGGCTTACAGCAACAGCTAATACCCAACCGTTCTCAGAGTGACGTGTTCGGAACTTTATGTGCAGCAACGCGTCCCTCCTTCATACTTTGTGCGCCTTGATGCTGCAGAACTTCTAACGCGGATGCCATTCATGATATTTTTACCGCAAATGATCCCGCAACATCGAGTAACAGCACTCATGAGGAATGGAGCAGTTCAGACATTGGTAGGTAACTGTGTACATAATGCGAACGTTTTAATTCAAATGCGAGGGGATTGGGGCCATCTGTTTGGTACGTACGTTTAGAGTATTTCCGCATTTTAAAAGCCTGAACCATAGTTTTGCATCGTTCCAGCCACAGCAGTACCTGTGCGACTCAGAACGTTCCTCGTTCCCAGGCTACACTGCATACTTATTGCTCCCTTGTTTAACTACAAGTATGCTTCCGGTACAAGGCGTGGGTCTGCGGCCGCTCACTTGCCGGATGTGGGATCGAATCCCTCCGGCGGCATGGATGATTGTCTCTTGTGATTTTTGCATGTTGTAGGTAGTCACTGCTTCAGACCGATCGCTCGTCCAGAGGAGTCCTACCAAGTGCGGTGTGTCCAACGAGTGTGATCGCGAAACCCCGCAAGGGGAGGTCATGAACCGGAATAGGGTCGAAGAGCCAAGGAGAGGGGGAGAACTATATATATATATATATATATATATATACACCTGGTGAAAAACTCTACCGTAGAGAAGCTGCCGATACTCATGTGTGAGAGCGTGACAGAGTTTCACACACACACACACACACACACACACACGAAGTTCAAAATGTGTCTTTTCAAAGGACGTATTTCTTGCCAGCATCAAAAGGGTTAATTTCACACCATGTCGTCCAACTAATGAAATTATATAATACGTTGCCTCACAGTACTGACTGTTGTGAATTCGATTACCATCACGTAATTAGAGAATATATATATATATATATATATAGGTAGAATGCAACAGTTTGTTTTACTTTCTACCAATTCAAAACCGAAAAAGTCGGCCTCCATTGGTCTTTTATGTGGTTCAGCGAAAGTTCAATCATCTGAAAGAAAGTAAGATGACAAAGTGTGCAGAAGATGCAAAATTTGGTAGCTCCGCTGATAGCTTCAGAGTTAGCCGAGTATTTTCAGTAATTTTACTAAACATGATGTTTCATTATCATAACAGCAAAAGCTCGCCACCTGCTACTACCATTAGCAACATTCATCCAATCCATTCCCTCCACTATGTCTTTAAGATCCATTTTAGTATTATCATCCCAATGATCACAGGTGTTCTCAATGACAACTTGCTAGCAGGTTTTCCCACCAAACCCCGTGTACGCTTATCTCTTCTCTCCCTTGCATTCCCTAAGACCCCATCACAAGCTCCTTTTATTTGATCAACCCAACGACATTCTACAAGGCACCCCAATAACATTCAATCTGAAATGTATTACACAAATTAATCCATGTTAAAGTAAATTCATCTGATAGTTTCTCAGCGGTTTAAAATTTTCCGCCCTTTGTGGAAATCAAGGATTAATTCTTGCTTGCGTAAAATTTGCATCACCATCGTATCATAACTCATACGCATCCATTCAACATCCTAATGCTATGTGCATTAATATGCAGTTTGTTACTCTCCTATCTAAACGTAGATCCCTCAAGTTTTTTTCCCTTCCTTCAGGTTTCCTCGCTAAACCCTTTCTTGAATTTCTTTTATTCTCCAAGTATGCAACATCCCACACCCATTTAATTATAAGTTGCTCATCATTCTCATACCGGGCGCACAGTAAAACATATAAGACCCATCATTATGGAATCCTGTTAACTCCTTTTCACTTCCTCTTGAGTAAAAAATTTCGTTTTCCATCTCTGATTCTCCAACATACTCAATTTCTTCTTCTCTAAGACGAAGACATCAAAATTCACACCCATGCATAACAACGGGTAAACTAATAGATTATATTATTATTATTATTATTATTATGCGATATGTATGTCTCCTGTTATAGGCATTTCTTCCTGGTACTTCTCTTGAACCAGCGGTGATCCCCAACGCTCAGGCTTCAAGCTTCACATTGCAATACTTTCCGTATTATGTGTGATGTTCCAAGTATAGCTGTCTTTTGTAGTGAATCTATCGAGTGTTTTCCTGGTATAGTTTCCAAATTTTTCTTTA
>Ga0131853_10012796_pt1 | contig 15373 bp, 6 predicted proteins | sample TergutLab28metaG_FD_92764 | JGI IMG/M metagenome (GOLD analysis project Ga0131853, IMG submission 92764) | Labiotermes labralis P1 segment gut microbial communities from Petit-Saut dam, French Guiana - Lab288 P1 (version 2) (version 2) | ecosystem: Host-associated > Arthropoda: Insects >...
ACACACACACACACAAACACACTCACATGAATCACCAAGTACGAAATCCAGGCCAACCGCTTTTCACAGTTTTCAAAGCAAAGATACATATAGGCTACTGGTCACTGTACATACGACTTAATTGATGGCGTTGTCAGTAACTCAGGCTACAAAGAATCGAATTGTAGAACGGATAATGAATGGTAAATTGGAAAGCGCAAGCAAGGAAATGGTCGTTATTTAATGCAAGTGGCAATCTTAAATGTTTCCTGAAAGTGCCACGTAAAGCCACCAGCATCTCTGTTAGCATAGCAGATGACACGACTGAGATTTGAATATGGCATCTCCCGAGTACAGTTCCACGGCACTACCGCCACACTAACCAGCTCGGTCATTCTGGTAGCCGGTGACACCCTGTTGATTGGTAGGTGTTACCAACAGATTGGAGGAGCATGCTGCCGCCTTTTTCAGCCAGAAATAAGTCAGTTTTTAAAAACAATACCTCACTATTTCCCCAACTTGATACATTATGCTCTGTGGGCGGAGTTAGGAGGCCTATATTTCTCCGAAAAGTCGTGACCCAGCTGTCAGATTACATGGTGTAATAACCCAGCAGACCACAATACGATGCTATTTACGGCATTCACTTGGGCTTTACTGGGGTAGGATTATATCTTTTAATCCTTTTACTGTTGGTTTGCAGATGAGAAGATTAAAAGATTCTTCACTAAATGACAGTAAGCTTTCGTACACTTCTTAGTGCACCAAATTCTCTTATAAACATACTTTGTCACATTTAGGTGACTTTCTTCACCAAGGATTGTAATCAGGTGTTCGTGGATAAATTGAAGTGGGTCACAATAAAGAGTGGCGAGATATAAACGAGACATGCAAATTGAAGTTTAGGTGGAGATGTGTTGATGAAATTCTAGAAGAAATTTGTTCGGTTTCTGACAGACGTTCATCCTTTTCTCTCTGAATACGGGAACAAGGATGACGAAGTTTCTTTTCCTTGTTATTAGTCCTTTTTCCAAGTAGCTACAACATGGCACTTCGCGGAGCAATGTTATAAATTCATGTCTCAAGTTTCCATTTACACGATAAGTCCTTCGAACAAAGACTGCAAAAACTGCGAAAGTATAATACTGTTTGGGGGGCGTGAAATCTGCACTCTCACCTTCAGGCAGAAACATATTTTCTATGTGTGTGAAAAGAGGACGCTGAAGAAAAAATTCGGATATAGAGAAAGAAGTAATAGAAGGATAGAGAAAACAGCATAATTAGCTTCATAGCCTTTATCCTAAAATATACTGCTCTCTTGTTATCCCTATATAGGTCTGGGCAGGACCCTAGGGTTCCAGGGGTTTGAGGCTCCTCGAACCTCTAGAAAATCAGCACAAGAAGATGGCAAAGTTGCAGCCCAACGCACAGGCCGTCTTTACCCACAGGAGATATACTTCGTACTAATTTCGTTTAGAGGCTGAGTCGACCCCATGGCCATAGTGCCGCTGGAAGAATTAAGTCAATGAAAAGTCCCAATGACCCCATCGGAAATCGACACCACAACCTTCTGGCTTGTAGCACAGAGACAAAAGACCATCATAGTGGCAAAGTCATGGCAAATTAAATGGACAGGGATATGAAGTACGCAGGAAAAGATAACTCCATAAATATTTCAGTAATAAACCCTGAACGGAAGGGAATCCCCGGGATATGCGACAACAATATTACAATGGGTCTTAAACAAAAGTGTTGTGGTTGTGTGGACTAGATATCTGGCAGAATACTGCGTCGAATGGCTGGCTCGTTTAAACATTGTAGTGAAACGTTGTGTTACTTAGGTTGGTAGAAGATGGACCGTGCTGTGAACATCACAAGGCCACTAGTCCATGGAAGTAATTATTAGAGTTGAATTATATAACGAATACAGTTTCAAAGTGGTACGGGACAATCACAACAACATTGACAAAAGGGTCCCCAGTAACAGTTAAAATAAACAAGAAATCATCTTTCCAAACAACAAATCTTTATTTAATAGCACTGCAGATATTTTTCCATACAAATATGTGATACTAACTCTTCAAAAAATTACTAAATGTACTAAAATTTTCATGAACCAGAACCGGTTAACAAGAAATGTTTTACCACACTATTAGAGACACAGAGGGGCTATTTTTCCGTGTAAATCGAATGTGGTGTTTATTTTTCATGGTACTGACACATCATTTGAAGTTGACCTTAAATAACTTCATGAGGTCGAATGTATGATGTCAGAAAATGAAGAAAACAACCAAACGAGTGCTGTGTAACTGCGATATGGTAGGAATCTGTCGATGCGCAACTGCTCACGCAACTGCTCGCTTGTTACCAATTGCTATTTTCATAAAGCATAATAAAATTTCCTTTTACATCTAACTGATAGTCTAGAATTTGGGAAAAACCAGACTCTGATATCAAAGCAACACAGTGTACACTTCACGAGTTCCTCGAATTCTGCTGCGCATTGGTTTTTCCAATGAGATTAATTTGAAACGCAGTTTCATGAATATCCAATCTAATCATTCAAGCGATATAACAGACCTGATGGAATTATACGGTCTCAAAGTACGGACTTCGGAAAGAAGTTCTATTTCAAACAGTACAAATAACAACACTGGAGAGACTGACAATACATAAAAAGTTTTAGCCACAAAATGACTTTTTAGACCTAGTCATAAATGAAGGATTACTGTTAAAATTGATCTTAGAGTTTTTTTAAGTGTTCAGTGTTAATCATATGTAAATATTAAACGAGTATATCCGACATGTTTCGGTACAATTTTACCGCCTTCAGGGAGAACAAAACACCAGTTTTTGAAACCAATTGCCATCGATAAACACAAGAAACTTGAAAATAACAGTTTATCATTGGTAATTGATTTTAAAACGTGACATTTTTCCTCTCTGAAGATGGTATACTTGTACTAAAACATTTCAGAGACACGCTTTTAATATTTGCATATAATTAACACTGTGCGTTTGTTTGGTGCAATGAACTGAGCACATTGATTTTAGAGAAGTACGTGCATGTTGGGGATGCGGAGTGCATGTATACGGCCCAGCCTGGGGTGCAGTAGCGCGATGTAATGAAACCAGCAGTAAGCCACTGTGTTCCAGAGACGACGTAACAACACCTTAATCAGCTGGTCAAGTGTTGTTCTACTCAAAAGTGACAGTATCAATATATATCGTTTCAAATTTGATACAGGAGGCGCTGTAGTTACAGTTGGAATTGCAGAAATATTCCAGTTCCCCTTGGACTGTCCAGAGCAATCTTTTTAACACATTTTCTCGATACAAGTGTTCCTGCAATCGATACATGGGCAGAACACTGACTGGCTTGTGTGCTTCATCGTTATGTTTGTGCATGTAATTTTCAAACGTTGGTATTGCTGAAATTCGGTGGATCAGAGCAATCAAGGTTGCAGCCAATGCTGAAGGAATACTTTACTACGTATCTCTTAGGAGGACAAGGAGGAACAGTTCACTGGTTGCGCCAGTATTAGGCACACTGGTGTCTTTCTTGCAGGAGGTCAAGCACTTTGATACCCATGGGCAAAGTGAATGCTTGTCCAATACTTCATATCACGCGAATAATATTGAATGGACGGAATTAAACCGTAAAGCAAAGTCCTCCTTGAGTTTCTTAACTACTCGAGAAACTGTAGGTCTTCTGTATAACCTAGAACCTCCCTTTATCCTGTCCTTTGTGTATCCCGGCTCACAGACTGATTGTAAATACAAATTACATTGCGATCCATCTATGTCTTATGCCTCCCAAATGGTCTCTTTCTTCCAGTTTTTGACCTAAAATACTGTATAAAATTATCATTTATCCAATTTGCCTCATTGGTAATCCATATAATATTTTGTTACGTTAATAAGCAACAAAGCTCCTCATTACGCAGTTTTCTCCTTGCTTTTTGTTACATCTTGCGTCTGAGGTCCAATTTATTGTCTTCAGCACCTTGTTCTTAAATACCGTCAGTAGAAGGACAAGGTGTCATTGCTGACCTTGGTCATACGGTAACGCAAGTAAATAAAGCTTTGATATGAAATCCGTAGAGCCGAATTTTTCGTTTATTCAGTAGTCGATCCAGGAGTACATTTCTTATAAAATTAAGGGGAAAAAACTGTTTCAATCCTGCTAGAACAGCCAGACAATAATGATGGAGGGGTTCCGTTGTTTATATGTTTTGACTGTTATCCCTAAAGAAGTTTTCAGAGAAGTACGTTCCGATATTAGAACTAGGTTTAAAGTATAAAAGTATCGTTTTAGGCAACTTCTCCAACATCCATGTTTGGATAATAGTCTAAATTTAGGCTGCCAATTGCTTATTTTTACTACACAACTGCAGATTAGGATTTAGTGTGTTATTATCTGTCAATGTCGGCTGTCTTTTTCTCTGGAGGCAAGGGGAGGGAAAGTAGCATTTGTAAAGTATAGTTAATAAGACTATTACTGCGGACTGAAAAGCCCACAATCGCTCAGCTATTCAAAATTTCCCCTCATTTTAATGAAGCCGGAAGTTCATTATCGTGTTCACAACATTCCGCCAACAGATCCTATCCTGAATGCAGACCATTCAATTACAACTATTCTTAATTACCCATTCTAATACTCTCCTCTTATCTACACTTAACCTCCCGCATAGCCTCTTCTTTTCGGACAATCCAATTCGAGCTTTATATGAATATTCACCTAACCTAACGTATGGTTGCTAACAGTTCCGCCCATTTCATACCCTCTGGTGTGTTCATACAGTTAGTATGTCTCTACGAATAAACATTATGAAGCACCCAATTTTTTTTATAGCGTTACACCTCATAAGGTTCCTAGATCACACACAATTAGACACAAACACATACACACACACGGTAGGACCCCTCTGACCGAGTGATCATCTCGTTGCAGTGACTGTTACCTACACAACACACAAAGAACACAAGAAACGAACATCCACGCCGTCAGTGGGATTTGAACCCGCCTTCCGAGGAATCAATAGGCTGAAGACCTAAGCCTTATACTGTACGGCCATTGGGATCGGCTAAAGCACAAGATTAGGTGATTTTTAAAGTGTGTGTAACGCTGCGTACTATTTAAAGCCTGTCTGTAGTCAATTCCGTGAACTTAGTGACAAGATTAGAAAACAGACGACAAGGGACTCTCTGCTCAGTTCCCGTATAAGGCAGACACTTTTCTTCTTTCTACATCACCCAAACCGGCTCTGGAACCTACCCAGCGTAATGTCCAAATGGTACCGGGGGCTTTCTCCAAAGCAGGTACAGCGATTGGGTCGTTAATTCGACAATTCGACATCTCACTTTCATCTAGCGCCTAGTTTTCGCGTGCATTTACGGTTTCGTCCCCCCCCCCCCCATAAGTACTTATGGCATTGTGCGTGTCGTTCAGATCACAGACGACTGTACACTTTACTTTCATCGCAGTCAGCCGTATTCGTAGGTGATGAGATACAGAAACAACCTTAGACAGTTCTTGCATTCAATTGTGTTCCGTGCTCCTCCTTGACACATGCTTTATGTGTCAAACGTTCGTGTGTGCCTGCAACTGCTTTAATGATTCTCCGTGCGTCTGCACCTTCGCTTGTGTTTGTGATGTATTTCGCTGGGTCTCAAAGGCGTTTGAGAACCACGTCCACACGTACAAACAAACCGACAGTAACATCAACATTTGCGTGAGCCAGTGGAATTTATTCCGACCAAGTTTCGTCACGCACTTATTTTCCACACAGTTGAATTCAGGCAGGTCTGTGTTTCATTCATCCTAATGGTGAACAATGCGCAGTGCCGAACACATGTGAAAGCTTTCGAAGTCTCCAGTCTGTGACCAGAAGACAGGGAATTCGTTTCGACATATATTTTGTGCTCCCTTGAATATCCTAATCTTGTTTAATTTACGTGATATTAAAATAAAAATATTTAATGGCTGCGATGAAGCAAGTTATTCGTCGGTTCTACATACTAACTTGTATCAGGGTAACCGGTTAATAATATTTATAGGAAAGAAATCGCAAAGCGCTGCTCATTCAACGTGACATTTTGTGGAATTCTCAGTGAATCAGGTAAGGGTACACCTTCTTTTCTTTAATGGCCCACAAATTATGATATTTAAATTTAATTTATTATAAATGTAATAAAAAATAAAATAAGTTCGAGTAATAGTTTATGCCATTTATCTTCCTTCAAATATTTCAGTGTTCATGACGACAACAACAAAAATTGTAAATTAATATTTATAAAATTTAAGGACTGGTATATGCCAAAAATTTTCAGATTTTAATACCAACATTAAATGAGATACGTCCCACGAATCCAAAATAAAAATTCTGCATAAGTCGCATTTTTTTTTAAATTTTTGACGTCTTACGCTAAAATTCTTACAGGAGGCAATCGATATGTATGAAGTATGTTTCTGTATCAAATTGATGTACTTAGAACGACTGATTGCCAGTAAATGCCGCCGTACAGATTTCGCGTCGTCTCCACATTGTTGTCAAACATTCTGCAGAAAATTATGTCAAGAAAAATTTAAGAATTTATTTACACACGAAAGATCAGCCACGGAAGGCGATACCGTAAAAATGGCGTAAGTGTTAACCTAGACGGTACTATTATTCATTATAGAACGTTAAATAAGTGTGAATTTGGTTTGGGGTGTAGCAGAATTTGGCTGGGAATGTAGCAGAATAATGTGTGCACGTAGTTTCACGAAAATATTTAACTTGGTTCAGAGTTAATTAGAGGAGCAGACAGACGGCTACTCTCATAGCAAACGCACATTTTTCCGGTAAAACGTGGAAAGTAGGCTGACAAGCGTTGTTTTTGTCAGTGTTATTTCACTAATTTGACAAAGTCTATCAACATGCTGTCAGACCGTATTTTCAGTAACAAATGCATCAACCAGTCCCTTACTAAAGATGTGTGTTTGCGAAGATCGTCTTATCTAAACAGAATGGCTGTTGGTCCTAACCCTCATTTCCAGTCAACACACATTTTACAAAATTTTCAGAGCTGTAAGCATATTCAGATATTACATTTGCGAAATGTACCGAAAAACTACAAATAAATACTTTTTAAATCAGCAACTCGCATTAGATATTTACAGGCCCAACACTGAACACGACCGCCAAAAAGGTGCAAATACAACATATCTGTGTGACGTAGAACTAAATTATCTGTGGAAAATGTAGACATTAAATTCCCCCCCCCCCCCCCCAAAAAAAATTCCACTGTTAATTATTGCTAACATCTTTTGGTTCTATACTAAGTAACTGATATTTCCATTCGGTTGTTTAGAAAGGAAAGGCTAATCGGCAAACATCCAACCATGACCCTCTCATTCCACACTGTTTTCTAGTTCATTATTAACTTATTATCCCATTATTCGACACTATATTTATCGAGTTATTAACAGCATCGATAAATAGATTACAGCGAAACAGATAACAGTGAGGTATACAATTAATGGCACGTTTTGTAATTCAGCAACACACAGACAGTCTGTTCCAGCGCACATAGCTTGAAGGTTAAAACCTCTCTCACTGGCGGTCTACTGCAAGTAGGTCGCGGATCGTCCAACTGATTACGCAGGCAGACAGTTACCGTGCTGTGTAGCCGCACGAACGGGTCTACAGTTGCATGAAGACGATCATTACACCACAGTAACCCGTCGCCCAACGCAGTTTTGATTGTATACCGTTGAAAATAATTAAATATAAAGGGGAAAAATTTTCCGAACCTGAGGTATTGAAATACACCCGGAAAACCTCAACCGCAGCGGAACTTGGAAGCATCAGATCGCCAAGAACTGTGTAAATAATTTACTGTCAAACTCTCTTTTTCACCTAAGGAATTCGCGCAACGCGCTTTTGCGCAACACACTGCTCTCGCTCACCATAGTCCCCGTGCCAGAGGAGGCGATCGCTGAAAATAGAACAAGAAAGGTGATGTACGTATAACGTAATTTTCAAGAGCGTTCGCGTAACCACTGTTGCCGTGGAAAAGCAATAAGTATCACATATTCTGAATGTGTGTCTGTAGCCTTAGTCATCCAGCATATAAAACGCATACGCTGTGTTACATTTTCGTCTGTCGCCTGTTTGGCTCTGCCATATTTTTCCACCGCATGATTTTCGGAATAAATTATTGAATGTAAAGTGCGCACTTTTATGTTCTCTACAACGTCTGTCCGAAACATATCTCTCTCCAAGAAGAACCGATTGAGATATCACAAATGCAGACAGATCTTCATGTAACATATCTGTTAGATTTTAACGAAATTGAACTCTGTAGAAGTATTTTCGAAAAATACTCACATGTCAAATTTAACGAAAATCCGTGCAGAGGAAGCCAAGTTTTTGAACGCAGATGGCCTGACGGACAGACGGACAAACATGAAGTAGCTAATGTTCGCTATTTGCAATTTTTCGAACGCGCCTAAAAATTCATAAATCCTGTTTATCCGACTGTACTTGTTACAACGAAACTGTCTTCGATGTATCTGCATAATACGGGAGTAACCTTTAAACCGTTTTGGTTTGGTTCTCTAAGCGGCCACCGATCCAACGTCTTGTAGAGGAGGAACTGAATCTCGATGATTATTTTGACAAATTCTTCGTGGTATTACCAAGACCCTTAGGAAAGTTGAAGGTACGCGGTGGAGCAGTTGTTTTAGGAACTGTGCTACAAGTCGGAATGTTGCGGGTTTGATTCCGGATGGAGTTATTGAAATTTTTCATTGACTTTATCTTTGTGGACGCACTATGACCCTGGGGTCGACTTAGCCTCTAACACAAATGAGTACCAGGGAAGTCTTCTGGGGAGTAAATGGGGCCTTGTCAACTTCGCGTGACGAATGTCTAGTTGTTCTTGGAACCTCAACCCCCTGTAGCCCTAAGGACCTGTGTAGTGATTGGTTTACCTTATTTAGGATAGCAGTCCTACCTTAACATAGGCACGATTACTTCCTTCCTGCTCTACCCAATGCCTCTTTCACAGTCGACTTGCATTTCATGATGACTGGTTTCTGGGTTATGCAACAGGTTACTGAGGTATATGAAACTAATAACCTCCAAGGGCACAGATGTTTAGTACGTTCTCAAAAGCCCCTTGTTGTTTTATGAAATCCGCGCATGATTACTTTATTCAAAATAATCTGCCACTCCACTTTATCCTGAGAAACCAGCGCCCAGTAAACACCATCACACGCTATTTGTTTATGATCCATGAGTATTATCCGCCTACGCACGCACATTATCTCCCAAGTGGAATCTCCTATTTAGGGTTTTTGCTCCATGGTGCAACAGCCCATAGCGGACCAGGGCCTGCTCATTATCAAAGCTTCACGATCATATTTAGCAACACCACAGTCGGTAGTATCCTCTGGACGAGTGAGCAGCCCGTCACAGGTACTTGACAACACACAACACTCAAGACAGAGACATCCATGCCCCCGGCGGGATTCGAACACGCAATTCCAATAAGGGAGTGGCCGCATACCCACGCCTGAGACCGCGCGGCCACTGGGATCGGATCTATTTAGGTTTATCAAATTTTTTTTTTTTTACTCTTTGCCGTGTGTATCTGTCATTATATCCTCTGCGGTTTAATCAGCGAAATAATGTTCGGCAAGAAGTGCAAAATCAGCAGATGGTCATTCCGATATGTTGTTGAACTACTTCCTCTCTCTTAGTTCCAAATATTCTCCACAGCACAGTCTCCTCAAAACTTCGCCATCTATTTTCTCCCAAAGGATAGACGAGTTTGTAACCCACGCATAAACAGAATTAATCTATAAAAAGTATGTTTTACCCTAGAAGAGGCCACGAAGTTCCAGACAGGGAATAGAGGTAAAGTTATATTCTTTCTTTAACTTCGGCAGTAGGCGAGGTTGGTGGTCGACGCCACGTCCCGATTTGATTCAAATAAAGCTCAGCGAAAAAAAAAAACACTATTTATATAACAAGTTGCTTTGCCAACGTATTCCGAACTGGACGGTGGTGGTCCGTCAGGCTAGACCACATGCTTAACTTATAATAAGATTCCGCTAAGTTGGTTGATTTCTTCTTGGTGTTTTTATATTATCATATTTACCGCTAGCGTCGGTGGTCTTAAAATTCACTCGGAATACACAATGATTTATCGTCATTTATTTTAGAGAGATCTCATTTCCTTGTCCACGCATCATGGCTCCAGAAGCCCAAGGGGTCGTCATTACCTTCTTTCTGACGTACCAGTGTTCGGAGGGAGACAGCTGCAAAACCCTCACGTCGTCATCTGGCAGTAAAGATGCCGAAATTCCAACAGGCCTCCACTTTTTGTAAGGACACACAGTTTCATTCAGGCCAGTAGGACAGATTTATGGTTCGTAATGATATCTTTTATTTTGTTCTCGACATTCACGCTTTCCAAACATCAGTCCTGCATTTCATTGCTTTATATTGGACATACTTTACATCTAACGCGGGATCTCATTAAGTGACGAATAGTAACGGATACTTGCGAAATGCGTGCTGAATCTCTCTCTTCATACAAAACTGATTAACTCGCGAACGACTTCTACACGATAAAAGGTAAAGGTAAAGTGATCCCGTTACAGGCCCGGTTTGGCCCAGAGGGTGGGTAGAGTTACAGTTCTACTCTTCCATGACCGCGGCACTGGAAGAAGGTGAGTGGTCAGCAGCACGCCCCGGCCGCACTTTACCCCCGGGAAGACTTCTACAAGATACCACAGCATATTGCAGAACAAATTGCTGAAGATAATATCTGTACAAAAGAAAATGGATCAAACGTCATAATTATAATTAGGAGATTATAAATGTTTTATCTTTGTTCGAATATTATTACAGAAACGAAGGGAAGGAATAGAAACGCCGGACGTGAAATCGCATGGAATAAATGAGCGATGCGTGGAAAACATTTGCGTGGATAGATTAAGAAAGAAGACAGCTACGTAGACATAGGTGTAGACGGAAGGATAGTAATATTAAGAAGTATCTTACAGTCGAGGATATAATATTGACGACTTACATTTTTCCACTTAGAATATGATCCAAAGAGAGAACCCTGTGATAATTATCATGCCATTTCAATAGAAGAGGAGAATATCTTTCCCTGATAGTTAGGCATATAAGTAATTTTAAAGGGACAAACAGGCATCAGAGCGTAAAAAAATAAACAGTACACACACAACAAATAATCTGAAATAAAAGTTAAGGTGGAATATATCTACCAGTTTCCCAGCCGAAGAGCTGTACAGTGCTATGAGTTTGCTGTCCGAGGTTCTAAATAATTTTTATATTGTCGATATAATTACTAATAAATATTTTCAATGTTGGAATGGTTCTGACACTTTTGTACTTTAAATTGTATTCTTGTTTATACCTCACTGAAGATGGCCAGATAAGTGGCCGAAAAATGTTATAGGATACTTTCTAATAAAACTACATCCAAATACTATTGTGCATGTGTTGGTACTGGTATTTTATTGCTCTCACTTAGGTCTGAAAGGTGATAATTCATCATTCCAGTGTATCAGTCTCAACTGTAGTGACATCTGTCTCCGCAAGCTAAAAATTGCTTTAAGAAATCGTTATACATGGACAAATGACGCTGCCGTTTTAGCAACGCAGAGAAAGATAAGTACAAAAGTTAATGACGTGAATTGCCCACCAACGCCAGGGAAATTCACGCGGCTATCTCGCTCAGGTATTTGTTTGTTATGAGATCGAAAGAACGGAAATAGCCTTGCAAACAATTTAACTTACAATTTCCACATAAAGTGTGAGTCGGTATAGCGTAGTCAGTAAACGAGGCTACGAGCCGGACAACCAAAGAAAGGCCGTTCGGTTCCCGACAGAGGCATGAACTTCTCTTTCCAGCGCGTCCGGAATGTCTCTCGGGCCCATCCACCCTTCGACATAGTACGTGCCGGGGGGAAGGGATCGCTTTACCCAGGGTTGACTATACACCAGGCGAAGAATAAGTGGAGCTATACCTCTACTCACCCGTATACCTTCACGATGCGCACAGGGACATATTAACATTATTCATGTCAACTGGCATCGTGTCAATACAGAATAAAGTCATTCTACACGATAACAGGCTTGGAGCTTTCACTATCCCAACAAATTAACTGAGCAGAAGAAAAATACGGTGAGATGCTGTCTAGTTAGTGGACCATATACGGGGCGAAAAACTCCTGAATTCTAGACCGCAAGTATAAGGTTCATTTAGTTTCTTAGGGTTTAAATGACATAGTATCTGATTAGCGGATTATACGGAAATGAATCGGAAATAAAGAGACGACTGCTAAAGGTGGGCTCGGAAAGATGTCAGCATTTTAATAATATTCTAAGCTGTACCTGAGGAAAACGACTAAAACATCAATCTACAACCAAAATTCTATATGCACTTCTCATGTCCCCAACCAGGACATGTCCCGCCTGCTTAGTGAAAATATTTTGAAGGCGAGTCTAGTGCACAAAATTCCTAACAGTTCGAACAGCGAGGTTTGAGGTGTTCACGGCGGTGTTGCACAAAGTTCAGGTCTTCTGGGATATGACTCTGTGCTTGATTGCCAACGTTCCGAAGAGAAGTACTGCCTTCATCTTCACGGGCCAAGCATACAACAACAAAAATCTTTGATCACTCAAATAAAGCAATGAATCATCAAATTCTAGAATATCTGGCCCGCAAAACTGCACGTCATTTTTAAATCGAAACATTTTGGAAGAGCCCGTCTCATAGAATGGATTGATTTAATTAAAAATAATGATAGCGAGAGTGTCATTATAGCCTCCGAATTGTGTATAAATGGTTTCAGAAAAGGCGTAGTTAAAAAACAACATTCTGGTCTGCAGGATTGCGCTCAATGCGTTCATTCGGAATTCCGATCAATGTCAGTGTCCAGTTGTAACAAACGAATCAGCTCCATTTGACTTCCGTCATATTTAAGCAGTGACAATCTCACAAACCAAGAAGGATTTTCATAAAGTTCCAGAATTTGTTGCAACTGCGCTTACGAAGAAAATCCAGATTTTCTGCCTGCTGTAATGCAACAGAATATCTTAAGGTGTGTCATCCCCGTTGTGTTAGGTCAGTAATACAAAGTTGTAGTGTGTGTGTGTGTGTGTGTGTGTGTGTACACATACAGTCATGGACACAATAATATTACAATTAGTAGCGTTATATAATATACAACTACATGTTTCGGCCCTGTATGTAGGCCATCATCAGGTTGTCCAAAGAACTTATTAACTTACTATATAGTATGTGTGGTAATTTTGGAAGGGGGACGATATCTCCTCTTACATCACAAGTCGTGGGATTAGTAAAAGTTGAAATAAACATGTTAAGGGGTTACACCAATTGTGAACATCTTATAATTCTAACATGCAAATTAGGTAGTAAAACAATCGTGCGGTGTGGCCGGGATCCCGGCCACACTGCACGACCACGAGGATAAGAATACAACAAACAGTAGCCCGCCTAGACAAGGAACTATTCAAGAACTGAAATTATTAATACATAGCTACTATACTACGCACTTATAGCATATGTAATTTATTGTCTGTTTTGCACAAACCATGAAGTTGGTAGTTGATGAAACATCTCAGCACGACGGTTTTACTACCTAATTTGCATGTTAGAATTATAAGATGTTCACAATTGATGTAACCCCTTAATATGTTTATTTCAACTTTTACTAATCCCACGATTTATGATGCAAGACGAGATCTCGTCCCCCTTCCAAAATTACCACACATACTGTATAGCCACTTAATAAGTTCTTTGGACAACCTGATGATGGCCTACATACAGGGCCTAAACATGTAGTTGTGTATTATATATCGCTACTAATTGTAATATTGTTGTGTTCGTGACTGTATGTATATATAGATATATATACACACTACAGCTTTGTATTAGCAACAGAATATTTTTATTGGTGACGTGAACATGATGTCAGTAGACCTAATTGTTTATTATAAAGAACAGTTCTTTTTTTGTAGGGACGACCTTCGTTACAAAGAACTTGTATTGTAATGTAACAACACGTTTCTTTCCTTGAAAGCATCATTGGCTACCAGCGCGTTCTCTGAACTTTACACGTGGTACAGAGGCAGTTCACACCAGTGCATACTAGTTTTTCTGTTGTTATTTAATTCACGTGTATTCAATGACAACAACAACAATGTGAAGAAACTGAACCACGGTAAATGTTATTTATAAATCCATAACCATAAATTAGAGAATTTATATTGCGGGAATTTGAATTATATTAAATTGCGTAATTAGAAGGAGCTTCAAAATTTTCACATTTTAAAAAAATATTACCAGAGCGCTCGAAAGAGGGGGGCGGATAAGGTCAAGGCCTGTAACAGTAAAATTGGACTGTCCCTCTGGAGACTACTGAGGTACAGGGCAGTGCGGAGGTACAGTTTCATTCATTCTTACACCTTCACTACATTCAGGCGAATGGTCGATCTTACGCCCCGGCCGCTGTAATGATATTAAAATGGATCCTACAGACGTAGATTGTGAGGATGTAGATTATATTCACCTGGTTTGGGTTAGGGTCCAATAGTGGCTTATGTTGTGGTATATAACAATCATACTTCACAACAGTCGAAAAGGTTCTTGACCAGCCAAGAAATTATCAGCTACTCCATCGAGGTCGTTGGGTAAGGAAGGTCGCAGCTGAAGATGTAAATCACACAGCGACAGTTTTTCAATCGGAAAACACTTTTATTAGGCGTGTTCACAAAGTTGCTATAAGAGACTATTAGCTTTGTCGTGTGCATGGAACAACTGGGACCCCACTGGGCAGATTGTCATTAAATTTTATATTTGATTGTTTTAAAACAATTTGTCGAAGAAATTCAAGTTTCATTAAAATCTGGAAAGAATGGCGAGTACTTTAAATGAAAACTAATGTCCCCTCTACTGAGGATACGCCGTTCTCAACGTTTCTTCCATTGTTGGAATTTTTCCTGGAATGCATTTTCTGTGATGGCGCGCAGTTCGCTTATCGCATTTTCCTGAATCTCCTCTGTGGTTTGGAAACGACGTCCTTTTAAAGTGGTTTTGAGTTTGGGAAACAGGAAAAAGTCTGCTGGGGTTAAGTCCGGAGAATAGGGTGGATGGGGCACAACGGATGTCTGATGTTTTACCAGATAACTGTGGATGTGGAGCGACCCGTGAGCCGTCACATTGTCGTGGTGCAACATCCAAGTCTGGTTTTTCCACAATTCAGGCCTCTTCCTGCGTACAGCATCCCTCAAACGCGCTGAAAATTCCTGATACAACTGTCTGTTTACCATCTGACCACATG
>Ga0131853_10012797_pt1 | contig 15373 bp, 15 predicted proteins | sample TergutLab28metaG_FD_92764 | JGI IMG/M metagenome (GOLD analysis project Ga0131853, IMG submission 92764) | Labiotermes labralis P1 segment gut microbial communities from Petit-Saut dam, French Guiana - Lab288 P1 (version 2) (version 2) | ecosystem: Host-associated > Arthropoda: Insects >...
CTCACAGAGTGCGTTCGCTACGCGCTAACTCCCCCCAGACCCCCCACTGGTAGGTCAAGGTCACGCTTATGCAAAGCGGTAAGTTGGTCTATAGAGTGATACCTTTTGCACTAACCCTAATCATCAGCAAATACCTTACCGCGAAGACTCGTTACTTTATTACACCCGTGCTGGCATAGCCGCAGGGTAGGTTTCTCTTAGCACAGCCGGATACAGTGGATTCTCCACGCACTGCACACTTGCCGGGTCATATACCAACAGCTAAGGCAGACGAAGTCCTGCCGACAGCCCCTAACCATGTCCTTGACCTTTGCGCAAACGTAACCAATACGGAACCGCAGCTTTCCGTACTCACAAAAAGGTGCCTCTACCCACTAAAAACCTACCGCTCTTGCAGACGAATCCGGTTGTCAACCCAGCCTACCGCCCCCACAAACCCGCCCTTGACCCACCAGTGGGGGGTCTGGGGGGAGTTGTATGCGAAGCGAACGCCCCTCAGTGAGTGAAGCAATACTGGTCCTCCCCCCAGCCGCCTTTCTTTGCTTACTTTTCTTTGGCGGAGCAAAGAAAGTAAGTGCCCCCGCGGCATGAGCGGCACCTTATCCCTCGCCCGCAGGCGAATTTTAAGATTGGGACCTTGATCTTGAACTTAAAGCCTTTGACCTCGCACCTTTAGGAACAATTCCAAAATCCGCCAGCCGCATCAACGCGTTTGTCTACTCCCCCAATATATAAGGGCTTGACTTCTCTTACAGCCATCAATCGTTGCTGCGCTAGTCAAGCCCTATATATAACCCTGGTCTTTAGCGTGTTTGGTTTTAAGCGGCACACATTGCAGTAAGACTACCTTCTGCTGCTTGCTAAGCACCACACTAATGTCGTATAATGTCCCAAGAGAGCGCGGCCATTGGCTGCTTACTCTTGTGCAGTTGTGTTTTCTTCCTCCACCGGAGCTTGCTCAGGCTCCTCTTGTTCCTGCGGCTGGGCCTCCTCGACTGCTAGTGGTTCGTCAATCGGTATGTACTCGGCCTGCATTTCTAAGAATACATCCAGCATATCCAGCAGCCCGCCGCTTACCGCGTTGTAAAAGTCTCGATTTTGGGGGTTGCCGGCTTCAAACAGCCAGTTTCCGTTCGAGTCGGCAACAAGATGGGCCGGGGCTGTGCGCATGACGCGTATAAGGGAATCCACGTTTTCTAGGCGGGAGATGTGCTCGGTTAAAAATTGTGGCCAATCTGGCATGGTGCCTTCCAGCTGAGCGTGAGCTAAGTAGTTGCTTGCGCTCTCGGTTAGGTTGCCCAGGGCAAGGCTCAAATCAACCGCGTAGACCGAGACCTCAACAATCGCGCTGCTGCCGGTTATCCGCTCGACCCTGGTGTTGTACTCTAACCGGGTGACAGCTGGAACCAGCACGCCGCGGTAAGCATCGGTGAAAATAGTGTCTGGCGCCGGAGTTGACCATCTGGCAACTGCAAGCAAATCCCAATCGCGCAGAGCCCAAAGCAAATCGCCCAGTGATTCGGCGGGGGTCAAACTTTCTGCCTGGCGAGCGCCGCCAGGGCCTTCCCCCTGCTGCGGTGCCAGAGGCGGGGTATGCGGCATCGCATCTTCTTGTCCGCCTAAAATCAGCGCGGCAGTTATTCCCGCTATGCAAACCAGCGCCGCGACCCCAACAATTAAAATTTTCTTTCGATTTTCCATAGGTGTTCCTCCCCAAAAATGTAAATTTAAATAATAGGCCATGCCACATTTTATGGTGGAAGAGCGGGGCATATACTTGTTTGACACAGAAAAAGGAGACCAGCTATGTATCGACTATTAAAACGCGAGGGCAAGGCCCGCCTGGGGCTGATAAAAACAGTACACGGCAATATTCAGACCCCGGCGTTTATGAACGTGGGGACGGCCGGAGCTATCAAAGGCGGGGTAAGCTCCCTGGATTTAATGAACCTTGGCTGCCAGGTCGAGCTCTGCAACACTTACCACCTACACCTGCGCCCGGGCGACAAAGTTATTCACGAGCTTGGTGGTCTGCATAAATTTATGGGCTGGCGGGGGCCTGTTCTAACCGACTCGGGTGGCTTTCAGGTTTTCTCGCTCTCGAAACTGCGCAAGATAGCCGAGAAGGGCGTGACCTTCCGATCTCACCTAGACGGGCAGGAGATTTTCATGGGACCGGAAGAGAGTATGCGTATTCAGTCGAATCTGGGTTCGACCATCGCCATGGCCTTCGATGAGTGCATCGAGAACCCCGCAGAGCGGTCTTACGTCCGAGAGAGCACCGCGCGCACCACCCGCTGGCTGATACGGTGCAAAGACGAGATGGCACGGCTGAACTCCCTGCCAGATACCCTCAATAAGGAGCAACTGCTTTTTGGGATAAACCAGGGCTCTACCTACGAGGACTTGCGAGTCGCGCACATGCAAGAAATCGCAGCCCTTGACCTGCCTGGCTATGCTATCGGTGGCCTGGCGGTGGGGGAGAGCAGCGAGGAAATGTACCGGGTGGTCGAGTGTGTAGAGCCGCACATGCCTGGGAATAAACCCCGCTATCTTATGGGGGTGGGTACGCCGGTCAATATAATCGAGGCGGTCTATAGAGGCATAGATATCTTCGACTGCGTCATGCCCAGCCGCAATGCCCGCCACGGCACGGTCTTTACCTGGGAGGGGGTGCATCTTATCGGCAACGCCGCTTACAAAAACGATCCGCGCCCAATCGATGAAAGCTGTGGCTGCCATGCCTGTAAGCACCACTCACGGGCGTATATAAGGCATCTTATCGCCTACCACGAAGCGCTGGGCCAGCGGTTGGCAGTCATGCACAACCTCTATTTTTATAACAGCCTTATGGCTCGTATACGCAAAGAAATAAGGGCGGGGACTTTTGCAAGCTTCCGCAGGGAGATGGTGCAGGTGCTGGATAAAAGGATTAGTACGTAGAAGACGCATATCCGCGTTTAGCACATTTATCGCAGCTCTAGTATTACTGAAGCCGACGTGCTAACTACTGCGTTTTATTTCGACATTTTGCGCAACATTTGAGATGGTGCGTGCGTCATTTCAAGCAAAATTAAAAATAGGTTGCCCTGTTTAATTGGCCAGCCCCTTGCCAAGCTATAGTTTTTTAGGTATACTATGTCAGGAAGTGGGTGTAAGAAGCTGGAAGCAGGAAAGGATATGCGTTCCACATTACGCGCCACAATAATGTAAAAGCGCCAAGACGGTGCGGGGAAGGGGCTACTATGCAACAGTTCTTGCTGGCGGCAAACGGCGACGGAGGCATGATGGGTATGCTGCCGATGTTCGCGATTATGATTGCTATATTTTATTTCCTAATTATTCGCCCGCAGAAAAAGCGGGAAAAGCAAGCCAAGGAAATGCGCGAAGCGCTGGAAATTGGGGACGAAGTCCTGGCTGCCGGGGGCATAATTGGGCGGGTTGTGAGCATAAGCAAAGACAACGACAGCATTCTTATCGAGTCCGGCTCGGCAAATACTAAGCTGCGCATTGCGAAAGCCGCGATACAGACCAATATCACCTCTACAGAGAGGCTGCGCGAGCGTCAAGCGGAGGCAGCCAAAGCCGCCGCCGAAGAGCGGGATAGGAAAAAGGGCAAAAAAAGCAAAGACGAAGATACGTCAGCTGCGGACGAGAGAGAAAAAGAGCTGCAAAAAAAGCTGGATCAATAGCGATTACGTACAATCTTGCATACCGCAAACAAGCCTCGCATATAGTGTGTAAAAAGCGGTCATGGCGCGCTTTTGGTTATTGTAACCTTACCGCTAAACACATGTAGGAGGGGTTTGCATGTCCCAAAGAAGAACACAAAGGGTACAGACCGGCGAGCCAGCCGGAATAAGTATGGTTGTAAAGCCGGTACTTATAAGCGTTGCTATCGGTGCGGCTGTCTGTGTCGGTGTGCTGTTGCTGCTAAGTATCATTCTCTCGGCGCGCACTGTGCCGCAGTCACTCATAGGCCCTATGGCGACATTGGCTATTTCGGTGGGGGCACTGGCGGCGGGGTTTTCCTGCGCCAAGATTGTCCGCCGGGCCGGCCTTGCGTATGGTGCGCTTTGTGGCGGGGTGTTCTGCCTGGTGATAATGCTGGCGGGCATTGGCGTGGTAGACAACGGTTTTGGCCTGACCGCGCTGTTTAAAATCTCGTTCATGATGATTTGCGCCATGTTGGGCGGAGTGATGGGGGTAAACGCCCGCTCTCGCAGACGGAAACATTAAGTATTTGAACTTTTCGTGCCGATGTGGTACAATGATTGAGTAACATATAACCGAAAACACAGCAAAGAGAGTGATTATAATGGAACATGTAAAAACCTTGGCAGGCGCTACTCTTAAACAGTCCGCCGAGCACGGCGGGTGCGGTAACTGCCAGGCTTCTTGCCAAAGTGCTTGCAAAACCTCCAGCACAGTGGCAAACCAAAGCTGCGAGAGAAAAACACAGACGCAAGACAAATAAAAACGTGGGGTCCGCCTAATGGCGGGCCTTTGTCGTAACAGGAGAAAAGTGTGATACACAAATACGAGCTTATGGGTAAGCGGATAGTCCTGGACGTGTACAGCGGTGCGGTACATTTGCTTTCCCCGGCAGCATACAGCCTGCTTGACCATATTGTCCCGCCACTTTCTGAGAGTTTGCCTCAGAGTGCTCTCGAGAAGCTAAAGGGAAAGGTTGACCCGCATGAGGCTGCCCAAGCGTATGCCGAGTTGTACGAGCTGTACAAAGACGGCGCCCTCTTTTCGGAGGACGGCTATGAACTCTTTGCGGACAAGCTGGTGCCCTCACCGGTAAAGGCGCTTTGTCTCAATGTTGCCCACCAGTGCAACCTGCGCTGCGCCTACTGCTTTGCCGGGGACGGCGACTACGCCAGCAGCGGTTTGATGGATGCAAGGACAGGCAAACGGGCCATCGACTACCTTATCACCCACTCACAGGGGCGGGAAAGCTTGGAGGTTGACTTCTTTGGAGGCGAGCCACTACTTGCTTTTGAGACAGTAAAGTCGGTGGTTGACTACGCCAGAGGTCTGGAAAAGGAGACCGGCAAGCGATTCCGCTTTACTATAACCACCAATGGTTTGGCCCTAAACGACGATATCACGGCTTACATCAATCGGGAGATGAGCAACGTGGTTCTCTCTCTGGACGGGCGCAAGCAGGTCAACGACCGAGTGCGCAAGCGAGTCGACGGTAGCGGCAGCTTTGAGAATATCTTGCCCAATTTCCAAAAGCTGGTCAAGGAGCGGGTGGGGGACTACTACTTGCGCGGTACCTTCACAAGTCACAATCTGGACTTTGCCCAGGACGTGCTCGAGCTTTACCGATTGGGGTTTGACCAGGTGAGCATAGAGCCGGTAGTGGCCGACCCCGAACAACCCTACGCACTCACCGAACAGGAGTTGCCCGCGATCTTTACCGAATATGAGCGCCTGGCTGAAATTCTGTTAAAAGATAGCCGAGAGGGCGGCACACTCAACTTCTTCCATTATATGCTTGACCTTGCCCAGGGTCCATGCGCTATCAAGCGGCTGCGCGGATGCGGCAGCGGCAACGAATATTTGGCAGTCACCCCCGAGGGGGACGTCTACCCCTGCCACCAGTTTGTAGGCATGCCCGAGTGGAAGATGGGCAGCGTCCACGACGGCAGCTTGGACATAGAAAAAAAGGCGCGGTTCGCCGCCTGCACTGTCTACCACAAGCCCGAGTGCAAAGTTTGCTGGGCCAAATATTATTGCAGCGGCGGGTGCAACGCCAACAACTACACCTACCGGGGAGATGTGCTATCCCCGCATATCCTTTCTTGCGAGATGGAAAAAAAACGCTTGGAATGCGCAATAGCGCTAAAAGCCGCGCAGCTTAGCTAAATGCGTGGACAAACATAGGTACTAGCCCTGCCCCCAAACTCATATACATTAGCATTAACGGTTGGGGGACCTACTTATGGCAACTAGCTCAAAACGCAGATATTACGCCCGCTACATAGCGCACTATACCAAGAAGAACAACACGCTTATATCCCTTGGGGGCCTGTTTGTGGCAGGGATGATTCTGGGTGTCATGCTGCTGCGCGGGGCGGGGCACGACACCCTTGGCCTGCTGGAGCGCCTGGTGAGCGGGTTTATCGCCGGCCGGACAGAGGCCGGGCTGTACGAGAACTTCATTTCGGCCTTTGGCTCGTCCATACTCTTTGTGGGTGCGGTGTTTGTGGCCGGGTTTTGCGCGATAGCGCAGCCGGTTATTCTGGCGGTGCCATTTGTACGCGGGCTGGGGTTCGGGTTTTCGGCGGCGTCGCTTTACCTGCGCTACGGGGCGCAGGCAACCGGTATGGTAGGTGTGCTCATGCTACCGGGGATGCTGCTCTCTACCCTGGCTATACTTATCTGTTGCAGGCAGGCGCTTCGCCTTTCGGGCAGCTTTTTTGCCACAATGCGCCCGGACGCGGACAAGACCGCACAGCCGCTCTGTCTGCGGACACACTGCACAGTCCATGCTTTCGCTTTGGGGCTGTGTGCACTCAGCGCGCTTATTGAGGCCGCCTTGTACTTGGCATTTGCAAATTCTTTCGTTTTGGGTTAGAATAGAGGGCACTACGAATTCCCAACGACCATACTCGGAGGAACTTCTGTGCCTATAAAACGATGGAATATACCGCACCGGGACGAACAAGCGGCCAAACAGCTGAGCATGCAGGTTGGGCTGCCCACTTTGCTCTCCCGCGTGCTCTGCGCCAGAGGTCACACAACACCCGAGGCGGCAAAAGCCCTTGCAGGCGAGAGCGATGCCCTTACAAACCCATACCGCCTAAAAGATATGGACAAAGCGGTAGCGCGCATTAGGCAGGCTATAAATAATGACGAGCGCATTGCCGTCTTTGGCGACTACGACTGTGACGGCGTAACCGCAACAGCCCTTATGACAAGCTACCTCCAAGCGGTGGGCGCCGACGTTATTTACAGCGTACCCGAGCGGGAAAGAGACGGCTACGGTTTGAGCGAGCCTGCCGTGGATTTTTTGCACAGCCAGGGTATTGGCCTTATCATCACGGTGGACAACGGTATATCCAGCTACCGGGAGGTAGAGTACGCGAGCGGCCTTGGCATAGAAACCGTTATAACCGACCACCACGCCCCACCCCAGACCATGCCGGACGCCGTGGCGGTGGTCAACCCACACCGGGCCGACTGCGAGAGCGGTCTTACTGAACTTTCGGGGGTTGGGGTGGCCTTCAAGCTGGTTTGCGCCTTGGAAGACGACGAGACAGGGCAGGAGATGCTAGAGCACTACGGCGACCTTGTAATGATAGGCACGGTGGCCGATATTGTCCCTCTTGTGGGTGAGAACCGCACTATAGTGCGCCGAGGCCTTGAACATCTGGCCGGCGCCGAGCGGGTGGGGCTGAGCGCCCTTATCGAGAAGGTGGGGGCTTCCGGCAAGGCTATCACCACCGAGACTGTGGCCTTCACAATTGTCCCGCGTATAAACGCGGTGGGCAGAATGGGACCGGTAGACGAGGCCATTGAACTGCTGCTGACCGATGATTTCGCCTACGCCTGGGATATCGCCGGACAGATGGACGAGTTCAATGCAAAACGCAAGGAAATCGAAGAGGCTATGTTTGTTGAAGTCTGCGACAAAATAGCCAAGAACCCTGACCTCCTGCGGGAGCGGGTGCTGATAGTTTCTGGGCAGAACTGGCACCACGGGGTAGTTGGCATCGTCGCCTCCCGTATAATGGAGCGCACCGGTAAGCCGTCCATACTGCTTTCTGTGGATGCGCAGGAAGCCCGAGGCAGCGCACGCAGCGTTCCGGGGTTTTCGATGATAGAAGCGGTCGCTTCGTGCAGTGCTTTGCTCACACGCTATGGCGGACACCCGCTGGCCGCTGGAATGACTGTTCCCCTAGAGAACTACCAGGCCTTCTACGATGGCATACAAGCCTATGCCAAAGAGCATCACCGGCAGATGCCACCCATGAGCATTGAGGTCGACTGCCCCTTGCTCCCCAGCGAAATAAACGCCCCAGATATAACCGCGCTGTCTATGCTCGAACCCTTCGGTGCAGGTAACAGCACCCCCTGTTTCTTGCTCAGTAGCCTGAAGATAGAGCGGGTGACCCCGATCTCTCAGGGCAAGCATATCCGCTTGGGTCTAACTGGGGAAGGGCTAAGCATTACCGCTCTATACTTCAGGATGACGCCTGAGGATTTCCCATACCGCCCCGGAGACTTGGTTGATTTTGTGGCCAACGTTTCACTCTCAGAGTACGCGGGCAAGCGGCAGGTTACGATTATTGTGCGAGATCTTCGCCGCAGTGGCGTTGATCAGGAAGCCCTGGTTTTAGATGGTGAGGTTTACGCCTGCTTTGCCCGGGGGGAGGATACGCAAACCGGTGAAGAAGCCGCCCTGTTGCCTGCCAGAGAAGACCTTGCCATTGTTTACCGCTTTTTGCGCAGGGAGCAGTGCTATCGCCACGGCACCACCGAGCTGTATTACAGGCTTTGTGAGAGCGGGGTAAGCTACGCAAAAGTTCTGGTAGCACTGGACGTCCTCGCCGAGATGGGACTAGCCCAGATAAACGGCCGCCAAATTATCTGCGCCCCCGACCCGCCCAAAGTCGACCTTGAGGATTCATCCATACTGCGAGGTCTGGCTCCCAAAGATCTGATACATAACTGATAATATAAGTTGGTGAAACGTTGCACTCGATTGATGATCTGCTGGCTATAATAAAACAAAATGACATCCAGTGCGACGAAGCCAAAATTCGGCAAGCTTACCAGATAGCCGACGCCGCGCACTCCGGTCAGCTGCGCAAGTCGGGCGAGCCTTATATCTCCCACCCGATAGAAGTGGCTGTAATACTTGCGGGCCTGGGGATGGATACAGAGTCGATTATGGCCGCGATTTTGCACGACGTCGTCGAAGATACCGAGATGACGCTCGAAGAAATGCGCGCCCACTTTGGGGAAGAGACCGCTCACTTGGTGGACGGGGTCACTAAGCTCAGCCAGATACCGTTTTCTTCCCGGGAAGAAAACCAGGCCGAAAACGTGCGTAAAATGCTTATTGCTATGGCCAGAGACGTGCGGGTAATCATTATAAAGCTGGCGGACAGGCTGCACAACATGCGCACCATAGAGTTTGTCGCTGAGCAAAAACGCAGGGACAAGGCCCTCGAGACCATGGAAGTGTTCGCCCCGATAGCCGGTCGGCTGGGTATGCGCGCAATAAAAGACGAACTTGAGGATATCTCGCTGGTCTACCTTGACCCCATTGCCTGCGATGAGATAACCTCATTTTTGCGCACTGGCCAGCATGAGCGCGAAAAGTTTTTAAAGGAGATCAAAGCCAGAATAAGCGAGCGTCTAGAGGGCGACTACGAGAACTTGTCCATCGAAGGGCGAGTAAAAAGCGTCTATAGCATCTACCGCAAGGTGTATATCCAGGGACGCTCGTACGGCGAGATTTTTGACGTCTACGCCGTTCGCGTACTGGTTGACAGTGTCAACGAGTGCTACCATGTTCTGGGCGAAGTGCATGATATTTTCCAGCCGCTGCCAAACCGCTTTAAGGATTATATCTCCACACCCAAAGCCAACATGTACCAAAGCTTGCACACCACCGTTTTCGACAAATCTTCTACCACCCCATTCGAGGTGCAGATACGCACTTGGGATATGCACCGCATGGCAGAGTACGGCATTGCTGCTCACTGGAAGTACAAGGTAGGCTCGGCCGCCGAGAAGAAGGGCAAAGACTCTCTGGAAGACAAAATAGCCTGGGTGCGCCAACTGCTGGAATCTCAAAAAGACTCGGTAGATGTGCAGGATATCTTGGGTTCGATAAAAAGCGACCTCACCGCCGACGAAGTGTACGTCTTCACCCCCAAAGGGGATGTCATTGCCCTGCCGGCGGGAGCCTCTGTAATCGACTTTGCCTACGCAATACACACCGAGGTCGGCAACCGCACCATAGGCGCCAAAATTGACGGGCGGATGGTTTCGCTGGACACCCAGGTGCAAAGCGGGCAGATAATAAATATCGTGACCACTAAGGCCAAAGACCACGGCCCCAACCGGGACTGGATAGCCTTTGTCAAGACGGCTTCTACCCGCAGCAAAATACGCGCCTGGTTTAAAAGGGAGCGCCGGGAAGAAAATATCGTGCAAGGCAGGGCCGAGCTGGAAAAAGAGTTCAGGCGCAATAGTATACTGCTTGAGAGCAAGGAAATGGAGCAGTTCCTTACAAAGCTGACCAAAAACCAGAAGCTCAACACGGTGGATGAGTTTTTGGCGGCCTTGGGTTACGGCGGAATCTCCCTTACAAACATAATGCCGCGGGTAAAAGAACTCTACACAAAGCTCTACAAAGACCCCACGGCCGAAGAAGAAAAATTGCGCAAACAGCTGGAGAAAGCCGCCGCTTTAAAGCCTAAAAAAGCCTCCTCCGGCGTAATTGTAGAAGGGCTGGACAACTGTCTTGTAAAGTTTTCTCAGTGCTGCAGCCCCTTGCCAGGGGACCCTATCGTCGGGTTTGTCACCCGGGGGCACGGCGTATCGATTCACAAGCGGGACTGTGTAAACGTGGACGCAAGCCCTGAGAATGCAGGGCGGTGGGTGGCATGCGAGTGGTCGGCAACCTCCGAGCGCGAGGTCTTTAAGTCGACCGTAGATATTTTTGTCAAGGATCGCCATGGAATGCTGATGGATATAAGCATAGCACTGAACAACATGCATGTACCCATTTATTCTATGATCGCCCAAGAGGGCGCGGCGATACAAATCACACTTGGTAGCCATAGCGTTGAGCAGCTCGAGCATATCGTCAAAACCCTTTGCAAAATACCGGGGGTTGAGCGGGTCGTTCGGACAACACAGTAGCGGAAAGGACTTGCGATGAAGTTAATACTGCAGCGTGTGAGAGCCGGCGCGGTTACCATTGAAGGTAAGGAGCGCCGGCAGATAGGGCCGGGGCTGGTTGTCCTTGTCGGCTTTGGGCAAGAGGACGGAGAAAAACAGGTGGATTACCTGGCAGCCAAAATGGTCGAGTTGCGTATCTTTGATGACGAAAACGGTCAGATGAACCGCTCCCTGCTTGAGGTCGGGGGTGAGTGCCTGTTAATCTCCAACTTCACACTCTACGCAAACGCCAAGAAGGGGCGGCGGCCATCTTTTATTGAGTCGATGGAACCGGGGCGGGCAAGCGCCCTTTTCGATTACATTGTGGAGCTTGTAAGAGCTAAAGGTGTCTCAGCGCAGACCGGGGATTTCGGTGCTAAGATGCTGGTGGATATCCAAAACGACGGGCCGGTTACAATAATACTCGACAGTGCGGAAATTATGCCCAAGCAGTAAGACTCTCTATATGAATAGGAGGATGTGCACGATGAACATTACAATTATTCCGGTAGGCGCGCTGGGCACCAACTGCTACTTAATCATCTCCGAGAAAGGCACTGCCGCACTGATTGACCCCGGTGCGGGCGCCGAAAAAATAGCGGGTATCCTTGAGGAGAAAGGCTGCGCGCTAAAGTGCATTCTGCTCACCCACGGCCATTGGGACCACACCGGCGGGGTGCGCAAGCTGCTGGAGAAATACCCTCAGGCAGACTGCTGCATTGGCAAAGAGGACAGGGAAATGGTCACCGACGAGGAGCAGTTTTCGGGGATGTTGCGGGGGGGTAGGTGGGAAGACCATTATATCCCCGAAGCCAAAGAGCTTGTGGATGGCGACAAAATAGAGCTGGACGAGCTGACCTTAACCGTTATGGAAACCCCTGGCCACAGCTTGGGCAGCGTCTGCTTTGCCTGCCAGGATGTCATCTTCTCCGGGGACACCCTTTTTTTAGAAAATTGTGGCAGGTGTGACCTTTACGGCGGCAACTTCGACACCATGAAGGACTCCCTCGCAAAGCTGGCTGCAATGCCCGGCGACTACACAGTATACCCCGGCCACGGTCCCTCCACCACCCTGCAGCACGAGCGGGAAAAGAACCCATACATTACGCGCTCTAAATGACCCTGGAGATTATCGGCCACTCACACGCATACGAGATGGAGTGCATAGCCCGGCTGTTCTACCCTGGGGAGCGCATTGAAGTTGCTCACCATATGGACGAAAACCGCGAGGAGCGCTTGACCACCCGCATGGAGAAAGACGGGGAGAGGGTTACCCTTTTCGCGGCGGTGCGGGCGAGCGGGAAGTCCCAAGAAGGCCGAGACAGCTTCGCCGCTTGCGATGATGATTGGGAATGGGAGGTCCAGCGCCGGCTGGGCCTACTGTTGTTTGACCTGCTTTGCACAGCGACAGGTACGCGCCCACCCTGGGGGGTTCTCACCGGGGTGCGGCCTGTAAACCTATGCCGTAAAATGCTGGGACGCTTTGGCTTGAGCGAAGGGCAGCTTGCCGCTACCTTAACCCAGAGCTACCGAGTGCTACCCCAAAAGGCTGAGCTGGCACTTTCGGTTATGAGGGCGCAAAAAGTGGTGTTCGAGAGCGACCGCCCGAGGGGCTACAGCTTGTACGTCAACATCCCGTTTTGCCCTACGCGTTGCCTTTACTGCTCGTTTGTTTCTCACGCTGTTAGCCAGGCGGCAGGGCTGCTGCCCGACTACTTAAGCCTGTTGGGCAAAGAACTGACCGCGCTGGGCGAAACTGCCGGGTCGCTGGGCCTTAAGTTGCGTAGCGTGTATATCGGCGGGGGGACGCCCACCACCCTCTTGGCCGAGCAGCTGTGGGCTTTGCTGAGCACAATCGAAAAAAGCTTCCCCATGCGTGGGGTTTTGGAATATACTGTAGAAGCCGGGCGACCTGAATGTACCACTAAAGAAAAGCTTGAAGTTTTAAAGAGTTTTGGGGTAAGCCGGATAAGTGTAAATCCCCAGACAATGGACGATACTATACTCGAAGCCATTGGCCGTGGGCATACAGCCGCCCAAACCCTCGAGTGCATGAGTGCCGCCAGAGAAGTCGGATTCGATAGCGTAAACATGGATTTAATAGCAGGGTTGCCTGGCCAAAGCATGGACAGCTTTTGCGACAGTTTAGAGAGAGTGCTGGCCCTGCGCCCAGAGAATATCACTGTGCATACGCTTACCGTCAAGCGGGCCTCAAACCTTCGGGGCAACCCAAGTGCATTTGAGAAGAGTGCCCCAGTCGGCGACATGGTCGAGTTTGCGGCTACGCGCCTGCGGCAGGTGGGGTACCTGCCTTACTACCTCTACCGGCAGCAGGGTGCTCCACACAACCTGGAGAACACCGGTTACTGCTTGCCCGGCAAAGAAGGCATCTACAACATCTACAGTATGGAGGACTCCCACACGATTCTTGCGGCTGGTGCCGGCGGTGTGACTAAACTCTGTGCCCCAAGTGGCGAGGTGGCGCGTATACGGGCCTATAAATATCCCTACGAGTATATTGCCGGATACCAGAATCTGCTGGGCCGCAAACGCGGGATAGCTAAATTTTTTGAAAGGTAAATATATATGCATCCCAAACAATTTTCAGATAAAAAGTACACCCCTCTTGAGGTGAGCGGGATAGCAGAGATGGCGAAAAAAGATCCGGATCGCCTTGTTGAACGCTCCGAGCAGTACTACCACCACCAAGTAGAAATCGCCATGATGCTAGTAAAAAAGAACTTGCCCAATTACAAGTTTGTGCTGCTTTGCGGGCCCTCTGCCTCGGGCAAGACTACAACGGCCTACAAGCTCAAAGAGAGCCTGATACAAAACGGGGTTAGAGCGCGCGTGCTTTCGATGGACAATTTCTTCCTGGGGATACAAGCGTATGCTAAGCTGCCCGATGGTTCCCCGGATATGGAGTCTATAAAAGCCCTCGATCTCGAGCTGCTAAACGAGTGTTTTGGGCAGCTGCTCCATACAGGCAAAAGCATGTTGCCGACTTTCAACTTCGAGACCCAGACCCAGACTCGCGGTGTCCACCTGGTGGAAATCTCTGAGGGTGATGTGCTGATAATGGAGGGCATACACGCCTTGAGTCCCGAGGTGCTTTGCGAGATACCGCAAGAGAACGTCATGCGTATTTACGCAAGTGTCCGCTCAAAATTTGTCTGTGGTGGGGAGAACATACTCACCCCTGCGGATATCCGCCTGATGCGCCGGCTGGTACGGGACAAAAAGTTCAGGGGCTACCCGCCCAGCGCTACCCTAAAATCCTGGGAGAATGTGCTTGAGGGTGAGCGGCAAAACATCAACCCCTACCGTGACGATGTCGATATAAAACTAGACAATACCATTGACTACGAAGTCTGCGTCTGGCACTATCTGCTCCAGAGCCAGCTGGACATCACCGGCCCTCAGGACTACGCCGACTACCCGGCAATTGAGCGTATCTTCAAAGGGCTTAGGCGCTTCCCCAGTGTTGACCCCGCGAAAATCCCCGAAAACAGCCTGTTGCGCGAATTCATCGGCTAAGCTCGTTCTTGGCAAGTTTACGATTTATTCATGCAAACGCCCGCGTTTTAGGGTATAGTTAGGGTACCTTATAAACAATAATTGCAAGGAGTGATATTATGAACAAGTTTGAAGACCTTTTCTATGAGCTAAAGGGCAAAGCAAAGGACATGTATGGTGCGGCTTCCAAAGCCACCAGCGAAGCGGTAGACTATGGTAAGGTCCGCTACAACATCAAGCAGACACAGTGGGAGATTGAAAAAACATACGCAAAGCTAGGCGAGGTCGTCTACGAGACCAAAAAGGGCGCTACAGGCCTGGACGAGGCGGTAGACCTAGCAGTAGCCGAGGTTGACAGTCTCCAAGCAAAACTGGAAGAGTTGGAAGCCAAGCTGCGCGAATTTATAGGATAGTTGTAGCCCCGCAAATTTACGATTTATTCATGTAAACGACACGGTTTTGAGGTATAGTTATAGTATAGGGTTAACAATAATTGCAAGGAGTGATATTATGAACAAGTTTGAAGACCTTTTCTATGAGTTCAAAGGGAAGGCAAAGGACATGTACGGCGCAGCTTCCAAGGCCACAAGCGAAGCGGTAGACTATGGCAAGGTTCGCTACGCGATTAAGCAGACAGAGTGGGAAATTGAGAAAACATACGCAAAGTTGGGCGAAGTTGTCTACGGCACCAAAAAAGGCGCTACCGGCTTGGATGAAGCGGTCGATTTGGCTGTCGCCGAAGTAGATAGCCTTAAAGAGAAGTTGGATGAGTTGGAAGCCCGTCTGCGTGCCTACAAAAAGGTAGAAAAATGCCCAGCATGCGGCAAAGAAAATGAAACCGAATCGTGCTTCTGCTCCCGCTGCGGTGCCAAGCTGGAAAAACCCGAAGCTGCCGAAGAATAACCAAACAAACAATACCACGCGCGCGGGAGGCGACTTTGCC
>Ga0131853_10012798_pt1 | contig 15372 bp, 11 predicted proteins | sample TergutLab28metaG_FD_92764 | JGI IMG/M metagenome (GOLD analysis project Ga0131853, IMG submission 92764) | Labiotermes labralis P1 segment gut microbial communities from Petit-Saut dam, French Guiana - Lab288 P1 (version 2) (version 2) | ecosystem: Host-associated > Arthropoda: Insects >...
ATAACAAAACTAGATAAAGAAAAGAATCAATGTATTAGGCAAAAAATGGGAGCACAGAACATAGTAAAGGAAATAAAACAGTACCAGAAAAAGTGGCTACAACATGTACAGAGGATGGACACAGACTACCATAACAAGCACTACAATATAAACCAACAGCACGAAGGAACACGGGACGACCGAGGAAGAGATGGAGGGACCAACTTCATCTTGAGGATCAAGGAACAGGAAACATGCCTAACCCTTTAGGAACATGATGATGATGATGATGATGATGCTAATGTCTCATAAACACTATTGTTGGTAAATGGTTAAAAATGATTTAGTAGTGTTTCAGTTGCTCCTCCTGTGAAAGACTGTTGGATTTGTTACCTAAAGATGGTCATAAATATATCTTTGCACAGCCTCATAAATTGTGTGGAATTAAATATTAAAAATCAGTGTACACATTAAACACAATACTAACTTCCATGCTAACTGGGGACAGCTATTTTATGTTACTTAGTTATGCAGGAATTGTGGTCAGATTTTAATTCAGTGTAACAGTAATTAGCAGGGCAATGGCCAGTCAACTAGACCAAGTACATGTACTGCTACAGTAGTGTAATTTACAGCCAATTAGGGGCAAGTTATATAGAAGGTTTTCATTATATAATGCTGCATAGGCACAGTACTAGTCTAGCTGATATTTACAAAGACATCAGCAGCAGCATCACAGTTTGAACAACTGTACATAATTTATCCACGTATGACTGACATATAAAGAACTTAACCTAATTGGATTTCAAATTACATCTTAATGTTATCTCACCATTTTCTTAGTCTTCCAATTAAATTTCATTTTTGAAAAGTCACAAAATATGAACTCCTATTTTCAAATAATTGTAATTTTAAAATGAGCCTTATGTGCCCAGGGAAGTACTGCCAGACAGTTATATTCAGCATATGCCTTAAAAGTATTATTTTCTATTGTGACACTAACAGATGTCAACAGTAAGTCATAACTTTCCATATTTGCAATTCCATGCGTTTATCATTCACTGCAAATGCATGTACACTGGTTGTTACTGTGTAAATAACAAACGAAAAACTGAAATGTGAACTCTACAGTCTTACAGTATGTGCTGGCCCAGGCATGAAGGTTATAGCAGTCAGAAGGTCAATGAGTCAGAAAGGTGTTATGCTGTCAACATTGTTATTAACCCTATGAGGCCAGATGCAATGCAACTGGGCATTTGCCAGCTGAGATCAGACTGTGTCAGTTTTGTGCCAAGTAACATATATTAAAAAAAAACAATGTTAAGTATTTAGCATTATGCAATGCCAGTACAGCATAATACTTTCACTGAAGACATAAAACATAAGTAATATACTGGGTATGGCACCCAAGCCTGCAAGTCAGAAAATCACAACATAGTGATATGGCATGCTGAGGTTAACATGTGGAAAAAAGTTGCTCACAGAAATATATACAAGAACTTTAACATGAATCACAGGAGGCCAGACTGGTTGCAACACAAAATGAACTAGTATGGCACCCAGCTGTGAAGAGCAGGTCATGAAATGTGTATATTCAACAAGAGTCCTGGAAAGGACAACTAACACACCTTTTCTTCACCCTTATTTCAAAGAATGAGGCCTCACAAAATGGAAACTCTCCACCTAGAATCCTAATAATTCAGAGGTCTCCATGATACAGCAAATTTAAATGAAATATGAACTAACATTAAGCCACATGCTATTTTAGTGTAACTTTTACATTTCAAAATAATTCCTTAATAATAACTACAATACAAGAAGATTATACAACAAAGTCATTATACATTCATGAAATAATTACGAAAATGGACAAAAATTCTCTCTAAAGAGCCCTTCATTATCAAATAACCATGAGCCTGGATCACAAATGTTAGCTTGTGCAATTTGTACATGTACACTGGTAACAGGTTCAGTCAAACGTTACCAAACATGACTTTACATCCTGCAATCTTCTCAGCTATGTTACTAAAAGAACCACAAGGTACATGATTAACTATAGAGTAAAACTGATATATGGTTCCAAATCACAGATCACATGTTTGATTACACTGTGGGCTGCATCATCAAAGTTCTCAATCTTGACACACAGATTTACATTCTTATGGATTTACAGTTTATAAAAATAACACAGACATGAAAACAAAACTTTGGATATTGTTGCTGTAGAAAGTAAATTCCTCAACTATACAGTGTAATAATACTATTTCTGTATACAAAACTATAGTAAAATACATTATCTAAGATAACACAAAACATGGCTTCTAGTGAAATAAAACACTATCAAATTAATATTATGAGTAACAGGGAACAGTTCAGCAAAATGCTGTCAATTCCTTTATTTGCAATGGAGTACCAACACAGTGACGCTGACCATCTATTCACCTACCACAACAAGGAGTGCCATGACGCCAATGCCCCCAAGCAAGGATGCCAGTTGAAGCAAAGATTCCTTGGGGTTTTCCTCCCGAAGAAGATCTGGCAACACAGTGACTAGTGCAATGTGCAGGAATCCACCTGCAGTAAATGGCAGAATCCATGACGTCCGTGCCTCTGCCAAGTATAAACACATATATATGCAGTCCATGACATGTGATGGCACAAAAATGACTAGTTTCAATACAAGGAAGCATAAAGGAAGGTAACATCTTGTATGTACTATGAATGAAAACTGTGCAGTCACTGTAGAAAATAATATGCTGAAAACAGTATGGAGGGGCATCAGTTCTTAAGTTAATGTACAATTTCATTATCTTTCTTTTTTATGTAATGTTTTTTAAAATGTAGACCTTAGAAGTTACAAATACAGCTAGTGAATGATCTGAATGCTGATGCTGCAAGGGAAGGATCAATATTAAAACGAAAAAGAAACTCTGAAGTTGGGATTGCAAAGTGTATTGTCCTGTATTGCCTTACCAAGCATGAAGAAATACAAGCTCTGTAATGCAAGCCACATCGTCCAAGTGGTACATTATGTTTTTCATGCTGCAGCATTAGCCTTTCCCAATTCTGCACTGTGTCTCATATAGACTGGTTATTGGGCACAATAAATGCTTTTGTGTTGAGCAACAAGTGTTCATTTGCAATGCTGTTTTCAAGTATGCATATTGGAAAGCATGTCACCAAAACTCTTCAAAAAAAATATATCCTTGTCAACAGTGCTACGCAGAAGAACAATACACAGAATCATGTAAAAACAGTAAGGCATATGTTCAGCTTTGAAAAGTAAAATAAACAAACTGTATTTTCAATGTGTTAATTATCTGACCAAACAAACCATACAGATTCAGCATATTAGTCTTCTATCATATACTACAACAGGTTTCGGCTGTCCAGATCAGCCATCATCACGTAGATGTCGGACACACAAAAAGAATATAGCTCTCCCCCTTTTATACTCTTTATCTGTATCTGACATCTACCTGATGATGGCTGATCTGGACTGTGAAAACACATTGTGATGTATAATAAAAGACTAATATACTAGATTTGTATGGGTGTGTTTGGTTACATAATTAACACCTCGTTAAGAAATACAGAATGGGACGATGTCACCAAAAATTTTATTTTTCTTCTATGTTGCACTGTTTGTATTATGTAGGAAAGTAAAGAGCCAAAATGAGAGAAACCTGAAATTAAGTTATGGTTTCCCAGTTACAGTACTGCAATTTGGTAGGCAGGTATCCAACATTTCATAGGAACATGATACCATGATAATAAAAGCAGTCTGTTCCTCCAATACACGGTTTCATAACCCAGAAAATTATGACACAAGTTTATATTGTTGTAAAAACCTCATTCCTTAATAAACCCTTGGGATATGTGACAAGCAGCATGGGTTACATATACAAGATTCATATGTGCCATTTGTATTGTACGTGATCTTCACAAACATTTATGATATGACTGGTTCTGTAAACTGTGACATCTCTTCAATTTACAACTCATTAACATACTTTATGTCAGATGAAAGTGATTCATCATACACCATGTAAAGGTTTAGCTGTTTTGGAATGGATTCCATCAAGGGAGTGTTTGGACATGGTACAGAGGGACATCAGTATAGGTCCTGAAACATATACTTGGTATACGATCTGTACATTCTTATTCCTTATGAAACGATGAGTGCTGGAAACCACTTTGTCTTCAAATTCATTCTGTATCTTACCAACTGCAGAAGTTGCCCCACTCAGTGCCACAGCTGTGAGAGCACCTATAATTCCTGTTGATGCTGTAACAAGCTGGGCTCGTGCTGCATCCCATCGTGAGAAACCTGATCTCAGGAGAATGGCAAAGTCTCCAACTTCATGAGGAATCTCATGTAAGAGGATGGCAAGAGTAGTCAAGACACCATGAGGAAATGACACTAAGAAGCTGCCTCCTACTGCCAGACCATGAGAAAAGTTGTCAAATGAATTGGCCATTAGGTTCAGATATCCAGTCACCTGGCAACATAAAATAAAGCACTGGCCATAAACTTTTCCCTACATATACGCACCATACCACAAAGGTACATGAATAATGAAGGTAAAGCTGTATGCTTTCTGAACACTGGAACTATATGGAAGGGCTACTCCATAATTTGCTTTACCCTCATTGAAAATACCCTTGGTTTCAACTAGATAAAAGGCTGAGTGGGTACCAGAACTACTCAGCCTATAACAGCTGAACCCAGCAGTTAACAAGCTGTTATGTAGATATTATGTTAGATACTGTCCACTGCCTGTTGTGTGTTTGGTATACAATAAATTCCCATTCATGTGAGTTCCATTTTGGTGGAATATGAATAAGCACAAGCTATCTTTTATACCCTCTATTTTCTTCTGTACACAAACCACATTTAAAGACTTCAGATGAGCATCACAATCAGTGATAGTACACCTGCCATCTTCATACCACTGTCTGCACTGTTTCGTGAATTTTACTGTGTTACGCTATTTGCATGTTGTTAACTGTTAAAAAAATGCCATTATGCTTGTGCCCATGAAGCCTGAACAAGCATGAGATCATCTTGGGAATTCAAGCTAGTGAAGGTGCAATGGCCCAAGGATGAGCATTAGGAGTTAACGAATGCATGATGTTTAGCATTTGCTGTCATTCAGTCATCTCCACACTGAAAATAATGGATGCCATTATAAATAATGAGGCTTCATGGGCTGATAGCAAGGAATTCACCAAGAATGCTGTCTGAAAAAAGATGTGGCTTCTGATAAATCTGGAGAACCAGTAGTGGTATGCCGTGTATAAACAGAGACTGACTTGCAGACTTTGTGGCACTAAAGAAATTGCTTAGTGGTTGAGCTAATCATTCCCCACAGAGAAGAGCTGTCTGCAGAAAACCTGGTGCAGCTAGAGACAACTGAACACCCTCCTGGAAGATAATGAAGAGGATAAGTCTGTACCAGTGGATCTGTTGATAATTCCTAGCCTGTAGAAGGAAATGGAGATGTCTGAAGATAGCATTACTTTCTGCAGAACCATACGGAAGAAATCACTACAGTGCAATAGTGCCATACAGCCTAATACTGGCTGGAAAGAGGACAAAGGCTCGACTTTCAGAGGTCTTGGGTTCTTCTGTCAGATCCACAGTGTTTCTCAGCCTTACAGACTGTCACCCTCTCGTGCAGGTGAACCACTCTTATCACCTGGGTTCACCATGGCTATCTGTGATGGACAGTGGTACTAAGCCTGAGTCTCATGAGGTCTGTGTGATTGTTCTGTGACATTCTTATAACATCTGTCCACTTGTAGTTTATCTTTAACACCAACCCTGATTTGCATTACCTCACATGTTGTGCATATTAGAATACAAAACTTAAAGTGTGTGACAGCTTGGAACCTTACCCATTATCTCTTGTAGTTCCTGAATTTCTTCCTTCTGCCCAAATTTTATGTGCACATGCAAAGGAGGGGGGATCTACTGTACCTTCATAAGCTGGTTCTACTTCTTTCTTCAGGTGACTGGTTGACAGCCTTCCTGTCATTTTAAACGACTATATTATTATCACAATTTCGGTGTTGATCACTGGTGGCTAATTTTGAGTACAGCACCATGTGTTCTGACACAGTGCAATACTCAGGAGGAGAGGGGATAGTATGGGGAAGATGAGGAAGAGGAAAAGGCACGCTCCTCAACACAGGGCTATACTTAGAAGATCCTGTAGTGAAAGTGCAATTCTCATCACTACTGAACAGAAGAGTGGCGTGTAATCTGACTTATATTCACAATTTATATGTCAAATGTCACTCACAGACCCATTACCCTGAGGTTCCCTGAAATGCCTGGCAAAGGCTGGGAGAGTTCACTAAACAGCCTTACAACTTACCTGATTCATTAGTCCCAAAGTAATCCAGTGAACAACTGATAGTGCTATAAGACAACCAATCAATCCACAAAGATGTGTAACATCTAAACACATCCTGCTGCTACAGACAACCTGATAAATTTTAAACAACAGTGCATATGTGTACCTTTTTTGTTGTACATTTCTTTGGACTGGTGGGTGACTTCTTATCATGTGTGACTGACGCTGTCCTTATGTTTGTGCATTGGCCATTTGTATACCCACTGACAAGTCCTTTAACATTATTGTTTAGTATGTATTTCTTCTCCTGTTTAAAATCTAAATTTGAGCTTGTATTCTGTATGCCCATATTCCCTGGCAAGGAGGTGAAAATTTTCTCCAGTATAATGAACACCAACAAACCAGCTAGCACCCAGAGTCCTTTGTTCATAGATGGGTGTCCAACCACTGGGTCTGCAACAGAAAGAATTTTTGTTACTGAATATTTGAAACACATTACAAAAAAGGCCCCACTTTTTCTGTGATATAACACCAGAGAACTGGGTAATTGGTTCCTGATACCTGTTACAATGTAGTGTTCCCATCTTCAAGGGTTCAAGTGGCCAAAAAATCTCAAAATATGTAAATGTTCTAAACATAAAAGTTTCACACATGTAACAAGAATATCTACGAACACTTGAGTGTACTTTAGATAACATTAAGGGCCAAACCTTACGGAATAAGACAATGAATTTTCATCACATGTGGTTGTTTTAAAAATATAACTTAATTTTTAGTCCTCCAAGCAGCAATTTTGAATTCAGAAAAAAAAGTTGCTGACTCACTTTGTAGGGGTACCAAAGTTGATTATACTTCAATAGCTAAGACTTGTAAAGGAGATCAGTATTAAAACCAATTCTCAGCATGGAGCTCAATTTTAAAATCAATTCTCAGCATGCTTGCTTCCACTATTTATGTTTGGAATAAATATCAAACAAACAAACAAACAAACTTCATTTACTCTGTCCACCACACAGCTGTGAGTAGTGAAAAATTAATAAACTCCAGAGTTCATTATTGTAAGTTCCTTTATCATGAAGTGAATCCCATTTTGCTGCAATTAAACAAAAATGAAAATAATGAAACACTGAAATTGCTTTAGTAGAGTTCCACATATGCACCTCTCTCTTGGTCTGGGGCTACCACAGCATGGACCATGTATAACGACATTCTCAAAATTTCACCTTTCCACAACCAAAAAAAAAAAAAAAAAAAAATGGGACGGTTGGTTCAAGCTGCTGTAACTGAACATTTTTCTGGTTGTTAAGTTGGGAGAGGCATTCCTGTTTCAAAGCTTTCTAGGACCCAGGATCTAACTAGCAGGCATCAACTTTCTTTCCTGGTGATATGTAAAACTTTCAGTTTAGAGAGCTACCAGAAATGAAGACAATGTGGAAACATTACTGGTATATCATCTCATATGAACAGGGATCTAAGTATGTCAGGGGATCCAATCATTTCATCAGTTAAGAGGGCTGGATTTTATAGTGATAGGATGCCATTCAAAGCGTTAAAAGGTCACTGGTGTGACGTTACTGTTCTGATTATGCATGCACCAACTAAGAATAGAAGACATGATTGAAAAACAGAACGTGATTTAATAACTGACTTCAGTAGATTAATTGACAATTTTTCCAGATTTAAGTGCAAAAATTATGAAAAGATATCATCCACCTGACACAAGAGAGACATAATGGCAGGCTTTTGGGAACACAGAAATGATCCTTTGGGTTCCACAAAGTCTGCTAGATTATCAGTTTCTCAAAGAGGACTCTGCTCCATGGAGCTAGTAAGTTAGTTAGCTAGCTATTTAGTTAGTTAGTTAGTTATCAGCAGAAATGCTAGTCAGAGCTGTGTATAATCAAAAGAAACAGAAGGCTGTACTGATCAATCATTTAGGGCCAAATAAAGTTTGCTGGAACTGCAAAAACAAGAAGCAAGTCCTCACAGAGCAGTAGCTGCCACATCACTCTCGAGCTGTAAACAGTAGATTACTTAACAGCAGAGATTCTGCTTGAGAGCTCTTAGGACTCACCAACAGGAACGTCCTGTTGCTCCATCCAAACTTCTGGCAGAAGATGCAGGAACACATCTCCCAACAGACATCCTACAGCAAAGCTAAGTAGGACTCGCAAGCTTCGGGCACCACCTGTAAGCACAGTAACAGGCAATGTGACAACTGACAGACTCCACAGAGACCTTTTTACTTCAATTTTCAGATCACTAGAATGTGTAACAGATATATGATCCTGCAACTAACATGATTTATTACAGAAGAGCTCCTTGGTGTAAGAGTCATATGGCATAGATGGGACAGCACCCCACAGAAAGAAATAAACTGCATGGACTATGTTGCATGAAGCATGCGCTGCTGCCTGTCTGTACTACAGATTGATCATGTCTTTTTCCCTAGAAGAATTGGCAAAGTACCCAGCATCACACATGTGTTCTTCATTTTCATGTCATTTACATATGAATTTGATCACATCATTCATTACCAGAAAAGCAAATTTTTTTCAGAACAAAATTTCTAGAATGTAATATTTTTGCAGGGAATTTTTCTCCAGAAACCAAAAAATAAGCACTGCTTCTGAATTTTGGAACCACCTTCCAAAGCAGCAGGTGCATTGTTGTGATAAAGTGATTGGTTCTGTATCAGTTTTTAGGTGCGTTCACAAAATTGCGAAAAGCGACTATTAGCTTCGTCAAGTCTGTCCGTCTCTCCGTTCGTCCATCAGAATGGAACAACTCGGCTCTCACGGAATAGGTTTTTATGGAATTTGATAGTTCAGTATTTTGCGAAAATCTGTCGAGAAAATTCAAGTTCCATTAAAAGATGGCAAGAATAACTGGTATCTTACATGATGGCCTATGTACATTTATGATAATATCTCGCTCACTTCTTAGAATGACAAATGTTTCAGACAGAAGGTGCAGAGAAAATCAAAACACACATTTTATGTTTAATGACCTTTTCCGAAAGTCGCGCCGCTTATGAGATGAAGTGTCAAACAGATGACAATATTATATGGCGCATTCGCTCTGCATGCCGGATAACTAAGGCTACAGACGCAAACTCAGAATATGTAATACTTATTCTGTTTCCATGGCAACAATGGTTACGCGAACGCGCCCCAATGTCACATTTCCTGTCTTGTCTTATCAATATATCCAGTCAGCTAAAGTATGCAGAGAACAAACACAGAAACCGACCCACGCATATTTGCTATCGTTGAACGTCTTCACACTGCTGTTTCAATGCAAGGCGTCCAACCACACAGATAACGTACCTTCCAGTGATATGACAGAGATTTTTCACCATACCCATGGTTATACAGAGTGTATCTAACATGCTTCAACAAACTTAGGTAGTGAGTTTCCCACACAAAACCAAGGACAATGGGTCATATCAATGTACGTCCTCAAACACTTTTCAAGGTACAGCCCAAAAAGCGTTGACCTCAGTCCTTTTACATTTTCATCTGTGAGGACACTTAAAAGCTCCAGTGTATTCAGCTCCAATTGCAAATGAAGAGACATTTCACCAACCGCCCCGAGAGATTTACAAGGGTGCGGCATGTGTCATTTTGAGCACTTATTCAGGTGGATGACATTTTGTGCATTTGTTGCGAATTGTAACTTGACAAAATAATACAACAGCAACAGATACTAAGTCAGGAACGTGTATTGTTAATGTGTATCATATCGGTTGTAAATAAAATATCACATAATTACGGCACCCACTGTTGAATGTAATCCTTAAATTAAATGAAAAAAAAAACTGCTCACTTCCGGACATACGTTCATAGGATCTTCTTTCGTTATTTGTTTTGACGTAGAGAACTCACTCTTTAAGTTTGTTCAAGCATTTTATATACATTCTGTATAAATGTCAATCTTTAAAGTGAGAGGGTTAGACTAGTTCGGAGTCAAAAAGCAAAATAATCTGTCCGCTTTAACGAGTTACCAGCCCCGTAAGCAAGGGACACTGCAAAGTTTCGTGTATGTCAAATGGGGCACGTCAGCAACCACGTATATCCGCAACGAAGAGATTTTTGGCAAAACTGCAAAGGTCTTTTGGAGCCCAAAAACTATGTATAACACAACCTTAGGCGCAAAATAATGATTTTTTTTGGAATCTTTGCATATCTGAGTACGTCGAATGGGACTGTGTTTGCAGCTACACATCTCCAAAACGAAGAGATTTTTGGCAAACGGGAAGAACCTTTGAACAATGCAATCGTCGGACATTCGACCGTCGAAGATGAGACCACTGAGCTTTCTCGAAACGTCGGGTACCAATCATCCAGAGACGCGGTGCCATATCCCAGAAAAACGGTACCTTCAGTTGGAATGTACTCATTTTTTTAAATATCGCACCTCGAGTCCATCAACTGAGGCAAATTTTGCAGCCACACGTCTTTAAGACGAAGATACTGTGCTTGCAGCTAAACTGTGACGGACTTTTCGATACGGACGTTACTCCGAAATACAGGCGAGTCATACCTCGTTTATACAGGCAAATTATTTTATCTGACAACTCGTATCATCACTCACATCTTTACGTGTGACGACTGGTAACGGTGTGTTCACCGATGTTCCAAACTGCCGTGGGTCAAGGTCCACGCGCATTAGTTCAATATACTGCAGTTAATATGAAGTTTTTACTCGCCATATTTCAATAAGACGCCAGAAATGTTTTAGGCGCACAGACACGCGTCACATCCAACGAAAACACTTCTCACTACACGTCGAAATTTCGTAATAAGTTAAACGAGTCGACGGGAAGTGGCTACCGACAGTTGTCACATGAAAGAATGTACCAACGAAACGGAAGGTCGAGAAGGGTGATCGCTTTGAACAGATGCTGGTCTCCGTCCAACCATTTGCTGGCACCAGAACTAAATTACGTGACTTCTATATAAACTTCATTCTCCAATCACCTTCCAAGTGGTCACTTAATGAATGTTTCCTTATCAAAATTCTGCATTCATTCCCATCTCCCCTACCTAGGCCACACAACCTACCCGTTCCACTGTCCAAACAATTCTGCGCGACATGTACAAATCAATCAGGCCCTTAGCGTGTTGACATCTCAAATTATCTACCTGCTTCATCACTCATAATTTCAAGTCCTCTTTACTGTTTTATTTCATGCGTTATTTATACAACAATCAACCCCCATCCCGGCTACCTGCATAACATACTGCATGTCAACATGAATACAGCACTATCCAAATAAATATGTATGTTACAGTCTAATTTGGTACACTTCATACACTTCAACCCGGACATTGTTTAACTGGGCAGTAATGGAGATACGAACTCAAGTGACTCAAGCATCTTGACAGCAGTGCCAAGAACGCAGACATCAAACCTAAGACCCAGGCACATCAAACCAACCCGGCCTGCAGTTCATTTCAGTGCTGGGAGTGTCTTGGAAAGGACGTGCCGCAGGTGTACTAGGAGGTGAGTTACAGGAGATTTTAAAGCCGCTGAACTGTGCAAGTGTGCATGTGTGACACCAAACGCAGCAGTTAAGGGCGACTGGCATGCAAACATGACAGGAAAAGAAATGAAAATTCTTACTTCTGAGTCAGAGGTATGTCTCTACATGTCTGTCTGAACTGATTTGAGCTGAGATGCATACTTCCTAATTCGTAAGCTTAAGTGTTTTTCTAATTTGAAATTTATATGAAACAACGTTAACATTGTTAAGCCAGTCCTTTATCTTTCGATGCAGTCTTTTCAGAACAGCATTTAGCTAAGTAACGTTAACAGTACAGGGATCGACTGCAGGTACCTTTCCCACTTGACAACACTGTATCCTGTACAGCTGTACGGACGCGGCGAAATATCTACAGACCTGAGTGACATCTGGAGACGCGCCTGTGTATGGGACATTTATTTGCTCATATTACCCGGTTTTGTTTTTTGTATTTGGCCCAACAGCCCCCCCCCCTCCCCAGTGGGCAGGGGCCTCCTCATTCACGAGTTTTCTAGATCACAAACGACGAGGCACCACAGTCGGTAGGACTCCTCTAGATGAGTGATCAGCTCGTCGCTGAGACCTCTACCTGACAACACACACAACTCACAACAGACATCCATCCATGCCGCCGGTGGGATTCGAACCCGCAGTCTCAGCAGGCGAGCGGCCGCAGACCCAAGCCTTTGATCGCGCGGCCACTGGGATCGGTACTGCCCGGTTTAAGAACGTCAATTCAAGCAATAAACAGTCTAACAAGTAATTAATGAAATATACCAACACATACACATATAATATGCAAAATATATTATGAATTACCTTTACATTTACGCTCTACTACATGTTTCGGCGAATGTTGGCCATCTTCAGGGAGAAGACGACGACGCAAAGGAATTTACATCTACACACATCGCAGACAGCGACATGATAGAGAATTTTTAGCTTTGTATAAATCGGCAGCATAATGTTTACACTGTTATATTTCTAACTGCTATTTCCGCGATTTATACACTGTATATATTCGACGACGTTCTGACTTTATGCTTGTGTAATTACTTCATGGCGTCGCCTGCCTGGAATAGTGTGCATTTGCTGAAACATGCAGAACAGCTTACATGTTGAGATAAACTGTGACATTGAATAAAGATAGACCAACTTGATGTCACTTGCTTTTTTATTTCATTATTTAATGCACAACATGTTTCGGATGTTAATACATCCATCCTCAGGAGCCTGCGACTTATTTGTTGAGTTATTTCATGGGTTGTATTGTTCTGGTTCGATGCGTGTTGGTGTTACGTCGCAGTGCTTCAGCAATACAACCCATGAAATAACTCAAGAAATAAGTCGCAAGCTCCTGAGGATGGATGTATTAACATCCGAAACATGTTGAGTATTAAATAATGAAATAAAAAAGCAAGTGACATCAAGTTGGTCTCATCAAGATGATGCACGGTCCAATAAACATAAAAAATGTGACATATTTTATGTGCCTCTGTTGGTAAATTTAATTAATTACATACATAATTCAAGAATTGAATAATACTTAAAAAGTCTAAATTCTAATTCCCAGTAGCTATTTAACATCTTAATTTCGTAAATTTTGACACTGAGTGACTGATTACCCAATAAGTGAACTTAGTTCTGTTTGTTTTGGGGGCAACAGCCCCAGTGGGCCGGGGTCTCCTCATTCACGAGTTTTCTAGATCACATACGACGACGCAACACAGTCAGTAGGACTCCTCTGGATGAGTGATCAGCTCGTCGCAGAGACTTCTACCTGACAACACACAACACTCACAACAGATAGACATCCATGCCCCCGCTCGGATTCGAACCCACAATCTCAGCAAACGAGCGGTCGCGCACTTGGACTGGCGAGTGAAATATGTAGCCAGAATAATTACTTGGGCCTTCGGGTGAGCAGTCCCTAATTTTAACGTGAACTTTAATAGACCCTCCCCCCCTACACACACACACGCACGCACACACACCACCCACCCACACACACACACACACACACACACAGCTTCAAAACTCACCCTTCTCTGTGATGCTTTTCAGGCTTGGTGGTATGTATATATGTCGTGCAGTGTACAATTCTGTGTGCGTTATCATCATCATCATCATCGTCGTCGTCGTCATCAACTATACGGTTTGGATCCTACTGATCCGTTAAGACTCCTGAATCTGCTCGGATCATCATCTCACGTAGTTCCTACGCTAACCAAGAATTTCCCCACATTTCATTGAACCTGAAGGTCCCGTACCGTCTGCACAATAACCCGCCTGCTTCCCCTGTCCTGAACTACACGGATCGAACCCACGACTTCCCATACTATTTCTTTGGCATCCACTTTTGGCGCGTTCGTAAATCAGTTGCTAAAAGTCAGTATTAGTGTCTCTCCGTCCGTTCGTTTGCATGCAACAACACGCTTGCCACTGGTAGGATTCTTGCGAAATTCCATATTTCGGATTTTTTTTTTTGCAAAACTTATCAATGAATTCCAAGTTTGGTTAATATCGGACAATAATGGCGGAAACTTTACATGTATATCCATGTAAGTTTTCATTGGTCTTTATAATTGAGTGTTCTGTGCGAGATACAAGCTAAGGTCGAAGAAACAGTTGACGCTCTGAAAGTAGCAACTGAAACAGACTGTGTTGTATGTGAGGCACGTGCTGAAGCTGAAGAAAGAGCTGATCTGTAACAACTAAGTGTTCACTGCGAGACTGGAGCTAATGCCGAAAAAATAGTCGATGCTCGAAAGTAACAACTGAAACCACTGCGTTATTTGTGAGGTACCGGCTGGAGGAACGAGCTGACGTCAAAGAAACTGTTGACGATCTAAACATAACAACGCAGCATGAACGATACGAGATACGTTTAGCAGAGCAGACTGTTTAAGACTGGGATATCCTTTACAGGAACAATAATAGAGCTAAAGTGCCAGATGTGTTACGTCATTGATTCATACCCTAACTTGTAATATTATCCTGCCGTCCATGAAAACCTGGGGGGAAAAAATCCTCAGAGAAGGTCACGACCACTTCTTTCAGATCTTTCTAAATTCATTGTTCATTGACTATCCTACAATTTAATGTTATATAGTCTGGGCTACTGAAGGCGTCGTTTTAAACGGTAAAATTGGCCGTATATACGCCGCGAAGACGTGCAGAGATACTGGCATTACAGCTCCACTTATTGGTAACAGCGGCACCAAATGGTGGCGAGTGGTCAGCCTCACACCGCGGTCGTTTTAGCCCCAGGAAAATAGTCCAGCTCCACACTGATTACGAGAGGGTGCTGGTTAGTCCTTAGCCCGACCTACTGCCCGATGTCGTAGGACGGAATCGATAGTGTCGTTGGAAAAAGGGGTCTTTTCATGTGCCGAATTGCAAGTCTTTGCTTGTTACAGAGGCTGAAAGGAAGCATGTCAGGCGACGCGCGCGATTTCAACACATGGAGACGCGAGCTGTTATCAAGTCCCCCCCCCCTGCAAG
>Ga0131853_10012800_pt1 | contig 15371 bp, 11 predicted proteins | sample TergutLab28metaG_FD_92764 | JGI IMG/M metagenome (GOLD analysis project Ga0131853, IMG submission 92764) | Labiotermes labralis P1 segment gut microbial communities from Petit-Saut dam, French Guiana - Lab288 P1 (version 2) (version 2) | ecosystem: Host-associated > Arthropoda: Insects >...
TGTGTGTGTGTAAATGTTGTGTTAGGCAATTTAGAGATGGAAATAGCAGCTTCCTCCATCACCTTGTTACATATCTACTGACTACACAGGCTCACTTCATAGACGTTAGTAACTTTTGAAGTCACAGCCGTAAGAGCCTTGTGTTTCGATGAACGTGTAGGTCTACATCGGCTTTGACCCGTCTGTATCATTTTACGCTGTAGTGATTCGTACTTATCCTGGAAGTTACTCTTAACAGAAGGAAAAATGGACGAAGCGTGGGGACCTTCCAACATATGTGGTATTCTTCCGAAAGTCGGGGAGCATCAAAATGGAAAAGTATTTGCATCACTTCGATCTTCAGAGGGCAGTTAATTTGGGTTGTTAGGTTTGAATAATTCAGTCGCTGCCCACCCCTACGTGGAGTGGTGGTGACATTATAGCTGGGATATATTGATTTCTAATTGTGGAAGCGTTCGTTTATTTATGGTTGCAATATTTGTGTCGGTCGGACTATACGTTTCAGCGGCCTGTTATGGAGAGGGAGGACCCCTCTTCCTAATTGCTGTAAACTGGCACTGTCATGTTTGGTCCCTATTAAAGAGGTCAAGCAGACATGCAGCAAATGGCTACGTGTAGTACGTAGGATACACAATATGACTGAATAAGAGCTTAGTATGAGTTTATGCCGACTTTGAAATATTGGGCATTGTGACGCAAATAAGCGTGGATTTAACGAGTTAATAGCAGTTATCTTTTACACAAAAAAATGTAATTGATGCAAAAAGAGACGCTGGGAATATTAACGTGTTTTTTTTTGTAGCAATACAGTGAGTGCATACTGTGAAGTGTTGTTTATAGTTATGCAACAGCCGGTAGCGACAGCGTAGCGGAAACATAATAGACCTAGGATCTCCAATTTTCTCGCATCCATAAGTCGGCATTCGACAAAATATTTTGGGGCTCATTTAAGCCCGGGTTGTTATCCAACAATAGAAGTACAGCAGTATTAAATTCAGGCGTAAGCAAATGATGAATGTTCACACTTGGTTTGGAGGAGGTGCAGTTTCCAAATTTCCCGCGGGTAGAGGCGGCCGGGTGGTGGGGCTGACCTCCCCACCCACATCTAGTGCCGAGGTCCTAGAAAGAGTAGAGCTATACCTCAACTCACCCAAAGGGCCTTCGTGGCCTATAAAAAGGGTGAAACGTACAGTTTCCAAATTGTATGCAGTGTTTCCAGATGTTTCACGGACCAAGTCAGACAGATCCACTACACTTCAGACTGCAGTTAAAACTTGTGGGCATAAGCATGAATGTGTCGGAGACATGGGGCGGAGAGGGCTCTTGTGATTTATAGAGCATTGGTGCCTAATCGATAAAAGTTGAACTGAACTCCATTTTTTGTTGTGATAAAATGGTCGCAGTGTACAGTGCAGTTGAAATCAGTAAGTTTGTCATATTTATAAACTCATGTCAGCCTGTACTGTAACGGCGTTGTGGTGAGCGACGTCAATGTTAGACGAAACCTTGATTATAAGTACCCGCTGTTGGTGATGGTGGTCGTGTTGCACTTCATATTCCGAAGCACAAGTTCATCTTTACACAAGCACGCCTGAATTTCTTTCTTTTTTTTGTGTTATAAATTAACTTAACATCACTTCTTGGATGCCGACGTATGTGGTTGCTTCCCACGGGAGCTGAAGTACCTCCAAATTAATTATACTCCGCTTTTCTGCCTGTGCTAGGTTGCACCCTGTTTGATTACGCGTTGTTTTCAAAGTTTTTGGCGTGTACTGATACTTGCACCTAAGGTATCTAAAAATCTGCAGTCTTCCATGTCGTACACATGGGGCATGTGTTGTTGCCGGATTACGGCCATGCCAGACTAGAGTGGAGAAATCCATAAATGAGAAGGGTGTTAGTTTCTGGCAGTAGATGAAGGTGAGTGATAGGGTTCACTATTCCCTGCTTTACCTTATAGGAGAAAGGACGCGAAACCCGTTTTGAAGTACCGGTCACTTCGTGGTACTGCGAGTCAGCTGAGACTTCGTCCTCACACAAACAATACGGGACTTTATTCGTTTTACTGTTGCTGCAATTGCTGTACATGTTACAAAACTGGCATGTGAACATTAGCTGCTCACCGCCTCACCCTACCCCAAGATCTACTACCTTACACTTCCGTATTAAATTACCTGAAAACATGTCAAAAATGTCGCTTCCGTCTCTCGGGTTTGTACGTGATTGTAGGAGTGGGATGATTGTGTACCCTCCTGGGCATAACGTACTAGATTTCATGAAAGTCGCGGTCATCTGGTTGGGATGATGAAGTTGGGCACATAGACACATATTGACGGCATGGTGATCTCAGGCGCCACCTTTTCTTCCTATTGTAGGAAGTAAATTAGGCTAAACATGATTTGACTGTAAACTCTATATAAGTTAAGAGACACCGTGCTTATGCCACTTAAGCCTGATGTTTGGGAGCCGATGTAGCTCGGTCGTCATAGAGATTGGACTGTGGGCTAGATCGAGAATTCGAGGTTTTAGGGTAGGGGTAAGAGATTTTCGTCTTCTCCATAGCATCGAGACAGGCTCTGGGGCCCACACAGGGACTTACAGAATGGGTACCGGGTACATTTCTTGGGGACGAAGTGGTCTGGGGCGTGAGGCTGACTACAGACTTCGAACTAGTGCCGAGGTTAAGAATGCGATAAGGTATACCTACACCCCCTGATATGTCATATTGTCTTTTTGATTCACTGCAATTGTAAGAACATAGACACTCTACCTTTTACGTCTCATGTTTACGTCTGTCGCCGTGGTCTTCATTGAAGGGAGTAACAGAATATCGCATGTCTTCTCTTCAAGTCACGCGTGCTTCCCACCGTAGGAGATGAACGCATGAAAGTTTGTCCGTTCCTTAACCTGGAGGTAGACGATTCGATTGTTGTTATAAAAGTGTGTCCATACGGTGTTCATGACATTCTTCGGTAGTATCGTAATATAGTCACCTTCAAGTATGTTAATTATTGGTAGGTATAGGTATGTTAGTGCCAACCAGCGAGCCTGAGTAAGCAGACAAATACAGTATAACTCCACTTACCCGGATCGGCTTGGCCCTTGGGGTTAGTTTGTCGATAGTTCTACATAACTAACTTTCCTTGAAATTACCGGTTATCGGATCAAGTACAGTACAGTGTTATGGCTGCTAGAACTTCAAATCAGGCATGGTCGAAAGGTTTAAACACGTGTGCATACTGTAAATAGTAACAGCCGAAATTCAAACTGCCAGTGTAGCCTAGTTTCACAGAAAAATCCAATTTTTCGGATTTTCCGCTTATCCGGATGGCTCGCCGTCCCAATTAATCCGGATAAGTTGAGGTCTCCTGTATTTCGTGATTAGTTAAGTGCTAGTTATTGATGGATTACATAGGAGTTTGATTGATTATTGCAGCTGGGTTAGTGTTTGTGTCCCATTTTCGCTGAGCGAAATTGTAATCAGAAACACGGGAAATTTGTGTACACTTTGACAATACGCAGTATACTGTCCATGTTATCGGCCAGACTGTGCCTCGTATTTGGTACCGCATTATAGCAAGAGTTCATGTCACGTGTTGTTTGGTATCGCTGTACTGACCTAACTGTAACACACTGTTGTGTTGGTTTTCCCGCCCACCAATGTTTTATTAATGAATTCTCACTTCCGTGAAATTAAAACCGTTTTAGGCCTGTAATTTTTACGTAATTGGAGGAACCTCTCTTTACATCATTTGTGTACGCATATTATTATACAAAGTAGCGACATGTAATGAAGTCGTTGATATTAACGACCATTGCGTGTCATTTACCAGTTATGAGAAAATTACATTTGTCAAACTTGGGTTCTGTTATCAGTCATTGTAAGTTCAGAGTATGTAGATAACAAATACTGCCACTGTTATTATGCAACGATATGCGTGGGCAACCTTTTTTCCTTTTACACGTAGTAATTAGATGAATGGATGTTTGATATTTGTGGTACAAATGATATAAAAGTAATTTTTTTTTGAGATCGGAATGCCGACCACCTTCAGGGTAGCTTTCCAGCACTACACTGCTCACCTGAGTGTAAAACTTGATCTCACGGAGATCAAACTGCGCCTCGGTGACGAAGAATCTGCTGAAAGGGTCGTGGGGCAACAGTTTGACGATCAGATTGAGAGTCCGTGGGTCGGGAGTCCCAGGGGAGACCCGGTACTGGACCTTCACTGCCAGGATGTCGCTAAGAACACACTCCCCTGCGTCGCATCCAGGCCCTACCGAAAATTCGCCGATGCTAACGGAGAGTTCTACACCATCTTCTTCAGCATCGTCGCCTCCGCCGTCTCGATTGTGATGTAGTTCTTGTTGATGATACGACGCTAATATCGCCTCCAGCCATTCGCTCGTCACTGGAGATTCTTCACCGGAACTTTCGTCTTCGCTGTCCGACATCTTTCGAAATTACTTATTACTTAGTTAGCCTAACTGACGGTTTTGAAGTATTACATTCTGGTGGCGCTAACCTTTGCACAGGACACTTGGCACCTAATTACGTTTACCTGTATTACACGACGTGCATTTGGCTGACGTTTTCTTTGCGTAAATGCCTCGTTTAGTCGATGTTTAAGCATTAGAATGTGCATGAACACAACCCGATATCTGCATTCACGTTATTGTAATGAACTTTTTTGTTCCGTAGAGTGAAATGTTAATGAGAGAAATGAAAGTAATACCTGTTGACAGTTTTCCGTGCCAATTAATCGTTACCGATTTCTGAAACAAATTAATTTAACGTTGGATTCACTAGACACCCGCAGTTAAACTTGACAAAGAAAAGAACTATATCAAGTTGTTCGTGTGGTTGTCATTGATTATGAGAATGTATTATTGGCCGGAAATGAACAGTTGGAGCGTTTGCATGAGTAAACGAATTTTGTGACCGTGCGTGTTTGCCATGATTGATAGAAGAGCTTTTGTTAGAGTGAATGAAACCTGTGTTGCACTTTTGCCGACGACTGCTGGATTGGTACTGTCATGCAGTGAAAGCGGTATGACATAACCGCCGTCTCCAGGCGACCCCGCCACGCCTGTTAGAACTGTCTCGCGGCGCGCCGGCCCAACTCCCATCCTGCCGATCGAGTTCAGATCAATAGCTGCACGACCCTTGCCTGATCCAGATCTTCCCTGCATGTACACCAGGTTGACACACTTCGTATCGGGCAGGCAAATATGAATCTTCCATTTGAATAGAAGCTGCCATTATGATTGCACAGGACAGAGTTATGACTTAGAAATTTACTGGTTTGGGGAAGTACGAAAAACAGCGATTCCTCCCCTTGGTCCGAGACACCACATGAAGAATCCTGAAATACGATTCTTCGGATGGTTGGAAGTTTGGGGGTGAATTGGGTATAAAATGAGCGAGATTAAGTCAGCGATTTATGAAATCTATGCCCAAAGACTTCGCGTATTTTTCATATTCCACATTTTCCAATGAAGTAACCGGAAATCACTTCTTCCCTTCCTGCGGAATTCAGTGGGGTAATGTGACAAGTGTTGTTTTCAACTGTCATGTGGCATCCACATTGAAGTAGTTAAAAACATATTTTCATTTGACATAGCAACGAGCAGTGGGATATGTAGCTTAGTTGAATAGCTGTTGGGTGCCCTCGTTAGGGCCCTGTGTCTATTGGAAGATACAAAAATGACGAATTGAATGTTAGAAACTACTAGAATTAGAGTTTGTGAAATCAGGTGTGCCTATATAAGTGGATACTACTACTGCATAATCTTATTCAGTGTCATCCTCTTAGTACTGAGTGTGTTGATAAGATACTTGATGGTTTTCGGCATTCACTCAACATAGATGATTGAAACAGTCCAAAGATGCTGCTGTTTAAAACCCTTTTAACTCCTTAACTCAAAATGTGTTTCATGTTTTTTTTTGCATTGTTCCACCCCCCCCCCCCCCAAAATAGTTTGGTGGGTTGTTATTATAGATTTGACTAACTGGTAGGTTCTTTGGGCAGGACAAACAACCAACTCAATATATCACAGTATTTGAACACTGTAGTGTAAGGCAAATATGAAGTACACAGTCCTGGTACAGTTGTTCAACACTTTCATTTAAGTCATGGTGGTAGGTTATTTTCATATCTGAAAAACAGTACATCATTAACACAGATGTCAAGTCTGTCAGTAATGTGGAACTTTGGTACATGAGCAGTTGGCAAGAAAACATCCTGCATAATTTCTGTTTACTGAAATCATAAAGACAGGGAATTAAGTAACAAGACAATAAAACCAGTGGTTTTAATTACAAATAGGATATTTATTTGCCTTTCCTTTTCACTCACCCCTCCTGTGTTGATGTGGTACAAGAATTAATTTATATAATGTGTACTCACAGAAACAAAACAACCTTCATAAGAACTGAAGTGTACATAAGATAGGTATAAAACAAAATCAGGACTCATGACAACAGAAGATGGAACTCAGTCCATAGATACATAACATATTGCACTACCAGATCATCACATCCCTCTCCAGCCTGGTGTTATACTTGTCTGTAAATTCATTTTGTAATGTTGTTCCACCTGTTCTTATAAATTTTGCCGCTGTGTGTGCTCCTTCATGGATATGATGGGCAACAGATATTCCTTGTGTAAGGTCTAAAGAGTGCAGGATTTTTGGGGATGAAGCTGTGGAAGTTGTTGCTATTTTGATGGCCTCTTTATAGAAGGAATTAATATATTAGACTTTTAGCTAGTTTTCAGCAGACAAACCTTACTTCTGGTTAATTATTCCCCAGAAGTGGAGTTCCTAAGGTTCACTTATTCATTCCTTATGGAAAGTGTTTACTTTTCCATTTATTTTTTTTTATCTTTATTGTTTACCCTTATTAATTAATTCAGTCCAAATATGAGTTTATGTTTGAAATTTGAATGCAAAACATGCGAAAATCAGGCAGCTTCAGAAAAAAGAATATGAACGAGAGTGTAAACTAACATACAGAAGTAAAGATATGACCTAACTTTGGTACAAATTGTGTATTAACTCTTTTATTTCATTCTCTCACTTTATCCTTAAGGGCTCAATCTGAAATTCCCATTTTGTTTCAGGTACTTGTTTCACCAGTGTTGGCTGGATTGGCTGTGGGGATTGGTGTCCCTATCCTTCTGTTTTATGTGTATGGAGTTGTTCCAGTGTCTCTTTGTCGGTCAGGTGCAGGAGTTAGCTTTGTTTATGATGATGATGAAAATGATCTCTTAGGAGTTCTAGGTGCCAGAAATACAGGTAAGATTCATGGACAGAAATACCTTCAGACTGATCATTTGTGTTGAAGACTCTAATCACTATGTTGGAACAATAAAACCGTCATTGTCACTTTCTCCAAAATGATTCAACATTTGTCAGGGAATGCCACACTGATTTTCATACAGGAAAATTACTAAAGCTTTCACATCAGGTTGCATGTGTAACTTAGTTTACAATAGTTTGATGTGTTCCATATTATGTGCATTAATTAGGCGCATAAATTATTAAAAGACCAACAGATGCATTTTGGTCACCAACATGTTTCAGCGACTCACGTGACCTTCTTCAGGGTGATGAGAACAAGAGTACAAGTATAATTTAACTGTGTCACAGTCACCCCATGGTTGAAAAATCGTATAGTTTTTGTTTAAAATTCACAGTTGAATACTTACTTTCTTACTAACTTACTTACTTACTTACTCCATGGTGCAGAGTCCTTCTTGAGAAGATAACTGGTTTGCAGCTATTCAAGAAATTCCGCACATTTCACGATTCCTTGGTCATCCAGCCTTTATCCTAAACACTGCTGATAAGTTGTCCTTCTTCATGTCTGATTTGTGGATGAGATAAAGTTCCCTATTGAACCAGCTGGCACAAACTTTGCAACACTAAACAGTTGAAACAGTGAACCCAATAGAATTTTTTGACTTGCATTTTTGTGTTTGAGTCTGCCTTTTGAATTAATGTATTGTTTTTATTTTGTGCTATTTCATGGGCAAGTGTTCATCATCTCATTTCAGGCTTCAGCTGCGATGTAAATGAGATTACGCTCTTCTGGAATTTTAGGCAGTGTAGAATGGTAGATGCATTTAGCTTGACCAGTTACGAACTTGATGGAAGACATCATGATGTGCTAGGAATATACTAAAACATTAATTAATATACATCAAGCACAGCTATTTTATTGTGTATGAAGCCTCGTATACAATAAAATAGTTGTGCTTGACGTGTATTAATTAATGTTTTAGTATACTCCTAGCACATCGTGATGTCTTCGATCAAGTTCGTAGCTGGTCAAGCTAAATGCATCTACCAATATAAGAACCTAAGAGCCTCGTGTACAATAAAGTAGTTGTGCTTGACGTATATTAATTAATGTTTTATGTAGAATAGTAATTCCATATATACACTTCGGGACAACTTGTCGGTCCCAAAACGTCGACATGAAATTACCATGTGTGTAAAATCCCACAAGAGTGCAGATCTCGTTCATCATCACCTTCATGCTGTGGCCATTCCTAGCTTTAGAGAAAGCACACTTGTTCAACTTGATCAGGACACAGATTGATTCTTGATAATGAAGATAAAATTGAGCAGTGTTTCTGTTTCTGTTAAAGCTAGGAGCATTGAATGTGTTGGAAAGGCTGCTCTTAGTAAGACCCTGTAATCGGGAAGGAAAATATTCTCTATCCTTTCTCTTTAAGCAAAATAGAATACTTCAGTTATAACATAATCATGTCATTATTGTACTTAACGTGAATGGTGCTGTAGAGTGACTTTTTTAAAATTAGATGCGGTGTCTATGGATGCAGTAAGCCATCGCGGAGGAAACCCCTCAATTGGAGAGGTTTCACTGTCACTGGGCAGTGGAAGCCAATTGGAGAGACTTGGACGAGAGAATGACAGGGAATCGTCCAGCAATGTTGCAATTGCTGGAGCAAGTATAGCTGGGAGTATTGCATCAAGTTTACTTCCTGGAGGGCAGAGGTAATGCATCTTGGTGACGAAAATGTTCATAGTTAGTGTACGCAGATTTACCATTTCTAAATGTGTATTTACATTGACCATAGAAGTTGACACAACCTGATGAATATGAAATATTTCTACTGAGCAGTGTTACATTATGAATATAAATTTTATCTTCTAAGTACACTGCTTTTGTCTTATTATTGATGAGCCCACTTAATTTTACATGCATTTGTCAAAGGTCATTTTGTCACAGAGTTATGTTTTGGCAACTATTGACTTCAGATGTTCAGCTTTATTGAGTAATTTTTAAGAAAGAAGCAGTTGCTTTTACAGTATTACAAAAAGGGTTGATCCTCTCATAATAGTACGAGGGCAATTCCAAAATCAACATACGATTGGTTGGTAAAAAGAAATGTGTTGTCATAGCACCAAAGTTCACGCTCAGTAGTAACAAATAACGTTTGTTATCACTGAACACCTCCCGTCATACATTTTCGCTGCGTAGTGTAGGAGTAATTACTGATAAAACATGGACACTATCATCGCAACTTCCGCCAGCTGTGAGGTACGTATTCAGGGACCGTAAGGGAACTTTGTTTACAGAATTCATGGCACCAGGGATCACAATAACGTCAGAGGTTTATTGTGAAACGCTGAATAAGCTTCGGAGGTTGATCCAAAAAAAGGGCACGAGATGCTCACTAAAGGCGTCATTCTTCTGCACAACGCGTGGCCCCACACTGTGGCTTGCACAAATGCTTTAATGAAGCTATTCAACTGGGTGATTTTCGACCACTCTCCTTAGAGTCTGCACCTGGCACCAAGCGATTACCATCTCTTCACCAAGATGAAGGTCTGGTTGGCTACCCAGCACTTCCACACCAACGAAAAGCTCATGGATGGAGTCAACAACTGGCTGCATAACTTGGTGGCACCATTCTTTGAGGAGTAACTACAAAAACTAGTGTCATGGTACAAGAAGTGCCTAAATGTGGATGGCAACTATGTGGAGAAATAATGTAGTTATGTATGTAACTGTTCCATATAATAAAATTTTGTTCTCTATTTTGTATTTTTTTAACCAGCCAATCGGAGGTTGATTTTGGAATAGCCCTCTAATTTTCATCATCTGTCTCCTGTCATCTTTCATTCATTGTTTATGTCACAGGCTAGAAGTGCAAGCTGATGTAGCCTCAACACAAAGATTCAGTATGAGCAGTGAGACTGCTTCAGCAGCCACCAGCTTGTCTGAGAAGTCTGTGTCAGCATCAATAGCTGATGATGGAGCAGCATCAACACGTGCTCTTGCTGGATCAGTTTTGAACTTTAAAATAGATTCTAGTTCTTTGTCTGGCTTCCGAGGAACAAGTGCTGATGCGAGCATGCCAGTTGAGATACATACTGATTCAGCTAGCCAGCGCAGTGATGAAGTGGCTGGGCCACCATCACTTAGTTCATTAGAAGAATTTACATCAGGACCGATGCGACGTACACGAAGAAGACCACCCCTGGATCGACAGGTATCTGTTAATGAAGTGCTCAAGGAAGATACATTGCTATTGTGAACCTGCTGTGGATAAGGGAAATTACACTAGTAGCCCTTTCAGGTTACAGTCCTGAACTTTGTTGATTTTGGGGTTGTATATCCCAGTATCAGTATTTTGGAATTTTTTGAAGTAAGCAGGTATATTTTATGCAGTATGTCAAGACATTTAAGTATGGAAGTTAACATATTGAACATTGTGCAGTATTTACTTAGGAACATGGTTGATTTTACACTCTTAGTAGTGAAGCAATTAGTGGAACTTTACATATTGATATGCCACTGTCATACTCTTTCAGGGCAGTGAAAGTAGTAGTTGGACGGTCGGTGGTGAAGATGGTGGCTCAGAGAGGGTACGGTTTGATGATCATGTCAGTGTCATTGCTCCTCACTCTTACGAAGAATCACACAGCAGTCAGTGTGATAAGGAAGGCAGTTCCAATGGGCGTGGCAGATGGTGGAGTACAGAGACACGATGCCGTCGAGATCCTTCAGTAGATGAACATGTAGGAGATTTTGGGGACATGAAGCGAGTAACAGCCAATTGGCAGGAATTAAAAGGCAGTGGAGAAAGTTTGGGATCTAAGGCAGTGGATGAAGATGATGGGGAGAATGAGGAAGATGATGATGATGATACTGTTGCTTCTGCTATTACTTCTGCCAACAGCGTTGCAGCTGCTGCTGTTCCTGCCATTACTACTTCATCTGCCACAGTCACTGCCTGCTGCCATGCTGCTTCAAAGTCTGACACTTCAGCAGAAATTGTCAACAAAGACAAACTATATGGGACATCTCCTACTATCCATGGATGTGGCAAATTCACATCAGCTACTGCTCTGAGGAATGTGTTGTTCCATGCTTCACCTGCTGAGAGTAAAAGACTCCCAAAATTGCGTAAACCACAGGAATCTATGGGAACAGTTATGGATGAAGAACAACAGACCTGTGCTTGGCAGTCTCTTACACTGCCAGTAATACCAGAACCATCCATTGACCAGCCACACTCAAGCCCACCAGGTGACCGGCCTGTCAAAATTGAAATCCCCATTGAATCTGATTAAGTGTGTAGAACAGTGTTCTGAGGGTATATAAGACTGACTTTACTCCATGAATGAAATAGTGGTGATTATCTGTCATTCACTAAATTTAAATTTAATCCCCTTCAAGTTGTCCCATGGTGGCGCAGTTGGTTAAGGTACTGTGCTACAAGCCAGAAGATCACAGGTTCGATCCCTGATGGTGTCATTGGAATTTTTCATTGACATAATCCTACTGTCAACACTATTGCTCTGGGGTCAACACAGCTTCTAACGGAAATGCGTACCAGGAATATTTCCTGGGGGGAAAGGCGGCCAGTGCGTAGGGCTGACAACCTTACCACCTTCATGTGCTGACTGTCATGAAATCTGGGAGCCTCCACCTCCTGGAACCCTCAGGGCCTGTCCAGGCCTGTAGAGGGATTGCTAAACCTTTTACCTTTGTGCTCCTCCCACATTTCCCCCTGATCAGGTTAATAATTAAAGGGTGGTTATGGCTATTTTCATAGGTGTGTACCCATCTGTGCTTCCTGTCACATGAGAATGAGTGCGTATGTATTTTTCTTATTGGAGTTCTCATATTTGCATTTCATGTGACTGATTTACAAGGGGGGGGGGATCTTTGTTTTTACATTGAAGCACTACATTATTGGTATTACATAAATACCTATAAAGCGTATAATTAAGTAGTTAGTCAAAAGAAGAATTTTTACAGTTTCAAAATTTTTTATCCACATAGTATTTAATTTTCAAGGGGTTATTCTTGCTGTCATAAAAATTGCAGTTGCATTGCCTGTTTCATACAGTAAGAAAGCTATTGGAACTGTGAATACTCTGAATAATTTAATAAAAGTATTCAGTGTTCAGTAGTGCTTAATACTGTAGAAGGCATTTGTTTAATTTACAGGGTTTTGTTATGGGGGCTGTAAGTGGCATTAATCCCCATAGAATTCCCTTTATGATACTGCATACTTAAGGGTTTGTCATGGTTTACTTGTTCCATTTACCATTAGAAAACTTATTTTGGAGTTCGAATAAATATTCCATATGATTATTTAATTATCTTGTAATTTTAATCTCTTCGTGTGTGTGCGTGTGCGCGCGCTTCCGTACGCACATGTGCCCGCACGTGAGAGTGAGTGGGAGAGAGAGTCATTTTCCTTAAAGATTGTGCTGACTTCAAAATGCTTACATCATCTGACTCTTGAACTTAAATTTATCGATATCATACAGTAGTTTTTACAGAGGAGAATATACTCTGTATTATACCAGTGGTATACGTTTATGGTCCCAAATCACCTGCAGCACATGTGCTATGTATCTGTATGGAGCTTGTGTGTCTTGTCAATCATAGAAGTACATTACAGGACTCTTTTGTTACTTTCTTCCATGATAAAAATTAGAAGAATATTATTGCCATGCTTGATGGAATAGCAGGAATTATTACTGCTATAGTGAACTGAGTGCTCAAATCAGTGCTTATGTTTTGTTTCAAAATGTATTTTTTGTGCCAGTAGTTTTGTAACTGAAAGGGAATCATGCAGTGGTAAACTGTAATAGATTGATCTGTTCATCATTTTTACTGTAATATGTTGCTTGAAAGATGGCCTGCATATTCTGTTCAGCTGCGTTCCTGTACAGTTGTATTCATGTGAAGTGTATGTGCATGCACTGTCATGCCTTATTGTGTTTCAACAAAACAGCGAATAATGTTTCTCCTATTACTTATAAGTAAAATAAGAAATGTTTTGTTTGTTAAAATTTAAGTTTAAAAGTAATAAACTATCCACGTGGTGTTTGAAAATTACATTAAGATTTACATGACATCCTTTCCATATTTGTAAAGTAATTATAATACATCATTAGAGTACACAAGACATAGGAAACATTTCTCTTAAACAGACTGTATGATTAAATAATTTGCATAATAGCAAGTGTTGTTATAACATAAAAAAGTACCAGATGAAATGGATAGAACATGCATAAAGTATGACAGATCATCAGTACAAATTATTTTAAATCGTAGTCCAGCATGTACAATCAAGGAAGACCACAGTAGAGATGGAAAGGATATTTAATAAAGAGAATTTCATACCCTTGTAATATTTCAGTGTTCACACACACTTGAAACTTTGAGTTTAAATTGAACATTAAAATGTTCTCCATTTTGTTGCCACAAAAGGCAGTAAAATTAGCTAATCCAACAGTAAACTTTTCCTGTGGTCATTACACTTAGAAACATATTCTGTGGCCACACTAGATAAAACACCTAAGTTGTTCCTATAAAGGTTATTAATTATTATTTGAAGCAATGTATGGAAAGTTCAAAATGATGTTAAGCATGTGGTAACCAGTTATCTAATTGGTGAAGAACTGTTGCCCTAACACACAGATGATGCCAAGTAGAAGAAAATCAAGGAATTTAAAAATATGACAGCTAACTTTCAGAGTCCTAGTAACTACTGAATCACTGGAGATAAATGTACAATTTTCTGTTGAAACATGGGGTACAAACACAGATTTATTAACCATCCTTTTACACGTTCATGAGAAGTATGGTGATGGCAGTGGGTTATTTGATAAACATAACTTAGTGCCAGTCAAAATTGTGTGCAACAATGATTATATTGGACACAAGTATTAATTTGTGGTCCTTACTGACCTTACTATATGGAATAAAGCCTCTGAAGGAACATAGGTGCTGTAAGTACTGTCTTGAATTTACTGTTCATGTATGACAGCCATCAGTTATAGCCTTACATTATTCCATATCAAAAACTTGGTATTTTCCTTCTCTCCTGCTTTAGTATTAGTCTGTGTTTCATGTGCACATTAGAATGTAACAAACATCACGGAGTGTAACACTGAATATTCTGGGAAGGAGATAAACCTAGCAAAATAGCTTCATTGGTGCTTAATCAATAATCAAGTGCCATAAAGTGAAAATATATGGTGAGGGATTGGAGCTGAAATGCCACACCCTGGCCAATGTTATCCTCAAGACAGAGGCCTCAGAACCTACTATACACAAAATTGAGATGCCTCAAAAGCTGGTCTGGATGCAGTAGAGAAGAGAATAGTCTATTTCTCTGTCGGGCATCAATTCGAGATGCTCTGTAATGAAGTCCACGGAGAAGGCATCCCTCTTGAGAAGCAAGTACATCTGCAGTTAGTGAAGATATCTGTTTATTTTATGGAACCCGAATATTCAGGTGTATGTTCACAAGAGCTTGCCACTAGTCCCTATCCTGATCCAGATGAATCTAATTTATGCCCACCCCTCCTGTTTTTTTAATGATCAATTTTTTTATTATTCTCCCATGCAAATCTAGTTCTCCCAAGTAGTGTCATACCATCAAATTGTGCCACAAGAGCCCTGTATGCATTTCTCTTCACTCCCATACATGTTACATATCCCACCCCTACTATCCTCCATGATGTGACCATCGTAATTGTTTTTGGTGAGTACATATCATGAAGCTCATTACACAATTTTTCCAATGTCCTTTTACTTCCCCTCATATCCAATTCTCCTCTGTACCCTCTCCTTTAACACTCATGGTCAACGTTCTTCTCTTAATGTGAAAGACCAAGTTTCACATCCATACAAAAGAACAGGCAAACTTATAGTGTTGTACATTTGAACCCTTCTTTTTACATAGCATATTGGGGGGGGGGGGGGGTTGGAACTAAAAGGGAACAATAAATTTGGGAATTTTATTTTCCTTCCCTTTTTTTCTTAAATTAATTTTTTTTTTATAGGGCCTTTTAAAAAATTTTAA
>Ga0131853_10012801_pt1 | contig 15371 bp, 8 predicted proteins | sample TergutLab28metaG_FD_92764 | JGI IMG/M metagenome (GOLD analysis project Ga0131853, IMG submission 92764) | Labiotermes labralis P1 segment gut microbial communities from Petit-Saut dam, French Guiana - Lab288 P1 (version 2) (version 2) | ecosystem: Host-associated > Arthropoda: Insects >...
CACTCACAAGCGTCCGCCACCTGTCTCTATCCTGGGCCAGCCCAATCCAGTCCATATACCCACATCCCACCTCCTGGAGATCCATCCTAATATTATCCATCCATCTACGCCTAGGTCTCCCCATTGGTCTCCTTCCCTCCGGTTTCCCCACCAAGACCCTATACATGCCCTCTCCTCACCCATACGCGCCACATGCCCAGCCCATCTCATTCTTCTCGATTTTATCCCCCGCACAATATTGGGTGAGGAGTACAGATAATTAGTTCCTCGTTATGCAATATCTTCCATCCCCCCGTTACCTCGTCTCTCCTCGGTCCAAATATTCTTCTCAACACCATATTCTCAAACACCCTGAGCTTCCTTTCCTCCCGCAATGTCAACGGCCAAGTTTCACACCCATACAAAACAACAGGAAAATGATAGTTCGATATATCTTGATATTTAAATTTTTGGATAGCAACCTGGAAGAAAAAAGATTCTGCACCGAATGATAGCAAGAACTTCCTGACCTCAATCTGCTCTTAATTTCTTCCGGAATAGAATTTTGTTTTGTTAAAGTTGTTCCCAAATATTTAAACTCTTCCACCCTCTCGAAAGCACTAGTCTCAATCCGCACACTGTGATTTCTTCCTGCATTCTGATCTCGAGACATGACCATGTACTTAGTTTTATCAACACTTCCAGTCCATTCTCCCTAGTAAGAGCTACTAAAGCTTCTGCGTTTTCCTTTAGAGTATGTATGCTTCCTCCCAGTATATTAACATCATCGGCATAAGCCAGAAACTGATGTGTACCATTTAGTTTCAAGGTATCCTGGTTTACCTGAACCCTTCTAATGGCGTACTCTAAAGCCAAATTGGAAAGCAGTGGTGATAGAGCGTCTCCTTTGTTATAGGTCTTATAATTACTCGTACACATCTTTCGATCTCTAATTCTTGTAAAATTCAGAATGCTTGCCATTGGCGCAGTATATTTTGATCTAAAATATCTACACAAAATAAATAGTTTTCTATGACAATATTTCGTGAAATTCAATGCTAATATGAAAAACGTGTTTGTTCTGACATGTCCTTTCTCTTTGATAGGCATGTGTTCGCACTACACCAGCGAACTCTGAAAACAGTCTGGGAAGGAAATACACTTGGGTGGTAAGTAAATGAATGACATACAGTACGTACTGTAATTGTTCCTGACATTTGTGTTAAATTACCTGCAATTCTTAGTTTTATAACTTTTATTTAAAGTTAGAGCAAATGCGAAGGAGAAAACATAACATTTATTTTGCACTGAAAGAGTTTTTTTGTACCATTGAGAAGGTTTATGACTGACTCAGTCCGTACGTTGCTTATTGGTAACAGAAAAGTTATTCTAATTCTGTGAAAATTGTCAGATGTCCTCGACATTTGCATGCTTCCAAACGTAACGGGTCCTTTTTTTTTTGCCTAAAAGAAACCGTCACCTAGTGTCCTCAAATACTTTTATTTATAACACGTCTCCCTTTGGATGTTTAACCGACTCCTTCCACTAAATGGCACTTTTTGGAGAAATCGAGTGTAGAGAGGCTATGGACCTGTCTTAAGACAGACTCAAGAACAGATAAATGAATTTATCTTATGGGAATTTAATAATTTCAATTATTTTAAAATTTAAAAATAAAGTACTAAAAATTCTAAATATATTTGAAATTTTGTATATTTATCCGCAACTACATTGAGCGTGATTAAAATAATTTGTCTTGAGTTGGTTTATATCTGGTGTCAGAAATTCAGAGGAACCATAAATATTACTTCGCTCTGTATTTCTGGTCAAAATTTAAGTCAGAGAGAAGCGCAATTTCATTTGTATGAAAGAGGTAAGCCTTGAATCCTCAGCAACGCAGATGTTATGGCATATATCCTCAAGCACTCTATATCTGCAAGACACTCGGTGTGGAAATGCTTACGTAGCTGTACGTTTGTAGAGGTAGTCTATAAAAAATTATGCCAGTAAAATGACAACATGTGAAGAGAAGACTGACGTACAGCCACGACAAAAAGAATTTGCCATGCCAAATATCAGTCACAATAACCGGTTGCACTTTCGTCATTTTGTGACAACGTCCTTCACAGATGAACCGCCAACACTTTACTTCGAACCGTTCAGAAATTCCCCATCTAAAGAACATTTAGTCAAAATTAAGTATTAGCGTCTAGGTATGTCATAAGCGTTCCTGCAGTATGAGGAAAACAATATGTGTCCATATAATACAGGGTCTCTTTCGTAAATCATAAATAACTTAATGTTAACTACAATGCAGAAATGGAGCTCGTCGTTAAACATCTCGCCTCTTTGTAATGTTACGAAATAGTTCTTGATTTCTCTCTCAAGTACACATTCACAGCACACAGTAAAGTGCCAGGTGTGTAAACAGTTGTTATATAAATAGGGACAAAACAACAGTAAATAATTGTATTGTTAAATAATATTTGTTTCTTAATCAATGAGAACTATTTTCTCCTGCTGTATTGGCAGTGTTTAATAATAATCAGTGCACCAGAGCTCGACCCGGCTGTGAGATCCAATCAGTCTTCTTTGCAATAGGTATCAGGGGTTCCTCCACAGGGGATAACGTGGCCGGTGCCTGCAGCTGACTAAGCACGTTCATCCATTGCCAAAGGCAGTAATGAACACAGCTGTTCTCACATTCCCCGTATACCTTGTAGTGTGCAGAGGACAACTTTGCATATTAAAACCATTGCAGAACCAAGCGGCCTAACATGTCATTGTGAAAACTGGATAAATATTAATCGACGATTATTTGGAAACATTTCATCTTTGCCGTGGGGGAGACGTAAATTCATAAAAGTTATTTTAGCTAAAAGTGGGTGACTAACCTGATTTGATATCAAATGTTCCGCACAGAGTTACGGACAGTTTAAATTTATCCCATTTAGTGGGCAGAGTTTACTTTGTTTCAGGTTGCATGCTTATTTTAACAAAGTAAAAGATCGAATAGATCTGTTTGTAAAGAACGATTGCGTAGGATTTACGAGCTGTACGCCTAAATCCTGCATAGTTTAATCAAATGTTAACATTACTCTTTCTCGAAGCATTGGTCAGTTCTGTTCATATCTACATTTCTTAATAAATATCCTACTGTCTGCTCCGCGTCATTTTTGCGTTGAAATTGAATCAGTCCTGTGCTTTATCAGTGGAATCTTAACAATAAATCTGGTTATGGCCCACTTAATATAGATTAATCTGTCCCACAATTAAGTAAAACACACCCATTACAAGGAAGAACACAATTATTTTCATTGTTTGTGTTGTATTATATGGCAATTTCATCAAAGGGTAACGTCACAGCACTTCATCGTAAGGAAGATCTGCTGTCATGCCTCAACAAAACCATCAATGACCATCCCCGAATGGCTATCATAAAGCCGTTAACTTGCATTCAGTGGTCATTAAAGTTAAATATTACTACCGTGGCTTCTCTGCCTGTCTGACCCTTTCCGTCTACACTTAAAAGCTGAAAGGAAGGAAGCAAAGCAATATTAAGGTTGTATTTGCGATCTTATGACGCGGAGAGAACAATCTTTGCCACTTTAAAACTGATTTATGACAAAAAGGGATTTCAGTAGTATTCCCACTTGGAATTTTTGCGTGCGTGAGATGTCTTTATGTGAGATATCGTAAAAATAATACTGCGGCTTTTGTGTTTCATTTCTTTCTTATGAAGGTGGTTGTAGGAGTAGGTGGTGGTGGTCGTGGGAATTGGCTTTAAAGATTTTTAATGTTCTTTTAATGTTTTTACTATGGTATTAACTCTTTCATTGGACACGCTTTGGGTAGCTCATATGGTGCTGCTTACTTCTACTGTGTTTTGTGAGGACCAAATTCATTACTCTCAGCTCCATTTCTTTTGATTATATCATTTGATATCACTGTTAAAGTTTTTGGTTTCATTACGTGTAGTGTATGGCACTCAACAGTTATTCTATTTTCTTTTGGGAAAATTATTTTGCTTTTATTTAATTTCATTTAAAAATTTGTAAATTTAAATTTCGACCGTCGGCAAGAAACGTGTTTTGAGGGGGGAGGAAGGTCATGTAATTCTGTTGAACACACTGTGCAAGAATTTACAATTTTCAGCCCATCCCGTGGCTAGTGAATGACAGACTGGTTTCCGCATGGTAAAGAGTTAAACACAGGGTTCAAATTCACATTATGCTACAAAGCGTTTAAACGAAATTCGGAATGATGTTCTTTTGAATAGCTACACGTACAACATCTTACAGAATCTTTCTGGAAATTTCGAAGTTCCTGAAGAAATGTTAAAAAAGCTGATCATGTTCCTTTGAACGAAATTGTGTTATAATGAACTCAGTGTAGAGGAGTGCTTTGTCAGAATTGAATAATCTCGTAACTATTTAAGAAATTCCTCTTCGTTTTTTGGAATCGGGAATTTCGTGGTCCTGCTTATGGCAGCATTGGCAGTGGGCGTTATCTTGCGTCAGCAGAAACCAGTTTAAATTTTCCTACTCTAATGCTGTGAAATCTATTTTAACCTGGTGTTCACATCTCAGCTTACGTCATTCAAAACATTTCTTACTTTCACGTTTTCATGAAAAATATTACGCTTCCATCTTGTATTAGTATTTCACGTTTAAAACGTCACAGTAATTATGTTATAATTACACATATCATGTTTAATGTCTAATAAATGTTTGAATTTTGGCAGTGAGAGGAAATTTTATGACCTATACGTTACGAAGTTGCGAATTATTTTACATACTGTATCTCATAAGTTTCACCAGAAAGATACCATTCAGTATGTTCAGGATGAACTGATGCTTGTCACAATAATTGATTACAGACAGCGAAGAATTATATTACCCATACTGCTATTCAAACTGAGTTTCGAGCTGGAAAATTAGCATTAATGATAATTACTGGAAGGTTCCGTTTTTAAATCGTTAGCCCGTACAGGGTTGTTCTGGCTGCATGTTTTCTTTCTCAGATTTCAGATGAATCCCTTCAATGCACCATAAATTTGGTCACTGTAGCTTCCTTTCACGCGTTTCCAGTTCATTGTCTTGTAAAAGTGATACCATTCTAACCTACGTGACCAGATCTGGTGACACAATTGTCATATGAACGGTAAACAAATAAACATAGCATCTACAACTACGCAACCTCTCTGCTGGTATTCGCTGCCTGTAAGTGCGGTGTGGAAGCCGTAAGAGGTTTACCGTCTCGCATCGTCGAGCGTATTTCGGCCGATGTGACGGCATCTAGTCACGAAACTTCTGTGTGCAACTCCGCCAAAACCCGCCTTTATTCGTTCGCATAACCATGCAAATTAGACTGTTTCTTGTCTATGTAAAACATCTGTAAAAGTAGGTTTGTAATTAATTAGTTCCTCCTATTAATTTTGAGGCAACACTTGCTGACAGAATTATAAACATACTGGCTATAAATTCTCTGATACAATAAGCTAATAAGAGAAGCTTTATAGGCCCAAGGTCATGTGAATCACGTTTCTAAATCTATGTGTGACTATACAGAGCATTGCGCTTCTCCTTTATCACTACTATGTGTGGTTTGAGGACGAAAATATAATTACAGATAAAACTTACTAAGAAAATATGTTCAGTTTAAAGTATGTTGTATATACGAATAGTTGTCACAAAACAATGAAACGTTAATACATTAAAACTGATATTAATTCACCTTATGCAAATAAATAAATAAGATTCATTTTTAACTAAAAGAGAATATAGTAAGCACCTCTCAGAAACAACGGCCAAACATTGACCAATTGGGAAATTGTGACTATTGCAAGAATCACGCAGAACACACAAACACATTGTGTGGTCAAAAGACAGAGTTTTTTGTGCTACACCTGACGGCACGCATATTAACCATTAGGTTTTCAGGACCGATTTTCTTAACATGTCGAAAGTGGATGAGTTTGTTGGGTAAAATATTTGACCTGTATCATGAGGCTGTTTTGTGTGTGTGTGTGTGTGTGTGTGTGGTGTGTGTGTGTGGTGTGTGGTGTGTGTGTGTGGTGTGTGTGTATGTGTGTGTGTGTGTGTGGTGTGTGTGTGTGTGTGTGTGTGTAGTGTGTGTGTGTGTATGTGGGTAAAACATTCTTTTACATTTATTTTAAATTTATAGAGTTTGTTACAACTATCTAAATATTTATTTTATTTTCTGACGGTGAAATATTATGCCCTTTTCTCTGTACGTCGTTCCAAAGTCAGATTCCAGACCTGCAAGTTAGAGTGTTCGGAATACATTCAGGAAGAGCTTATTTTAAGTAGGCTAATTGTAAATGTTTTCAAACCATTGAAACCTGAACTATATGTACATATTACTTCACAATTTATTTATGTTGCACGGAAAACACTCTGGGTTAATTACAAGTCCATCCGGTAAGCGCTGTGTAGGGAAGCGATAGCTGTTGTTTCTGAACGTAATGCGAAACAAAGAAACGTATTTTGGCAGAAAACTACAGAAACCTTATTCTAAAGGCAGGTCGTACTAGCCGTTGACACTAAACTTTAAAATTCAATAAACAGCACCAGATGTTGAGGATTTATGTTCTGGGATGTGACTCCAGGTTGAATGGCAACTATTTGCCGATGTTTCAACGAAGCTTCCTACCTCAAACTTAGGAGTAATCCAAGAGTGTTCTAAAGACGAATGTTAGAAATTTCTTTCGGTTTTAACACAAATGACGTAAGTACCAAGCAAAATTATATTTTTAAATATTAAATCCTATAATTTTGTCGCTTTCTTTGTATAATATTTTAATTAATTTTACATTTAAAAATCGAAACAGCTATAAATAACAATTGGTCTATAATACTGTCTTTCTTAGGAAAACATCGTGTTTTCTGAGTAAGGGTTGTAAGTTGTTTTGTATCACACTGTAGCAAAAAGTATAAGAACTCGTTATGAATATGAAGTATATAGAGGCTAGTGGAAATAAAGCCTACAGACATACGGCTTTAGCGGATTTATAATATGGGGAACAACTCAGCGAAGCTGGACAGTTATATTGCGTAAAGCAAAACTTCAAAAATATTTTTCGCCTATTTTACACTACCCCCTAATCCTCCTGTCGCCATTAAAACAGTAAAGAGTCAGACCGATGAAATTTTTTAGAGCTCTTTAATGCGGCATTCAAAATGCTAGAAGTCGTCGCAGTACATTACCGTGGTGTATCCTCGACAGTGCTGTCAGTTCCCCATACCAAGTTCCCAAGCACAACCCAACAACGCAAGGCACAGTCATTTTCATAATTTTGACGACTTGCTGTAATTTGTTTGTATACAGTTATTACAAGCAAAGAACTAGTCATGTGACGGATCATGTAACATTCACACAAGAATTCAAATCGCTTAAAAAAAAAAAAGAAAACTTACTTTTCTCTTCTGTAGCTCTGATTTGCACATGAAGCTTTCCCCTGATCGGTTTTCTACATATTCTAGCGCTCCAGAAATATCACGAATTTAAGATATCACTGAAACTTAAGTCGCAAACTTAAAAAGGTTTTGAGGTGCGTCATCCCAGTTGTGTTGGTTCAATAACAAAGAATTTTTGTGTATTACTCATACAGTCGAACACAACTATATAGTTGTGTTCGGCTGTATGAGTAATACACACATATTCTTTGTTATTAAAAAGGTTCTTAGGTAGCATCAGGATGAATTTGATTGGCAAAGTAAAACTTTGCAATAACAAAAGAGGCATAGGCCTAGGTGGAGTATATACTGAATGATTCATAATGGCAAACATTTCGGTAATCATTTCTATGCGTCCAAGTATCATAAAATACGAGAACTCCTCGGCTGTATATCACTCACTTAATCACATATTAAGAACTTTACGTGTAGGGAGATAACAGGTCCTAAAACCTGTATTAGGTCTATGTATGAAAATTTTATAATTTGGTATACTTTTATATTTATATATCTTTCGTCGGCTTAAAAAAATATTTTGTTTCAAATCGATCATTTGTGTTGTCTGTGCGTGTGTTACATGTATTATACAAAATCCTACAGTACATACAAAACTTAACATTGAGGCGCCTTAGTGCAACTATTGTAGCAGTGCAAAAACAATAGGTGTTACCCATTCCGAGAGTAGGTGTTTTTTAGCCTTACGTATGCAGTATGAAATGCACATGCGCCATATTGTCGCCCGTGGCCTGTCCGACTCTGCAATATTTTTCCACTTTATCTAATAAACGGCACCATTTTCCAAAAAAAAAAGTTACTGAACATAAAATCTGTGTTTTGATTTTCTCTATAAATTTTTCTGAAAGCTTTCTTATTCTAAGCAGAACTGAGCAAGATATGATCAAAAATGTATATTGATCTTAACGTCAAGTACATGTTCTTTTCCGATTTTAATGAAATTTTAATTTTCTTGACAGATTTCCGCAACATAAATATCAAATTTCATGAAAATCTGTCCACTCAAAGCCGAGTTTTATGCGGGCGGACTGATCGACGGACAAATACGACGAAGCAAATAGGCGCTTTTCGCAAAATTGCGAAAAGCGCCTAAAATATATCTTCCCTTTGTGGAAAATTAAAAATCATAAATGGTTTTAATTTACACTTTTATGGGGACAATAAATTTCACGAATCTGTGCGTATTGTGTCTCACATCTATCAGAATTATTTTTTCAGTAGTGTCTATATTCTATATTGTTTAAAAAGTGTCTAGCGTAATTCTTTGTTATTTTGCCAATAAATTTGTTTTGTATTTTATGTTATGCCATTGTTTATTATATTATTTTAGTTTATTTAACGATGCTTTTATTTGTCTACGTTATATATTTTCTATATTCCGATGAGTATTTAATTAGTAACGAAGAAGAAATGGCTTGGCAGTATGCAGTCATTAACTCACGATTTGAACCTGGACTCCAAAAAAAAAACACGATTGTTTCTTGTGGAATAATATCTTTACACTTACACCAAAATAGTTTCGTCGAACTGTAGTCTTAACCAAATCGTCGTCTGTTTTATTGTGGTAGTTTATAAACTCCATATACTGAAGGCGCCAAAATCCTTGCTGGAACATCCACACATCCAAATATGACTCTGGGTAAATTACCAATTTAATGCACAATTACGTTATATAATACGTTTATTATTATAATCTTCTACATGTTTCGAGCAACTCTGTGCTCATCATCAGGAGGTCAAATTGTATTAATATAGCAACTGGTATAGTATTCTCTGTAAGTGACTGTCCGGTGTACACAGCGGACGGTCACTTACGTAACTCTGCAGCAAATTGGTCATTTACCCAGAGTCATACCAGAATACACAGTCAGCAAAACATAAAATACATCCAAATATCTTTACGGACTAAAAGCAGATTTACAAGAAGCAGAATTCGAACTCGCAGTATTGGTGTTTGAAAGGTCAAAATTCTCGTTCTCAACATTAAATCCCTCTTCAGTAAAAGAATGTCTCCTGTTTTACTGCAGTCATTAATTTCATATTACATTTATGATGTAAAAGAATTATAGGTTATTGCTCTAAAATTTAGGCCTATGTGAAAGGGAAGAAGCCTGGTTTTAGAAGCGAATTCAGGATGTGAGATTTGAGGGGCATTTGCCACTCACAAGAAATACGAATACTTTATACAAAATGTAACTAAGAATTTTTAAACAAATTATTCACTTGGAAGAACTATGCATAAAATATTACATAAACCTCAAGGAAATGGTTTTGAGGATGTGGACGAAATTTACCGCGCCAAGGATAGGGTCTGCTTTCACACTGTTGTAGAAACGGAATGATGCTCGTGCTTGTATCAGAGCCGAAATATTTTGTGTCTGAAAGAAGATAACTTCGTGAAGGACTGTCTGTTCCGCGGCGACATTTCCTTAAACTCTTTTAAAACTTAACCGTTACTTTATGTAGTTTACTACAACGTTTAACATTCTTTACCATAAAAAGCCTTCATGTGTTTTGTATGGTGTTCAGAACAAAGAGCGTCTTCTTCCCTGTACAAACTAAACAGATTGTTTTTTTTATAAACGATGAGGAGTGTTTTTTATTTCGTTGTGTGAACTAATCTCCATATAATTCGGGGTAATTATCACCTCTCAAGGGCTTATCTTAGCAATGCATGTTGGCGTTTCAGGAAATGTGGAATATTTCTATGGTTATGCGTGAGAAATAGAAGATATAAAATGCCCCAAAAGAAAGGTTAGAATTTTAAATAAAGGTGAATATTAATAAAAATGGGGCACGAAAAGCGATACAGTTCCCACATAATCTGTTCATTCCTAAGTTGTTATAAAATATTAACATAATTGAGACTTGCGTGGGAAAGACACGACTGTGAGAGAGAGCTACTTATTGCCACTAGACGTATTTCAGGCTGTTGGAACTAGCAGATGTAATGGAATTCCAAATGAGGGAAAAAGGTCGAAAATGTTACTTGGTTAATAAATCGCAGCAACTTGGTGGATTGATAAAATGCGTAACAAATTTTACAAAAACGAAGTTTCGAATCAATAAACTATTTCCATGTCTTTAACTGATTCCACAGCATTTACATATTTACTTCAGAGTTTATAATTACAGATCACTGTTTAGTTTGCTTTTGAAAGTAATCAACTTTTTTGTACTAAAGTTGAGTTTCCTTAACCTGGACACTACAGCCTGTGTCAAATCATCAGCAGATTTTGGTAGAATGCAATAATTATTAGAGTTTTAATAGGAAAAATTATTGTCATCAGTGAAAAGAAGATACTTGGAGGGCCTAATTACTTTGCATAAATCATTTATGAATACACGAATCAAAAATCGAAACCCCCACCACCAACCCTAGTGGAGCGTCAACAAGTCATGCGAAAGGTGAAAAAAGAATTCCATTAATTCGAGAAGGAAAGTCGTCTTTTGAGTAAATAACTGCGAATCCATTCCACGGAATTAACAGAATGTTCCTCAACACCCATTTTATGAAAACGTAAAGTACGGGGAGTGAGGTTAAATCACTGCTAGGATCAAAATACAGGACATCGACATAAAACTGAGAGGTAATTAACAAGGTAATAAATTTAAGTTTTGAAATATTTAATGCTATGTTGGGATTTGGCAAAACCATTTCTGAAGTGTTTAACTCTAATATCAAATAGCGAGAAGTATGAAATGCACAAGGATTTCAAAGAAGTTAGGGATACTTTCTAAGTAAAAAAATTTGATTGTGACTGTTACTGGAGAGAACGTTACTTTTTTTAGAAAAAGGAGAAAATTCCTCTTGTTTCAATAGTGCTAGAAAAGGCTGCTGAAACAACCTGAGTTGAAAGTGCGTTCAAGAAAACGCACAGAAATTGCTGAACGATCCGAGGAACTAATGTACGGGAAGAAGCACAACTTCGTTAAGAGAGTTTGTCTGACGAGGTTAGACAGGATAGGCCCTAAGCCTCTGAAGAATAAAATTAATCGGAATTATATGTAAATAAAGAGTCATTTTCTACCTCCCTGAAAACATCCCGCGTCAGTTATATTGGCCAAACTTTAAATGGTGTATAGGAAAATTGACCTTTAATGCTGACGTTATGTACGACACAACAGTACGTTGTGTAACGGAACACGTAAATTTTAGAAAGCACGTATATTACAGTAAGCGCACAGTAGATTGTGTGTGTGTGTGTGTGTGGGTGTGGGTGCGCGCGCGCACGCTTTGCAGATTACTGTGTTTTATTTTGCCTTTAGTAAGATGAATGAGCGATCGAAATTTTTCTTATTATATTTGACCACTAATCATACTGGAATCATAAACTAAGAAAAAGCGCCAAATAATTTTCAATTTGAGAGTTAAATAAAACGGCATATAAAATTTTGAAGGTTTCTAATTATGTCTAAAATCCTAAGTTTAAATTGGCCTTAGATACTTCTGCAAGAAATGTGGCCGCAAAATTCCAAACTCTCAGACTGGTGGCGTCACTTACTCGTTGATAATGGAACAAATTCCGAGGCTGTTCGACCAGCCAGAGCTCTGCCACTGTCGTTGTCAAATATCAAATGAGGCGCGTTAAGCAATAATTTAACAAAGTGCGTGCTATGTATGTCTGATAAACACTGGCCTGTACCCACTTCAAGGTAATGGAATCTGGTTAAATTTGTTGCAAATTACTCGTGGTACTGCACCAGTTTCTTTGCTACTCTGAGGAAGGAAGTTTCTTTAAACAACTCCAGTGAACCGTATTTTGAATGTGTTCGGTTCGAATTTAGTTCGTAAAACCTAATCTTTTACTGAAAATTTTCATAATTTTTCTCACTCGACCCAAAAAAATGCGGGGGTAGTGACTGAAATTGGACCACGAATGCCCACTTCCACATTCTGCCGCATCCATAATTTATTGCAACTCAATAAATAATTTTCTCTACGAACTATAGACTGACTTACTGATCGCGTCTTTAAATTTACAAAGAGCAACTTACAAACGCCTAAGGGCCTTCGTTTATCAGGTGGCACAGGGACTGCTGCGGTGCCTTAGTTTTTCTCATGCTCTTGTCGCACCTGCGTTCACCTCTATCTTTGTTACGTTTAATATTTCGTCTACTTTATTGAAGGGGCTACAGCTGGTTATAACGAATTCAAGTACTAAATAATAAAAGGCAAGGCCTACACGCAGAACATGTCTTGGAAATTTTCCAAGGTATACAGTTCATTTTATTTTTCTCATTTCTTGAAGGCATCTGACTTCTTATTTTTATGGAGATGGGGCACTGTACGAAGATGGAGGCAATATTTCATGTATTATGTAGCGTAATAAAGAGTAATCAGTGGGCTCTTATGATTCAATTCGCTATCTGTTATAGGGTAAAACTTCTGCATATTTATTAGATAATGGACACAGGCTAGCGCGACTATTTTTTGTGCTAGTGGTTTAATAATATCACAACATGCTTGTACTTCGACTCACATTTCTTCAAGTTCTTCATTCACACTTGTAATATATTAATGCACGCTGTATTTTACGGTATGTGTAATCAGTATTTGAAGCGTAAAAACACAGAAACTTAAGATAGAATATTGATGTTTTGTTTATTAATTAACTCTAAAGCCGAATTTGCTTTAAATTGTATATAAAACCTTTATTATTTTCCGCATTAAAGAATGTCTCAATTCAAAGGACCAGTCGCTTATACCGTGCAAGGAAATTGGTCATAATTTCTACTTTTTCTGAGAATCATTTAAGATGTGGGGAAGGTTCTTTTTTTTTTTTTTTAACTTGAACTGCGGCTAGTTACGGAAAGAAGAACGCCAAGCCAAATATTACATTTCCGGATTTTGTCGTGTTCCGGAAAGTCTTGCAAATTTGGCACGTTAAGAGGATTACTGACTGTAAAACATCAAACTAGAATACCGTCCGCAATGTAACTTGTAGTTAGGCTTCGTCTGAAACAAACAAATTAAGGGACGTGCTCTTTAGGCTTGCCATTTTTGGAGACAGCCTGTACCTACATGTGCACATTACATTTGTCATATCCAATAGGAATTATCTGACTTATGCAATAGTTGCTTTCCGGAGGGACGGGAGTAAGTCACATTTTGCGAAACCAAATTTTAGTGCATTATCAACTGTATGAAAACATATAAGGAAGCCCAGAAATCCAATCTCCAACACACTGGAGCTTGATCGGACCCAACACGACGGCCCCGCCGCCTGTGCTTTCGCCCATTAGCGGTCTTCCGCCACCTTCGTCCCACTGCGATCTCATTCCCGCAAATAAATATTCGGCACATTTCGGGGACGTTATTTCTTCAATTTTATACTTTCTTTAAAATTGTGTTAAGTCCGAAATTCCGTAAAGTTAAATTGCCCAAGTCGGGAAGTGTCTGAACACGCCGACTGTGAGAAACATCAAGGTTCAATTTAATTTACGGTCTCTGGTGCCTGAACTTCTGATGTGAAAATTACACAACCGGCACAAAGGGGCATAGGCTCATGTTTCAGTTGCAGGAGTTGTGACGATGTTATATCACACTTAGTAAATCTACATTTTTTGACTTTGTTGTCTAACATTCCGAACAGAAATGAAAAGTTGATTTCTTTCCGTCCCTAGGACGAGAGGTGTGGGGGCACTTAGGTCCACTGGTAAGGTCTTTAGTGTAGTCGTCCCATTGTGACGAAAGTGTGCAAAGTAAAGGGTGAAGGCCATTACAAGGAATTTAACCTACTGAAGACCTACAACGACCAAACACTAAATGTATTTTATAGGCCTGTAACACCTAGGTTTAGATACACACATTATTGTCTCCCTGGGCGCCAAAGGTATATGAAAGTGCTAAAGTACAGCTGCAAATATTCTTAACCTCTTCACTACGTGAAACTGAGGGGTAATTTTCACCGACAAGCCACTTCGCTCCTGCAGACAGTAATATTTACTGCCTACTAGATATAGGCCTAATACTGAGAGGGCACCGGGGATGTCTGTAGTATTCGGAAAAGAGAAAAATCTCTTATCCCTTGCTGGGAATCAAACCACGACTCGTCGAATGTCCAGCGCTTAGATTAATCAATAAACCGACTACGCTCTCCTGGATCCAGAAATTACCTTTTCTAAACTACAGAAGGTTTATGCGACAAAAAAACGTAGGAACTGTTTCCCATATTTCCTGCTGTCATCATAATAATCACGTATGCGCTTTAGGACTACAGCTGTAGTAGGTTATGCAGAGAATTTACTAAAATCATCATTATTTTTATTGCAAAGTTTAAAGGAAAAGCATATTATAGGAGCTTCCCAGACTTTTGGATGCTTTCTTATATTTTTGAAGCATTTTGATGCATGTAGTTGCCATAAGTTCTTCATATAAGTTTCTGCTACTCTTTTGACAATCAGAGGGCCGTGCATCGCAGTATATGCTTATAATTAAAACCAGCGAGATGCACTATTTCTCAAATGTATTTCGGTATAGATCTCTACATGTTTCGGACAGGTTTATTGTCCATCATCAGGAGACTAGTACTGTATACACAGCAACAGGTATTTGTCATACTATTTTTGTTGACAGTCTGCTGGCGAGGTCATGACCTCGCTAGCAGACGGTCAACATAACCAGTGTTAAGCCATCTCGACACAGGTTTTTCATAGTTTCCCTGTGTCCGTAAGCAAATGCTGAGATGGTTCCCAAGATTCCAAGTTGCCACTACATGCTTCTCATGTAGCCCTCCCGACTTAAATCTAGTAGTAACCAATTTCATATTTTGTTGTGGTGTGGTATCCGGATGCAGGCTTCAGCCTGCATCCGGATACCACACCACACCACCCCAGCCAAACCACAACGTAACACCAACACACATCGAACCAGAGCAATACAACCCATGAAATAAC
>Ga0131853_10012803_pt1 | contig 15370 bp, 15 predicted proteins | sample TergutLab28metaG_FD_92764 | JGI IMG/M metagenome (GOLD analysis project Ga0131853, IMG submission 92764) | Labiotermes labralis P1 segment gut microbial communities from Petit-Saut dam, French Guiana - Lab288 P1 (version 2) (version 2) | ecosystem: Host-associated > Arthropoda: Insects >...
CCTTATCAAGCCAAACAGGGCGGCGAATGGTATAAGGGAACGGCAAATGCGATTTATCAAAATATGCATTTCTTAAATGCGTTTGATAGCGAGAATGTCTTGATTTTATCAGGCGACCATATATACAAAATGGACTATGGTAAGATGTTAGCTGAACATGAAAAAAATAATGCTGATTGTACAATTGCGGTTATTGATGTTCCAAATGAGGAAGCTAGCCGCTTTGGCATTATGGACTATGATAAAAATAAGCGCGTAACTTCCTTTGAAGAAAAACCGTCACAGCCTAAAAGCAATCATGCGTCGATGGGTATATACATATTTAAAAAGGCCGTTTTGGTGCGTGAACTTATTGAGGACGAAAATGATAAAAAATCGTCCAAAGACTTTGGCAAGAATATTATTCCTAAAATGCTAAAAAATAAAATGCGGTTATACGCATATCAGTTTGAGGGGTATTGGAAAGATGTCGGCACTATTACAAGTTTGCTAGAGGCGAATATGGATTTATTGGGCGAAAATCCGCCAATGGATTTGTATGATTCTAAATTTAAAATTTATTCGCGTAATAAGCCCCTTCCGCCTTCATTTATCGGCGAAGGCGGTAAAGTGGTAAACTCTATGATGACGGCGGGCTGTGAGATTTTTGGCGAAGTGACAAATTCTATTATTTCTGAGGGTGTGACAATTGGCAAAGGTTCAAAAATTTCTAACAGCATTATTTTAGGCGGTACAAAAATAGGCGAGAATGTCACAATGAATTTTGGTATTTTGGACGAAGATGTTGTGGTAGAGGATGGCGTAGTGATTGGGGACAAAACTAGCAGTAAGGATAATGTTGCGCTTGTGGGCAGAGAATTTGTAGTTGCTAAAAATTCATTTGTCAAGGCGGGTGAGATACTCGAAAATAAGGAGGACAACTAATATGAAAGCATTAGGGATTGTTTTTTCTAATATACACGATAAAGAAATTGCTGAGTTAACCGCACATAGGACGCTTGCGTCCGTTCCGTTTGGGGGACGATACCGTCTTATTGACTTTGTGCTGTCAAACATGATAAACAGCGGCATTACAAAAGTCGGCATTATCACAAAAGAAAATTACCAAAGTTTGATGGACCATCTTGGAAGCGGTAAGCAATGGGATTTAAGCCGCAAAAACGGCGGACTTTTTGTTTTGCCGCCCTACGGTACGACGGGTTCTAAATTATATAAAAGCCGCTTTGAGGCGATTGGAAATGCCGCGAATTTTTTACTTAGAAGCAGTGAAGAATATGTTGTCATGAGTGATTGCGACACAGTTTGCAATCTAGATTTCGCACCAATTATTAAAGAGCATATAAATTCAAAAGCAGACATTACGGTGGTTTACCGCAAAGCTGTGATAGACGAAGGAATCGAAACAGATAGAACATTTTTTGAAGTTGATAGTAAAAACAGGGTGACGCGAACGATAAATTCAAAAAAAATATACGGCGAGCAAAATCTGTTTACTAACATTTTAGTCGTAGGGCGCAAATTTTTGTTAAATATTTTGGGCGATGCTGAGTTAAAGGGATATAAAAGTTTTAGTAAAGATATTTTAACTAAAACGAAAGAGTTTAAAATTGTGGGTGTTCCGCTGGACGGCTATTTTGCCGCGATTGATTGTCTTAGCTCATATTACACTGTTAGTATGGAATTATTGCAAAAAGAAAACCGCGATGTATTGTTTTACAAAAACGGCAATAATATCTATACAAAGCTGCGTGATTCTGCTCCCCTAGTCACAGGCGAAAAAGCCGAAATAAGCAATTCCCTTATTGCCGACGGCTGCATTATTGAGGGCGAGGTCAAAAATTCTATCCTCTTTAGAGGTGTAAAAGTAGAAAAGGGTGCAAAAGTACATAATTCTATTTTGTTCCAAGACGCTTTTGTCGGGTCAAGAAGTACCTTAAATTGTGTCATAGCCGATAAACAAGTAAGCATTGGCGAAAAAATCACTTTATCAGGTCACGAAACAAGCCCACACTTTATTGGAAAAAGAAAGGCATTGGTAGGGAAAGGGTAAAAAACACAAGACTCTAAGGAGGTCTACATTATATTATGAAAGACGAAAAGAAAACAAACAGTAACCTCGCCGCAAAAAAGGCGGCGGTGCCTGTAAAAAAAACAACGGCTTCTAAAGCGGACAAGCCTGCAGCACCAAAAGTGGCGGCAGTTAAAAAGCCTGCGGCTAAAACCTCTGCGCCTAAAGTTTCTTCGCCCAAAGCATCTAGTAAAGCGACAACAAAAGCGGCTTTTAAAAAGCAGGTTCTTTTTGTAGGCAGCGAGGCTACACCCTTTGCAGGCACAGGCGGATTAGCGGAAGTCTTAGGCTCACTGCCTAAGGCAATCAATGCGTTAAATTCTAATGTCGAGGCATCTGTTGTTTTACCGCTTTATGGCGAAATTTCTGATGATGTTAGGGCAAAGTTAGAATTTATTTGCCATATCAATGTGCCGCTAGCGTGGCGCAATCAGTATTGCGGTTTACTTAAAATGTCGCATGACGGTGTGACTATATACTTTGTCGACAACGAGTACTATTTTAAACGCGCGTCATTATACGGCTGTTATGACGATGCCGAACGCTTTGCATTCTTTTCGCGCGCTGTTTGCGAATTGATTCCGTACTTTACTAAAAAGCCCGATATTTTGCACTGTCATGATTGGCAGACGGCGCTTGTTCCTATCTATTACAAATTATTTTATATGTATCGCAGCGGCTTTGAAAATATCAAAACGGCATTTACAATTCATAATATCGAGTATCAGGGTAAATTTGGCAAAAACATCTTAGAAGATGTGTTTGGTATCAATTTGGCGGAATATCATTCGCTAGGGCATGAGGGCAGTATCAATCTAGTAAAGGCCGCAATGGATTATTCGGACATTTTATCTACTGTAAGCCCTTCTTACGCAAAAGAGTTAGAAGACGCATTTTATGCTCATGGCTTAGAAAAAGTGGTGACAAAAAACCGCAATAAAATGCGAGGAATTTTAAACGGTGTTGATGTTGATTCTTATAATCCCGAAACCAATTTTGCTTTGTTTGCAAAATACAGCGTCAAGGATAAAAAAAATAAAGCGGTTAATAAGGCGGAATTGCAAGGCTTATTGAATCTGCCGCAAAAGCCAGATGTGCCTGTTGTTGCGATTATATCAAGATTGGTCAGTCATAAGGGGTTAGACCTTATAAGGTTTGCCATTGACGATATTTTAAAAATGAATATGCAATTGGTGGTGCTAGGAACTGGCGAACCGGGCTTTGAGGATTTCTTTACTACCATTGCCAACATTGTCAAAGAAAAGTGCGCTACGCATATTGGCTTTAATCGCGACCTTGCGCACAAGGTGTATGCCGGCGCTGATATTTTCTTAATGCCCTCAAAATCAGAGCCTTGCGGTCTAAGTCAAATGATGGCTTGCAGATACGGTACTGTGCCTATAGTTAGGGCGACGGGCGGGCTAAAGGATTCTATTATTGATTGCGAAAAGGGCGAACAAGGCAACGGTTTTGTATTTTCTGACTACGATGCCGGTCAAATGATTCATGCTCTTTCCCGCGCGGTGGGACTGTATAAGGACTATCCAAAACAATGGGAAGCGCTAGTCACAAGGTGTATGTTATCAGATTTTTCATGGAAAGCCTCGGCGAAAGAATATGTAAAGTTGTACGAGTAATGTTAGAAGCAAGTCCTTGTATTCTGCTTGCATTTATATAAAAATTCTGCTAAACTTCCTTTATACCCTCTGTGTAAAGGAAGTTTTTTATGCGTTATTTAACAGCCGGTGAAAGTCATGGCAAGGCACTAATGGGCATTTTGGAAGGTATCCCTGCCAATTTGCAGATTGATTTTGGATTTGTTGATGCCGAGTTAAAGCGTCGTCAGGGCGGTTATGGACGGGGCGGCAGAATGGTGATTGAAAGTGACAAGGCGGATTTTATTGCAGGTATCAGAGGTGGAGTCACAACAGGTGCGCCGATTGGTTTTTTGGTTCATAATAAGGATTATGAAAATTGGCAGGATATAATGGGGGCAGAGGCAACAAAGACGGACGAGAGAAAATTGACAGCAGTGCGCCCGGGTCATGCGGATTTAGGGGGCTGTATTAAATACAACCAAAAGGACGCGCGTAATATTTTAGAGCGCGCGTCCGCCAGAGAAACTGCCGCAAGGGTGGTTATTGGCGCGGTGTGCAAGCAGTATTTATCACAGCTGGGTGTGACGATTTCAGGCAAAGTTTTGACGGTTGGCGGCGAGAGTCAAAGAGAAAATCAACGAGAAAAAATCAATCAGGCGCTATCAACAGGCGATACTTTGGGCGGTACTTTAGAGGTCAGGGCGAAAGGGATGCCTATTGGCATAGGCAGTCATATTGCTTCTGAGCAAAGATTAGAGTATAGCATTTTCGCGCTTCTAGCGGCTATCCCTGCCGTTAAAAGCGTTAGTGTGGGTAATGTTGAGGCATACACAACGCAGTTTGGTTCTCAAACACATGACGCTTTGTACTTAGATAAATCCAAAAAAATTGTAAGAAAAACTAACAATGCAGGGGGAATTGAGGGCGGAATTTCTAACGGCGAGGATATTATTATTACGCTTGGCTTAAAGCCGATTCCGTCAGTTCCTTCAGGTTTGCCGTCGGTGGATATTGAGACAAAAAAAGAGGCGCGCAGTGCAATTGAAAGAGGGGACGCGTGTGTTGTCGAGGCGGCAAGTGTTGTAGCAGAGGCTACGCTGGCGATTGGTTTAGCGCAAGCTATGATGGATACGATTGGCGGTGATTATATGGACGAAGTTAAACAGCGTGTAAAACAAAAGCGAGAGAGTGCAAAGTTATGGTAGTATCAAAAGACGTAAGCGAAAAAATTTTAGAGTTATTAAAACAACCCAACACCTTTGTCGTTACTGACAAAACGGTTTTTTTGCTTTATGAAAATTTATTTGATAAGAAAAATACCCACATCATTGCTCCCGGCGAGAATCAAAAAAATTTAAGTACGGTGCAAAGTATTTGTGAGTTTTTATTAAAGAACGGCGCTAACCGCAATTCTACTTTAGTAGCAGTAGGCGGCGGTGTTGTGGGCGATATAACAGGCTTTGCCGCAAGTATTTTTATGCGCGGCATTGATTGGGTGTCTGTTCCTACAACACTATTAAGTCTATGTGATAGTTCAATCGGCGGCAAGACGGGTGTGGATTTGGGTAAAGCAAAAAATATCATAGGCACTTTTCATTTCCCGAAAGAGATTATTTTATCGAGTCATTTTATTAAGTCGTTAGACGAAAGAGAGTTTTTATGCGGTGTGGGCGAAGTGCTAAAGACGGCATGTCTAAGCGGCGAGATTTTTAAATTCTTTGTTAAAAACGAGCAAGCGATGTATAAGCGCGATGAAGAAGTTTTACGACAGTTGGTTTCACTGTGCGCAAATCATAAGGCACAGGTAGTAAAAAAAGACCCGTTTGAAAAAACGGGTTTAAGAAAAACGCTAAACTACGGACACACTGTAGGTCATGCTTTCGAGGCGGCGGATAATCACAAACTATCGCATGGTGAATACATTTTGCATGGTATAAGAATAGAAAACAAAATCAATCAAGACATATTGGATAAAGATTTTTTCATTCAGGCAGAGGCACTAATATCCCGTGCATTAAACGGCAAAAAAACAAAATTTGATATGGATGCAGCGGTGCAGTATGCTTTGGCTGATAAGAAAAATAAAGACGGTAAAATTGCTATTTTGGCAATACCAAAAGTTGGCGAATATAAAGAAGTGTTTTTGACAAAAGAAGAATTTGCGCAAAGGCTAAAGGCGGTATTGTAAATGGAGAAAATAATAAAGCCTTTAGAAAGTTTCAACAGAACGATTGTCGCGCCGCCCGATAAAAGTATAACACATCGCGCTATTTTGTTTTCAAGTTTAGCTGAATGTGATGTCGTAGTTTATAATGCGCTATTAGGCGAGGATTGCCTTTCGACTATCGAGTGTGTTAAACGATTGGGTGCGAATGTGTGGGTTGAGGGCGAAAGGATACGGGTGCAGGGCGTTTCAAATTTTAAATCTGTCAGCCTAGATGTAGGCAATTCCGGCACGACTATGCGGCTTTTGTCAGGAATTTTGGCAGGACAAGAAAATGGGCATTTTACACTAGACGGCGATGCGTCTATTAGAAAGCGTCCGATGGGCAGAGTGATAGAGCCGCTTAAATTGATGGGCGGTAAGTTAACGGGGAAAGAGGGCAAAGCGCCTTTAAAGATTGAGGGCGGCAAATTAGCCGGGATAGAATATCATATGCCCGTTGCTTCTGCGCAAGTTAAGTCAGCGATTTTATTGGCGGGGCTAAATGCTGAAGGTGAAACAACAGTAATAGAAACCATTAAAACTCGCGACCATACAGAAAGAATGTTGCGGCATTTTGGGGTAGAGGTTGTAGAGGAAGGCTTGCGTGTGAAGGTAAAGCCTAGTAAGCTACAGCCCAAAGATGTGCAGGTGGTAGGTGATATTTCTTCCGCTGCCTTTGCGCTTTGCTTGACGGCTGGATTAAAAAACGCTAAAGTGGTGGTGGAAAATGTCGGAATCAATCCTACTCGGGACGGCATTTTAAGGGTGTTTGAAAGCATAGGCGCAAAGTATAGCTTAGTAAACCGCAAAGATGACTTTGAACCCTATGCTGATATTGTGTTAGAAAATACACCGCTTAAACCTTTTATAATTGATAGTGACCTTGTTCCGTACCTCATTGACGAGATTCCTATTTTGGCGGTGTTAGCTGCCACAATAAAGGGAACAAGCGTAATAAAGGGTGCGGAAGAACTCAAGGTAAAGGAATCTAACCGCATTGACACAGTAGTAAATAATCTAAGACTGATGGGCGCGGATATAAAGGCAACAAATGACGGCATGATAATACACGGCGGCGAGCATTTAAAAGGCGGTGTTACGATAGACCCTAAGGGTGACCATCGAATTGCTATGTCTATGGCTATAGCAGGCGCACTATCTAAAAAGGGTGTTACTATAAAGGACGCTGAATGTGCATTTGTTAGTTATCCGGATTTTTATGAGTTACTAGAAGGGGGCATAGAATGAAAAAATTTGCATTGTTAGGTCATAATATTGACTATTCATTTTCTCCCAAAATACATACATTGGTGTTTGACCATGTTGGGGTTATGGCAAGCTATACGCTTATTTCAGCAAGTGAGAAAGAATTGCCGACTATATGGAAAACCACTTTGCAGCACTTAGACGGATTTAATGTAACAAAACCGCACAAAAAAAATATCTTACCGTTTATTACTACCAAAGAATCCGCCGTCAATACGGTAGTAAACAACAGCCAAACCCACACAGGCCATAACACCGATTATGACGGCTTTAAACTGCATGTAGAAGAACTTTCGATTTCCCTTAAAGACAAAACTGCGCTGGTTTTGGGTGCGGGTGGTGTGGCAGAATCCATAGTGCCTGTCTTATTACAAAAGGGCGCAAAGGTATTTGTGCATAGCGTTTTTGAGGAGGAAGCCAAAGAGTTTGCGGCGCGTCATAGCGTAGAAATAGCTTCTTGTAACGAAGGTCAATACGATGTGGTTGTTAATGCAACGGTTTTGGGTTTACACAAGGGCGAAAATCCTGCGCCAAAAATAGACTTATCTAAAACTGAACTTGTCTACGATGCTATCTATTTTGAAACTGATTTTTTAAAAATGGCAAGAGAGTTGAAAGTGAAATTTGTCGAAAACGGTTTAGGTATGCTTATTTATCAAGCCATAGCCGCTGACGAATATTTTTTAAATATCAAAATCCCCGACAAAAAAGCACTTAAAGAAAAAATCATGCAAGAAATTCTTGCCACAAAGGAAAACTAATATTATGAAAATACTAATCTTAAACGGTCCTAATCTAAATCTTTTAGGGCAGCGCGACAAAGAAATTTATGGCGCAAAGACGCTTGATATAATTAACCGCGACATAACGGCAGAAGCTAAAAAATTAGGGCTTAGCGTTGAATTTCACCAAAGCAACAGCGAAGGTGAACTTATTGACTGTATTCAAAAATTTGACGGAGATGCGATTATTATAAATGCCGGCGCGTATTCACATTATAGCATTGCTATTGCAGACGCGTTGCGTGATTATAAAAAAATCAAAATTGAAGTCCATCTAAGCAATATTTTTACAAGGGAAGAATTTCGCCGTCATTCGATGCTTAGCGCTGTTTGTGACGGAATTATCTCGGGTTTTTCAGAAAAAAGCTATCTGTTGGCGCTGCAATACTTGGCAACGATAAAACCTAAAAAGTAGGGGATAGAATAAATGATACAAACCAAAAATATCGCGCTAGTTGGTATGCCAGGTTCTTCTAAAACCACAACGGGAAAAATGCTGGCTGAAAAACTCAATCGCGAATTCATTGATACCGATATTGTGTATGAAGAAAAATACGGCGAAACCATTGCGGCTACTTTTGCAGAATACGGCGAAGAAGTTTTTCGAAAGCGCGAAACAGAAGTTTTAAAAGCATGTATGCAAAGAACAATGGCGATTATTGCTACAGGCGGCGGAATTGTATTAAAACAAGAAAACCGAAATATATTAAAAGAAGGACAAGTCATTTGGCTGCAAGCTAGCCTTGATACTATTTTTGAGAGAGTAAAAAATGATACGACAAGACCTCTTTTAGAAGGACTAAAAAAAGAAAGAATTACACAATTATATCAAGAGAGAAAAGAATTGTACGCAGAAGCTGCTGACATTGTTATTGCAACAGACGGTAAAATCACTGAACAAATTGCAGACGAAATATACAAAAACCTTTGACTTACAGAAGAAGAATCTTCTATAATAACCTCTTAAAAGGAAGTCACATTATTTATGAAATACCTAGAATCATTCGAATTAGCTGACGAATCAACAAATTCTGAGCTTGTAAAAAAAATTAAAAATTCGTACACTGATGACGAATGGTTTCCGCTTGGTTTTTTTAAAGGGATAAAGCTAAAGCAGATTGACTTTGAGCCTATTACAATTTTTTACGGCGGTAACGGCAGCGGTAAATCAACACTGTTAAATCTTATCGCCGAAAAATTAAATTTGCGTAGAGAGGCTGATGTATCGTTAACGAACGCATTTATTGATTTCGTCCACGCTTGCAAAATCCAAAAAATGAAGTCCATGCCGGCGGGCAAAATGTTAGCGTCAGAGGATATTTTTAGAGCTATTCTAAAAAAACGCGAGAGCAATATCAAGATTGAGGACGAAAAAGACGAATACGGAGATTTTTTGGACTATGGTTCACTAGACGAAACCTTTGCAGAAATGAGCGGTACCAGCATGATTTCCAGCCGTTTAATAAAAAAACAATTTATTGAAAAAAATACCGCGCGCAAAGAAAGGCAATTTTCTAACGGCGAAACGGCTTTGCAGTTTTTTAAGCAAGAAATCACTAAGAAAAAATTATATCTTTTGGACGAGCCTGAAAATAGCATGTCACCGGCATTTCAAATAGAGCTTAGAAATTTTTTGGACGATGCTGCAAGACACAACGGCTGCCAATTTGTTATTGCCACGCACTCGCCGTTTATTTTATCGCTGCCTGATGCAAAAGTATACAACCTCGATATTACCCCCGTCAAGGTAGAAAAATGGTACGATTTAAAAAACATTCGCGCCTACTATGATTTTTTCCTAAAAAATCAATCATTATTTGTACTAGGCAATTACGACTCAGGCGGTCAGTACAAAAAGCCTAAACCACGAATCATAATAAAGTCGCCTCCTGTGACACCTGCAAAGAAGAAGTAGGATAAAAAAAACCGCCTCGTATTGAGGCGGTTTTTTTAATGTGTTTAATCAATATTCTTTTTCAACACCGCAATAGCATTTTTTTCTAACCTGCTTACCTGTGCTTGGCTAATGCCGACTTCTTCGCTTACTTCGATTTGTGTTTTTCCTTCATAAAAACGAAGCATTAAGATTTGCTTTTCGCGCGAAGATAGTTTGTCCATCGCTTCGCTAATCGAAATGCCCGTAAGCCAATTGTCATCGGTATTGCGCGTATCGGCTAGTTGGTCCATAATCATGACAGGCTCGCCCCCGTCATGAAACACAGGGTCAAAAAGCGATACGGGATTGCTAATCGCGTCCATAGCATAAACAACTTCTGATAATGGTAATTCCATCGCTTTTGCCACATCTTCAAGTGTTGCTTCGTTATTGGTATCAGTTTCTAACTGCTGTCTTGTCTGCAAAATTTGATATGCTCTATCCCTTATAGAACGGCTTACCCTAACAGACGAACTATCGCGAAGAAATCTTCTAATCTCGCCCATAATCATAGGAACTGCATAGGTAGAAAAGCGCAAATTAAAACTTGTGTTAAAATTTTCCATCGCTTTGATTAAACCAATACAGCCTACTTGAAAGAGGTCGTCGACGCTTTCTTTTTTACCGTAAAAGCGTTGAACAAGACTTAGGACAAGGCGCAGGTTTGCCATCAAAAAGTCCTCTTTGGCTTTCTCGTCGCCGCTTTGCGCCTTTTCAATAAGTTTTAAAGTTTCAGCGTGTGTAAGTTTTGGTAAGGTTGCGGTATTGATTCCGCAAATTTCAACTCTTCCGGTCATAGTGGGAAATGCTCCTTTGTGACAGAATCATGCCGTTCTGTAAGGATATTTTGCACTTCCAAAAATGCTTTTATGCCCATATAAGGTGTTTTAGGCAAAAATAAGTGTCAAGATTTGTCGTTTTATGGCATATATATAAAACGCTATGAGCGAAATAGGATTTGGTACTACATCATTTTTAGAGTTAAGGCAAAAGGAAGTTGTCAATGTTTTGGACGGGCGAAAATTGGGACGCATGACGGACCTTGTTTTTTGTGCCGGCGATAGGGGCGAAGTGCGCGGTATTATTGTTCCCTTTGGCAAGCGTGGTTTTTTTACGCGCGCGCAGGATATTTTTATCCCTTGGCATTGTATACGCAAAATCGGCGAAGATGTGATTTTGGTAGAGTTGATTATTGATTGCGCTCATGCCGGTCACGGACACAAAAGAAAACGAAGATACGATGGGTTTGAAGACGGAAGGTTTGACGGACACGGGGGGGTTAGCGGCGGCGGCGTACATACACACAGCGTGGAAACAAATGAAAATGAAAAGAAGGAAGTAAAAGAGGAAGACGGTTACCGCTCTTTTGCGCGTCCGCAATTTGATTTAGCTAAGCAAGCTGTTCCTAAGCAAAAAGCGACACAACCGCAAGAAGAATTATTATGCGACAAAAAATGTGAAAAATGTATGATGTTTGACTGCGCCCACCGCTGGAAGGGAAAGTAGAAAATCAGGCATTGCATATTTTCATTATTACTTTCGCATAGTAATAGCATGAAACGCAACGAACAACCCATAGTATCTTTACTAAATCACGACGAGCGCGAAGTGCTTTTTCCTACTTTTAAAAAGGAGGGAGAAAACGCTGATTAAGTGGGCGCGATTTGGCGAGTAGATTTTTGAGGAATTTTTGTCATCTTTTTTGCCTTAAAAGTGTACTAGCGGTACACCAAAAAGACAAAAAAGTGGCGAAAAGAACCAAAAAGATACCGCCAAAATGCGAAGCACTTTAGTGCGACCACTTAATCTAGCGTTTTCTAAAAACAGTATGAAAGACGCTGCGCTAAAAAAACGCGATAAGCGATATAAAAAGTATGTCAAAGCTATTTCGCCGAATACTTCGATAGCAAAATCTTTGTTACATTCTTTTTGGATAGGCGGCACTGTTTGTATTATAGGACAGGCGTTTTTTGAATTGTATGCATTTTTGTTTCCTGATGTTACTACGGAAATTATCGGGGCATATATGATTTGCACTATTGTTGTGATTGCAATTTTTCTAACCGGTATTGGCGTATTTGACAGAATTGGAAGAATCGGCGGTGCGGGGGCATTTTTGCCAATCTCCGGCTTTGCTAATGCTATGACTTCCTCGGCTATGGAATTTAAAGCAGAAGGGTTAGTCTTTGGTTCAGAGGCAAAGTTTTTTGGTGTAGTAGGACCGGTGTTAGTCAACGGCATTGTTTTTTCGTCTTTAGCGGGACTAATTCATTTATTGATAGGGGTGATAATCTAATGGCGCGTATTTTGCATACAGGAATAGGGGCGCGTTTTATGCCAAAGCAATCATCGCATAATTCTCATTCTGCTATTTATGAAAATCAAAATTTTGGCGGTGCAGTAAAAAGAAATCAAAAGCCTAAAACGCGCCGCACTATCTTTTTTTCCTCACCGCCTCTTATTAAGGCTGGCGGTTCTGTAGTGGGTGAAAAAGAAAGCGAAGGACCTATCGGGGGATATTTTGATAAGGTAGTTGATGCAAAGGGCGGCAAAAAGAAAGAAAGCTTTGAATTTTTAGAAAAAGAAATGCTGGAAGATGCAATAGAGATTGCAATAAAAAAAGCGCGGTTAAGCCCTAAACAAATTGATATGCTGCTGTGCGGGGATTTACTTAATCAAATGACGAGTTCTTCTTATGCAGCGCGTGAATTAGGCATTGCGTATATGGGACTGTATAGCGCCTGCAGCACAATGAGTCAAGCCCTTGCAGTAGGTGCGGCATTTTTAAATGCCGGTTATTTTAAGACGGTTGCATGTGCTACGGTAAGTCATTTTGCGACGGCTGAAAGACAGTTTAGGTATCCTTTAGAGTACGGCGCGCAAAGACCTCCATACGCGCAGTGGACAGTAACAGGGGCGGGCTGTTCTATTTTAACTAACGAAAAGGGAAAGGGCAACCGTATCACTTCGGCAACTTTTGGCAAGGTTGTGGATTATGGAATAGACGACTTAAACAACATGGGCGCGGCAATGGCGCCTGCAGCATTAGATACACTAATCACTCTTTTTGTCGATACGGGATTAAGACCAGAAGATTTTGACTTAATTGTAACAGGCGATTTGGGCAAATTGGGTTCGGATATTTTAAGGGATTTAGCTGAAGAGCAAGGTTATAGATTAGGACAAAACTATACCGATTGCGGTCAGTTGATTTATGATTACAGTCAAAAAATCTATCAGGGCGGCAGCGGCTGCGGCTGCAGCGCATCGGTGCTTAATTCGTATCTTTTGGCAAAAATGGACGGGGGTTATTATAACCGCATTGCTTTTTTAGCAACGGGTGCGCTTATGAGTCCGCAAAGCTGTTTTCAAGGCGGAACGATACCTTGCGTAAGTCACGGGGTGGTGATAGAGAGGGGATAGATAAAATTATGTTAGATAAACTAATCATATTTTTAATCGTTTTTATCGTGGGCGGAGCAATTTGTGTTCTTGCTCAGCTTTTGACTATTCGCACCAAACTTACCCCTGCACGAATTTTGATTGTTTTTCTTTGCGCCGGAATATTTTTAGAAACGATTGGTGTCTTTAAGTTTATGCGTGAATTTGCCCATGCAGGAGTGACGGTTCCGATTGTGGGATTTGGCGCGGCACTTGCAAAGGGTGCTATTGAGGGTGCGCGCACTATGGGTTTTATGGGCGCGTTTACAGGCGGACTTGTTGCTACTGCTATGGGAATAGGTGTAGCGGTTGTGGGCAGCTTTATTGCGGCATTGACTTTTTCGCCAAAGTCAAAGTAGCGCAGCAAATATCTTTAAAAAGGTTGACAAAATGAAATAAATGGTGTACACTTCTAATTAGACACTCTAAAAGAGGTCTAACCAAAGGAGAACATTACTTATGAAAAAGAAATTTTCCGCTGTTTTGACAGCAGCACTTTTAGCAGGGATTATGCTATTTTTAGTAGCCTGCGGCGGTGCGCCTCGGAGTGTCATGAACCCTCCCGAAGACCCGATGCAATTGGTCACACAAATGCGTGCTGCCGGTTGGACAGTGAGTTACAGACTTTTAGACGGCGTTGGCGTTGTTAGCGGCTCTTTAGTGGAATTTCCTGCAGGAATGCCGGAAATGCCAGCTATGCCAGAAATGCCCGATGACCTAGCGGAACTTGAAGCATGGATGGAAGCGATGGAGGCATGGGGAGAAGCAGTAGAAGCTTGGACAGACGAGATAGAAGAATGGGCAGAGGCAAATCAGAACCGCAGAATCACGGTGCAGTTTTTTGAAGTTAGATATTTTGCGACAGAAGAAGATGCGATAGAGGCATACGATGATTTCCGTGAAGATTTTGAGGAAACGCAAGAGGAAATGCTAGCCGATGCGCCTGACAATGTTACTGTTAGATTTGCGTTTGGAAGAACAGGTAACACGATATCTATGTGGTATAGTATTAGCGGACGCGTGGGTGATATGCCAGACGAAATGCCCGGTGATTATGACTAAGATTACTAGAACTCACCTTAAGGGGTTGTTTCACAAAAATTCTTGTGGGACAACCCCTTTTTCTTTACAAAAATATTTGCGCATTTGGGTATAATAAGGTAGAGTGGAAGATAGCATTTTTGCAGAAAGGAAAAACAACATGGATAAAATAGTCATTAAGGGTGCTAAAGAAAACAACCTAAAAAATATAGATATTACACTGCCGCGAAATAAGCTGGTGGTGTTTACGGGTTTAAGCGGCAGCGGAAAAAGTTCGCTTGCGTTTGATACAATTTTTGCCGAAGGGCGCAGAAGATATGTCGAAAGTCTTTCTAGTTACGCAAGAATGTTTTTGGGTAAAACGCAAAAACCTGATATTGAACAGATAGACGGACTTTCGCCTGCGATTTCAATTGACCAAAAAACAACAAGTCATAATCCGCGCTCAACAGTGGGGACGGTGACCGAAATTTATGACTATTTAAGACTTTTATACGCAAGAGCAGGCGAAGCGCATTGTTACGAGTGCGGTAAAACAATTTCAAAGCTAAGCATTGACCAAATTGTCGAAAGGGTTTTAGCATACCCTGAGGGCAGTAAAATTTTAGTCACAGCACCGGCAGTACGGGGACGGAAGGGTGAGTTTTCTAACCTATTTAGCGATTTTCGCAAAAGCGGTTTTGTGCGTGTTAAGGTGGACGGCGAGGTCAAAAGTTTAGATGATGAGATTAAGCTGGACAAGCAAATCAAGCACACAATTAGTGTTGTGGTGGATAGGTTGGTTATAAAAGAAGGATTGCATAAGAGATTGGCGGACAGTATCGAAACGGCATTAAAATTAGCTGACGGCATGGTGGTCATTGATAATGACGGAATTGAGCAGCTTTTTAATACAAACTACGCATGCGCGGATTGTGATATATCAATAGAAGAAATTACGCCAAGATTGTTTTCTTTCAATAGTCCCTTTGGCGCGTGTTCCGAATGTACGGGGTTAGGTTACACTCAAGCGATTGACCCGTCGCTAATTTA
>Ga0131853_10012805_pt1 | contig 15368 bp, 7 predicted proteins | sample TergutLab28metaG_FD_92764 | JGI IMG/M metagenome (GOLD analysis project Ga0131853, IMG submission 92764) | Labiotermes labralis P1 segment gut microbial communities from Petit-Saut dam, French Guiana - Lab288 P1 (version 2) (version 2) | ecosystem: Host-associated > Arthropoda: Insects >...
GGGGGGGGGGACAGCACCATTTTAGCTCTGACTGTAACATTAACTGAAAATTTGATCTTTAGCCTACGAATGACTTGGAATATTTCATGGATGGACCAGTCTTAAATTTTGACATGTAACAGACAGAAAGATCCAAGCCATTATACTGTTGATGATAATGGCAATTGAAGTTACGCTTCATTAAACATCTCAACTGGTGCATATCAAAATAAATAAGTCTAAATTCATAAATGCCACACGTCTTTACATAGCATACGTATGGTATTGCTAGAAACATGTTAGGTGCCACCACACATATTCTTTGTCGTCTGATGCTAAGATTCACAGACAAACCTCGTTTCAGTCACAGCGGCAACCCTTGGACTGACGCTCGGATATCAAGAGAGGAAAAATTTATCTTGGTCATATAAAACTAAGGCCATAGAGCAGACTTCTTTTTCGGAAGCCAGCAGCCTCCCGTGTGGTCACAAAATGCTCTGTACCGTGTCGAACCTGCAAGTTTCATTGCCCTGTTTACAATCTTCGGCGTCTGGTCTCCCTACTGAAACAAACAGATCAATTTCACAACCTCACATGCCATTTCATGTCCTCTACCATCTACACCCTTATGTCTGAGTGGCTATATTAACATTTTCCCACTAAAATTGTGTTCGTTTATCTCTCCTACACCCACCACATTTGCCTCGCCTTCTCATCATCTTTGTTTTAAACTCCGTGATAATATCTTGTGGAAAGTAAGAATGCTCTTGTTCCCACACATACATAGGGCGCGACTGAGTAGCACCGGCTCAAATAATATAGCGTTGTTTTATTTAATACAGTAGGGTCCAAGTATTTTCTGACTCACCCACGTACAACAGATAAACATTTACTAAAACGAAACGAAAATTAACAAGAGAGGCAGTGTATGCATAACGTAATATTGAGGCGCGTTCGTGCAACTATTGTTATAGTGGAAAAGCAATAAGTATTACATATTCTGAGTGTATGTATTTGTAGCCTTAGTTATCCAGCATGCAATGCGCGAGCGCCATATTGTCATCTGTGGTCCGCCCCGCTTTACAATATTTTTCCACATTATCTCATAAACGTTACGATTTTCGAAAAAAGTTACTGAACACGAAACGTGTGTTTTGATTTTCTCTACAACTTTTGTCTGAAACATTTTTCATTCTAAAAAGAAATGAGCGAGATATGACAAAAATGTATATTGGTCCTCATGTAAAGTACCCTTTATTCTTGTCCGATTTTAATGACACATGAATTTTCTCGACAGATTTTCGAAAAATCCCCAAATATCAAATTTCACGAAAGTCTACCTATTGGGATCCGAGTTGTTCCATGCAGACAGACGGACGGACGAAGCTACTAGTCGCTTTTCGTAATTTTGCGAACGCGCCTGCAAACGAAAGCACCGCTCACAGAGGTCGACGCTCGCGAGTTTCCTACATTCCCACACGCAGTACCGAAACCCATTTCCATATGAAGGAGAAGTTTCCTACCGCATGTTCCTAGTCACAGGTTGCTCCCATCTCGAGACACATTTACCTAGATGATGGAGACAGGTAACCAGCTACCAGACTACGCTGTGTTGTAACAGGTGCTTAATTAAGCTTCGTGCCATCAATATATGTGACGGCGTGGCGGTATAGCTCCACGCGTTCTTAACCTCAACACTCTTTTGAGGTGAATGATCCGTTTCGTGTCCCGGCCAGTTTATATCCCTGGAAAGAGTTTATATACCCCTTAAATAGGAGGCGGGTTGGACTATGGAGCCAGAATGAACCTTGTGGAAAAGAGATAAATATCTTACCCTTGTCAGAAAATGATCCCCGATTGCTCCGACCTCCAAACAGTAGCTTGTCACTAAGTTGACTGAGCTAACTCAAATCTGATAAGGGCAAGAGTCTGTAAGTCATGTACCGCAAAGTATGATGACAGGTTAGAGTCTGGTTGTTATAAAATATATTGCCAATTAAATATGTTTTTCTGACGATTTTTTTTCTACATAGAGTAAAAGAATCAAAACCAATTCACTGTCAACTTAAGCAGCTGGGATCAATCGTGTAGTATTTCACAGTGAAAGGAAATAGTCATGAATTATTTGTTTAAATGTGTGAAGAAGACTGCATGCTTACACTGAACATTAAGTTGTGAAGTATGTGAGAATTTAATACAGTAATACTGTAAGAACTAATTAGTTATCATTAGGTTGCTTATTTTCTGAAATTTGGCTACCTCAGGTTTCTTGCGGCAGTGGTATCTTAATGTAATTTAGCGCATGTGGCAAGAAAGTTGTGATCGTCAGGTATTGCTGAATTCACAGTTCTTCCAAAAGTTATTTGGTTTGCTAGAATAAAGCTGTATAATACGATCTCATTGAAAGTGAAGTGTTTATCCAGAAAGAGAAGACAATATATGGCAGCATTACAAGAATTCCTATTTCAACACATCTATTCCATTGATAAGCTTGTAAATATTGAGTGATGAACAGCAGTTTGAGCATTATAGTTTATGCTGTTATTATAATAAGAAGTGCTATTCGTGTGTGATTTCTGTGTTTGGTGTCCAAATGCTATTATTATAATAATAAGAAGTGCTATTCATATGTGATTTCTGTGTTTGGTGTCCAAATATAATTTTGTTTCCGTTTAAGCTTTATAGTCTCAATCTCCCCTACAAGTGACTTTGTTTTCCTTTGTTTTATCAGCAAGTTTAGTGTGCCTTCAGTTGCCCCTATGTTATGTTTATAAATATGCTGTGTTTATTGTACCTTGATGATAATGACTGGGATCCATGGAATGCATTTAATCTAACACCAAATGAAGGTGGATCCAGTTACTTCAAAAATAAAATGTGAGCGATGTGTTAAGAGACGGTTGACGCCTATTCTAAAGTACTATCCTGTTTGAAGCGCAAATGACTGACAAAAATAATGACCAACTACGGATTATAATAGCTGACTGCAAAGACTAGTATTCGAACAGGGGAAAGCTCACAATCGCGAGGGTCACTGAGTGTGCTTGTTGCCGATTGAGCTTTCGATGTCAACACTAGTCCCTTATAGATGGCATCGTTTGCAGTAATTTGATTAGTGGTAAAAACAAATAATCGGTGTCTTTATTCCGTGATCGGATGTCAAAGATTGTTGCAATGTGGCAATATGGTGTAACTTGGTGTTGCTGTTTGAATGTCATGAACAACCCAAGGCGGTTTATGCATTTGTGAAGTACATTGCATTGTCAGAAACATTATGGAAAAAGAGAGGTAAATATTCAGTATGCCTTACAATCTTGACTTATGCCACCAGATACTGCATGCGTTAAACCTGGTTTATTAGTTGGACTTTTTGTCGGACTTAACCTAATTTCTGGCGTTCTTCACGGCGAGGGTCTTGATTCTTAAGGCGCTGGCGTAAACAGTAGTTATTGAACATCAGTAAGTGTTGAAATCGATTTGCATAAGAATTCGTGGTTATGAGTGAATGACAGTGATTGGTGAATTGGAAGTGACATTGTAATTAGTGGCCGTGACCTAAGTTTGACCTCCTGTCATTTCTTATTTTCTTAATATAATTTGGCGAGGGCAGTTGCTTCCAAAATGGGATGAGGTCGTAGTTACACCATACATAAGCAAAATGGCCTAAAGGAGTTTGACATTTATGTATGATGGAATTTGCCTCCTCAGTTGCAGGTATAAAATGTATGCAAACAGGAGTAAACGTCGTGATTAATATAAAAATAAATTAGTTGAAAAACAGAGTGGGCTCAGAAGAGGATGTTCATGTGGTGATAAACTTATATTCTCAAAATTTTGTTAGAAAATCATGGAAGTTTTGTGTTGACAGTCATATGGCTTTTGTTCAACTGGTGAAAGTGTTTGAGTACAATATAATTAATCTCTTGTAAATGATGGCATAAGCTGATATACTGTTTCAGATCATTGGTTCTGTATATGGCATGTATAATAAAAGTTACATTTAGGTAAAAATGCAATGAGGTATACATGATTGGGGACACTTCAACAGAAAAATGAGACAAGGTTGTGGTTTTTCACATTGTTGATTTATAATTATATGGATAGTATTCTGTAATACTTGAGATGGGACTCAATGAGGAATACATATCAACAAAACCTTCACCGTAGGTGTATTGCAGTTTGCATATGATCAAAAAATAATAGTGAAAGTAAGGTTAAATTGTAGTGTTGTGTAAGTAATGTGCAGGTAATTGCCTCAGAATTCAACATGTCATGTGTGTTTAAAAAACAGGTAATTGTTTTTAAGTACCTTTTTTCGTTTTGGTGAGTTATAGCCATCTCTGCAACAATAACAGACCAGTCATTTTGTAGCCAACTAACAACAATGCAGGGATGACTCTTGCATTTGGTTGAAAGGAGGCATGTGTATTTTTGTTCATAAAGATCTATATTTCAGCCAAATTAATGTTTCACATAACTGTAAAGAAAAGGATTTGTAAATTTGTGCTGTTGAACTAGATACTGAATCATCTAAATTAATTATAGTAAGCTTACACAGAGCACCTGCCGCCAATTTTAATTAATTTAGAAAGACTCTAGATGATGCTTTGAAATGTCTGTATAAACCTAAAGCACAACTTTTAATTTGTGGAGACATAAACACAGATTATCTCATTAAAATTGAAATTGAAACATTGAAAGCAACTGGAATAAAAAAACTTGCTTCATTTTTCACAACATACAATCTGTTGCACACAGTAAATATTTATAAAATACAGATTTAAGTTGTTTGGGGTAACTCTTCAAACAGTGGGAAGATTTTCACTTTACAAAAGAAAATTGTCAGAATTATGGCTGGTGTGCAACCAAGAACCTCATGTAGAAGTCTGTTTAAGCAAATAGAGATTCTGTCTATTCCATTCCAGTATATACTGTCATTAATGAACTTCATTATCAAAAATCAGGAAATTTTTCAAACAAATTCGTCTTTACACAATATTAATACAAGGAATAAGCATCGTCTTCATAAACCAAATTCCAACCCATCTTGTTTTCAAAAAAGTACATTTTATGCTGGCATAAAAATTTTCAACAGTTTACCAAAATCCTCAAGAATGACAAGGCAAAATTTAAAGCAACCTTAAGAAAATACTAACATAAACACTCCTTTTACTCTAGATGAATTTTTTTTTTATGTATAATGATGATTTATAATACTGCTTTTGTAAAATGTTTGCAGTATTTTACACTGTAAACTTGTATGATTTGTGTATTTGTGACTTTTTCCCCATCTCATTGTCCTTGTGGCTTACGGATCCATGGAATGTATGTAGGTATGTATAACAGCTGTCTACAGAAACAATGAAAGATATGTGTCACCAAACAGCTGCAGGGGAAAGTGTATGATTTGGAAGGAGTTGAGAGCAAAATTGTGTCAGTGATGAAATACTGGAACTAGTTATTACGGTTTACTCTCTCTATTACATTGTACCATATGAGGTGACAAGGATATGTCATAAAAACATAAAAATTTGTCCAAATGTTGAGCAGTGAATTGGGTATGCAACCCTTCATTTTTTACAAAACTTGCAAGACTGAACAGATACAAAACTGTTGTTAAGACCTATGTTGGCATATGGAAGAGACGTTCGAAAGAAGAAATGTTACTATCGTTGGCATCACAAATTAGTTTCTGTGACTTTTTCGATCTCAAAAGTCATCCATGTTATTGTAACTATCCTTTTTTTCCACTTTGTTGCATGTTTCAGGTTCTCATTACTGTTACTGGAACCTGCAGAAATATATTTTGAAGATTTTAGTGCCTTTTTGTTTCCTCTGGATGCAGACGAACATGACTTTGAGAAGAGGAAACAGATTGGACGACTCAAAATGTGTTCAAAGTCAATTGTGTTCGACCCTAAAGATATTAACAAACCACTTATAAAAATTCCCTTGAAAGAGTGTGTAAGCATATCAGAATGGGATGGAGAACTCGCATCTAGGTATGGTGTATTATTATATGTTGAGTTGCTTCCATTGTGCTGTATATATTGACATATTTTTGTCAATTTCTGTTCCAAGTTTATGTATATAAGAAGAGTGGGAGAAGTATGAGCACTCTGTTTCCCTGATAATGAAAGTGATATTTGGGGTGGTGGATTCTTTTTATTAATTCTTACCTGGAGATATGCCTTGCCAAGGTTTGTCTTGGTTTCTCTGAACTATATGCCATTGCCAGTGTAGTTCGAACCCAGTTCACCCTACCTAATCATCATCTCATTCCATCTCATCTCATTTACCCTTGCATAGGTTATGAAGCTGTTAGAGGTACATTGTATTCAGTGATTGGTCACTCATAAAATGATGGTGTCAGCTCATATCCAGTGCAGTTAAATTCTATCAGTCCTTTTTTTTTTGGTTGTTTTATATTCTAATTAATCAGGTTTATAACTCAAACAAGCTAATGTGAAAATAAATTTTTTTATTGCAGACTTTACACATAACTTTTTTTTTTATGTTCAGGTGACCATGCATCATGATAAATTCTTTTAATAAAACCAACTAGTTGCACTAATTTCTCAAATTTATTCTTGGAATAAAACTCTACATGTTTTGGACAGTTCCTCTGTCCATCATCAGGAGTTTTTCACTGTGCACACAGCAATGGTATATATCATACAGGTTTGCTGACAGCTTGCTTGCAGTTGTCAGCAAACCTGTATGACCTGTTTCAGACAGTTCCTCTGTCCATCATCAGGAGTTTTTCACTATAGATACAGCAATGGTATGACATATACCATTGCTGTGAGTACAGTGTAAAACTCCTGATGATGGACAGAGGAACTGTCAAAAACATGTAGAGTTTTATTCCAAAAATAAATTTGAGAAATCAGCGCATCTATTTGATTTTATTATAAGAATTTACACATAACCTTGAAAAACCTGGAAGTATACAGAAGTATGCACCAACTGCACGGGCTGCATTGGACAATTTATTTTCATATACACATTAAAATACCTGAATTTTACTGTCTGGTTGTTGAATCTGTGATGTACTACATTTTAATCAGTGCTAGAGCACGCTTATGATGTGATGGTGGACAGAAATGCAATGGAGTTGAATTGAAGAAGAAATGGGAGAATGGTGTTAGTAGTCTGTAACCTCCACTCAGATGTAGAAGAAAGCCTCTTCAGCACTGGTACAAACACTGCAAGCTGATGCGCACACTGTGGCTGCCAAAACTTGCCCATTCATCCAAAAAATAAAAACAGGTTTATGCTGATGTGCCATCACATAGTAATTGTACTCTACCTGATCTAGTATAGCAAGTTCCTTTGCAGTTCATATTCACATATTTTCGTGCTACTTTTCCAGGTACTCTTCTTCTTTCTTTACAGTTACTGACCATGCACCAGTAAAGGAGTTATGAACATTTCATTTCACTTTGGTTTTCTTATGAATAATTTTAAATGTATCTGAAGTGGTAGTTTCTTCTGCATATATGTAATTCAGAGTGCCCATATTTTCAATACAGCAGATTGTATTTTGACCTTCACATGTAAGCTTTACTGTTGCATCAGGTTGAAACATGTACATCTGTCAGTTATCAATGTAAATGTGGATGTGGATGTTGTCTCTTTCCTTGTTCAGATTGTCTCCTAAAAATAATGTTGTTGCTGTGGACTGCAAACAGTATGTGGAGATGCTGTCAGGCAATGTGTTGGCTCCATATTCATTTAGAGCTGTGAGTACTGCTGTTTTATTTAATTAATATTACTTATTGAGACCCTTATTTTTGTGAAATTTAAAAGAAAGTGAAATTAACTTTTTTACTGAATATTATCAAAGAATGAGCAGGTGGAAGAAATAAGAAGGAGTACATTTATTTTTTAAAATTATAGTTTCCAAGTTCATATATGTGGCCATAAGAAATCTCTTTTGTACTGAAGAACAAAGCATCTTGGTTAAAAAAAATGGGTGAAATCATAGAATGTGTGGAGAAAGCCATAGAAAGAAGTCCAAGAAAGTCAGTTTTTCATACCAAATGCATTACACACTTTCCTGGAGGGGCATCATGAGCATTAATATAACTTACTCCCAGCATTATTATATACAGGTTCACCAAGATATGAATATATCATTCTAGAAGGAAAGAACAGAATCTAAAAAGTTAAAATTTGTTGTTCATTTTTTTAATAATGTGTACATTTTACATCCTTAGACTGTGAATGTAAAAACAAATGAGCCGGTAACATTGTCCAGATTGTGTTGGTTACATTTATTTTTGAAACTTAACAACTTAGGTCCTGTGTCAGTGGTATTACTACATTTTATTTCTTTGTATGCTATAATCAGAAGTGATGTGTCCGCATTTTTCACACAAGTTGGAATATATCTGGCTTTCTTTAAGAATTATTCCTTTGCACAACTAATTCCACTACTGTGTACTTTTTCATTGAGTCTGAGCGTACATTTTTAAATGTCATGAAATTGGTGACTTAATTTTTATCACACCACGGAAGAACTGTGTTTCTATTAGCTGAAGTTGCCATGGAATTCATTGGTAACAAATTTAATGAATTTAAATTGGCAGATTTATTGTTGTTCTGAGATGTTTAATAGTTTTGGTCTGTTGAATTTGTTGTAAATGTTTGTCAACAGAAATATAATCATATTTGTTACTTTGCAATCCTCAGAAAATCCAGCTTGCCAGTATGAAACTAAGATTTGTATTATAGAATGTGGAACATGACAGGGGATAAACAGTTAAGCACATTATACCAGTTTTTATTTTATCACATGTGATGAAGAAAGTTACTGCTGTCATGCTGCATAATTCTTATTACTCTGACTGTTTTTAATTAAATCTCATTTATGTAACTGACAAATCTGATGCCATGTACCATGCACTGTATGCAGGAGTACACTTCTTCAAGTTTTAGACCTCTCTGTTTTATGTAACCACAACACTGCCTTTTATTGTTCTTATACCACCTCCCCACTTCATTTTCCATGGAAAGTCACATCTTGTTTGTGTTTCTTTTCAGGAAACTCAGGAATTTCTTTTTCTGTTAAATTATGCCCACATTACCGACTTCCTGCCACAGATATGTCAACTTCACCGAGCATCAACGCTACCAGCAGCTGAGCAGAACAGTATGGTAATAGAAACTCATTATCCAAATAACCAATGTCTCTTAAGTGGTGCAGGATATATATATGGAACTGTTCATAACATGAGAAGTGTCATAAAGTTTGGAAGTTAGAGAAAGGCGCTGGATTCCAATTTATGTGAACAAGAATACCTGGAGTTACAATGCTACAATCATGTTTCTGATCATTCTGTTTCCATTTATGTAGATGTGTACATGCCCATGTGCATGTGTTTGCATGCATGTACAATGTATATCATCCCTGCCAGAACCAAACTGAATTAAAATATGAGCACTCCATGTTTTATGCTTACAGATAGCTGCTATTGTGCATTCTCGTCAAAGTCGTGTTAGTTTTGACACGCTGTGGTTGGAGGATCTGTATGAGAAGGTGATCCTGGAGACTCAAGGGAGCAAAATTACTCCCCTTGTGGTGAATCCTGGTAGAATTCTGCTCACATCATCAAGACTTTACTTCCAGCCTTACAACAATGTAGAATCTGTGAGTTGGTGTGTAACTGGACTTGCAGCTGTCATAATTCACAACAGAGTTTAGGCATGCCTTATTTTGTACAGCACTATGTGTAGCTCTGTGTTATTTTATTAATTACATTGTTAATATATTATTATTTTATATGTATTACCTTGTATTTTATAGATTTGTAATTGTGGCCAAATTTGGCAGCTTGTTACACTATCATTGGCAGGTGAATTCAAAGGTCAGTGAACTGTGGTGGTCTCCAAGGTGCACTTTCTCAGTTAAACCTTTACTCTGGCAGCATATAAAGAGTTACTTTTCTGATTGGCTTATTTATTTTCTTGGTGATGGTGATGATGAATAACAGTAGTTATTATTTTTGGAATTATAATTATGTAGCTCAAGAAATTTTAATACAAATCTGTGAATATAAACTTAATTGATAAAAGTGGATAATTCAACGTTAAAACCATACTGTAAGTTCTATTATCTGTTGTTTGTGTCATATGTTTGTTTGTATCTGTATTCCTTTCTAACATGTAACTACATATTACAGTAGTATCATTGGGGTCTGTAGCTGGAGGGAGGGAGGGTGGGGGGAGGCAAGTGGTGCACCTGCCCAGGCAGTAGAATCCAAGGAGTGTCAAAATACATAGTAAGTAAAAAAAAATATTTCTGCACTTAACATATTTTAAATTATTTAGCCAAATGTGTAGGAGGAAAATCAATAAATAATGGTTTTTTCCCCTTCCAAGTTTGTAATTTCTGTTAGGGGCAGCCATTGCAATTGCTTGCCTGGGACACAAAAACCTAGCCATGCCTCTGTATATCGTACATCATTTTAACCCTTGTAATGTGTGGAATTGTATGTGTCACTTGGTTCTATTAAGCTTTTTTTTATATCAGTAACTGTGATATCAATATGAAAAGTGTACAGTATTAACATTTACATGTAATATTAAGTGGTTATACACTACAGTAATATTTGGTTCTAGTATAATTCCAAGAATGTTCTTCCTCTCCAGAAGGATGTTAAATCAACGCTGGTACCTACAACAGTATTACAATATACATATTTATGTACCCTGATACAAATCACTGGTCATGATTCATGCTGTGTAATGTATGCAATGTACTATTAGGGAGTAATACACATTTTTAAGCATGTTTGTTTTGGCAGTAAAATACTGTGCACTTGTTTTGTTGACAAGATTTAATTCTTTACAGTTTTTGACCAGATGATGTCTTTGTGAGATAAATTAAAGGAAACAGCCAAGAACAGACTGTATGAACTGCAACACACTGAAGTGAATTACTTTATGTTCACTTAATCAGCACACCAACTAACGCACATACATAGTTTTTTTTTTACATTAAAACATTTAAATTCGCTCCAACATATTTCGATCCTAAGATCATCTTCAGGGAGCTACACTGTTCCTTGCTAAAGTCACATTTTTAAAAACACTCACTGATTAATTTCCTTATATTAACAGGGTGCTGTGGCACCCTGTTAATATAAGGAAATTATATGATCTTGGGATCGAAACATGTTGGAGCAAATTTAAATGTTTTAATGTAAAAAAAAATTATGTATGCATTAATTGGTGTGCTAATTAAATGACTCTATGAAATGCACAGTGCAACGATAAAGATACTGTTTGTTCTTTTTTTTTTTCTTTCTTTCTTCCATTTCAACCAGAACAGTTTATATATATGAGAGGTAACTTTGTATTTATTCTGACACATGGTTTGTTTCAATTTTATTCTAATGTATCCCTCTGTGTTTGTCTATGATTTGAGTTGATGAGTTTTCAGAAAAGATAATTTTCTGTAATCCAGGTTACAGTTTAGACACAAATTATTTTGTAATACATATCAGCAGAAGTGAGCATATGCCAAAAAGTATACATCATTATGTATATATCTGTTTTACTAGACTCCACAATACTTATCATCTGAATGACAACCTTGTGACAACTTTAATTTGGTACAGAGGCTTAACTGGAATGGATATGTTAACAAGTTTTATTCTTCATTACAGTACCCTGTCTTGAAGATTCGCCTTCCAGATATCAGAAAAATTGTACAGAGAAGATTTCTTTTGAGACAGGTGGTGAGTACATTATAATTTGAGCAAAATATTGCACTGCCATCTGAAATAATGATTGTGTGGGTACCGGTTAGGACATTGAAATTCCCTGTATTTCAGAAGGTTTATCTTCATTTATATTACACTACTTTCCCAACTTAACCCTGGTGAGAAACAAATTTTCTCACATTGTTCACTGTTCTTAGACTGTTGTGGCCTTTTTTAGCCAGTATAATGATGAGCTGTTTCCTCTATTTTATATATGTGTACCATTTATTTCCTTTGCCATTTCCACCAACCACTTTTATTAGACTTCAGAGTATATTGTATTTGACCATATCTTGAGTCTGGATGTCAAAAGAAGGGCTGTATGGCAGTATACATAACTGAGTATTATGTTTATTTATTTAATAAGAAAATATTAAAAAATAGTTAAAAACATTGTTGGCATGTGAGGTCTGATCAAGTAGTACAGACTGAATCTGTACAAGCGTGGGACATTAATTCTTTTACAAATAGGATTTTCAACATTTACACATTTTTTGCACAGAAGCAATGAAATTATCTATAAGCACACCTGAACATGCAGTAACCTCACTTTAGTCTTAAAGGATTCTGACAGTGGTATATTTCAATAATACTGTCTAGTATTTTGGACATTTTCCACCATCTTGGGATTTTTGTACCTCATTGTTTCAAACACTTGGTCTTTTTTAGCTTCAGTTTGAAGCCCTCACAGAATACCTGACATGCAACATTGGAGGATAACAGTTCCCCCTATTTCTTCACATACATTAACTTGCAAGAATTTAGACGATACTGTCCTATCACTGTACAAATTATACAATTGTTATGGGTGCTATGCAGGCATGTGTTGTGTATGAAATTGGATTTTGTGTCAAAAGCCATTAATATGCTTTATTGAGCAATATGTCATGGTTGAACACCCCTGAGTTTGAACCACTGGGGAGAAAAAGATGATTATTTTGACAGTTTAGAATCTGCAGCTACGAGTATTAAGAATATATTGTCAGATTTGGTGATTAAAAATAATTGGGGTTGTGTTTGAGGCAGAATTAAAATCTATTTGGTTATGAAACTACTATTTCTTTTTGTTTCTTGCAATTTCTTATTACAAAGTTAATCTAGTAGTGTACTTTGGGGGATATGAATGAAGCACTCCTTCTTTTAAAGACAAACCTAACATTTAGCAGCTAAGGAATACATTTTGTGACATCCATCACTCTGAATTACATTGATAGCAGCTGTGATCTTGATGATAAAGAGCATTAGACCATAATATTAATCTGTATGGTGACCAGTAAAGAAGGAAGGAACTCAAGTACATTGTTACTAACAAAATGAAAGTGACATATAATTACTTCAGCAACAGAATGTGGTTATATCATATTTGCATCTCCTGAAAGCATGCTTTTTCAGGGTCTGGAAATATACTGTGAAAACAACACTCAAGTGACCCACCTGTACTTGACATTTAAATCAAAAGCAGAAAGAGATGCACTTTACCATGGACTTTTGGACCAGCCCTCTGTACATTTGGAGAACACCAATCAGGAGGTGATGTTTCTGCAGTGGCAGAATGGAGTGTTATCTAATTATGACTATCTCTTGTACCTGAACAGGTATGGAACATAATTTATTTAACATAGTTTGTTTTAGTGCCCTTATACGTACTGCTGTTTGATTGTGTACTTACAGAGTGAATTTTTCTGGGTAACTAATTCAGTGGAACAGGGTTATTTTTGAGAAGTTGATAGTTGCTTAGTAGTTAGATATTCTCACACATTTGTTAAACTTTCTGTTGTAGTATGGCTGACAGAACATTTAACGATCTCACTCAGTACCCAGTTTTTCCATGGGTGATACAAGACTACTCCTCTTTAAAACTGCGTCTGGATGATACTAAGTCATACAGGGACCTTAGTAAACCAATAGGAGGTCTGAATGAAGTGCGTCTGGCAAGACTGAAGGTCAGCATGAAATGAGGCGTGTGTTTTGTGAATATGCTATTGGTGGCAGTTTGTATAAAGAACTGAAGTTGTTATGGTTGAAAGACATTAAATTTTTTCTTATTGTAAAACATTTGTAATCATTCTTCTTGTTCATTTGTTACAGTTTGTTAAGTGTAATATTATATCCTTTCATTAACAAAAGAATATTCAAATCAGTAAAGCAGATATTCCTTCACCTCATTAGCTGAAAAGTGTCATGTACCACTGCAACTTAAAAATGAGCTTCTCTTCCCTCAGTAATTAAACCTGTCAATTGACTTTCAAGTCAAAACATTTAAATAGTACTTTATTTACACACACACACACACACACATATATATGTATGTACATAGGTTATTCAGAAAGTAAGTACCGTCTGCGCATATCTCTCGCACATCCTCGAGAATGTCACTTTGCGCATGTGCAGTGATTTCCTCTGTCAATTGAGAAGCCACAGACACCATTTCATGTGATTCATGTTATGTTTATGTTTGTTCCTGTGTGCTAAACATGTCTTAAGACAATTGAAGGGGCCGCCGACTGTGAAATACAGTCTGTAATTCATTTTTTGAATGCTAGGAATGTGCTACCAAGTGAGATTAATCACCAGATCTGTCAAGTGTATGGTGACAATGTGATGAGTGATGGCATGGTTAGGAAATGGGTTCGGATGTTCAATGAAGGATGAGAGAACGTGCACCATGAGGCGCAAAGTGGGCGTCCATCTTTGGTAAATGATGATTTGGTGCGTAAGGTCAACAAAAGAGTGCGTGATGACAAATGTTTCACAACTTCTGATCTGTCCCTGCACTTTCCTCAGATTTCAAGGACAATACTCTATGACATTATCAGTGGTCATTTGGGTCGAGGGTGGCCGCCTTCTATGAGGAGGGTATAGAAAATCTTGTGCCCCGGTACGATAAGTGCCTCAATAATGGCGAAGAATATGTGGAAATATAGTTTGAAGAATATAGAATCTGATAACAATAAAATTTTATATGAAACCTTACTCGATTTTTTTTACAGCGAAACGGTACTTACTTTCTAAATAAGCCTCGTATGTATGTTTGTATCTATACATGTCCAAGTTACATAGGTGAAATGCAGCATTCTTCAGTTATTAGTTGTGATTTTACTTTTCAAAACAAATTTTTATTTTTTGAACATAATTATTTGATCACTGTTCCAGATTCTATCCCACATGCAGAAAAATTATTTGCATTGTATTTTTCAGAATCGCTGTAAAGAAATGTCTTCTAGAAAGTTTTTGTATGGCTCCCACTATTCAGCACCTGGATTTGTCCTGTTCTATTTGGTGAGGAAGTTCCCACACCTTATGCTGTGTCTTCAGAATGGAAGGTTTGATCATCCTGACAGAATGTTTAACAGGTAATTTGTCTACAAACATGCATATCGCACCGATTTTCTAGCAAACTCATGTGTTGATTTCTAGTGTGCATGTGTGTGTGTGTGTGTGCATATGAATGTTGTGTGTAGATATGTGAGGTATGCTTCAAATTTGTGCATATATATATATATATATATATATATATATATATATATATATATATATATATATATATATATATATATATTTATATAGTATATATTTTTTTTTTTTATATGTATATCACACAAAAAAATAACTATACAA